>Ga0210003_1003616_pt1 | contig 12490 bp, 21 predicted proteins | sample LantaG_FD_182804 | JGI IMG/M metagenome (GOLD analysis project Ga0210003, IMG submission 182804) | Deep subsurface microbial communities from Baltic Sea to uncover new lineages of life (NeLLi) - Landsort_02402 metaG (SPAdes) (version 2) | ecosystem: Environmental > Aquatic > Marine > Oceanic >...
TAGAAAATTCTGTAGAAAATTCTGTAGAAAATTCTGTAGAAAATTCTGTAGAAAATTCTGTAGAAAAAGATGAAGTTAAAGTTGTAGATATTAAATTTTAAAATCATGTATAATTATGTATAATTATGTATAATTATGTATAATTATGTATCAAAATGTTAAAGAAATTTTAATCCATGTAGCATTTATGTTTGTTTGTTTTTTGTTGATATTTATCTTATTGATATTTCTGTTATAAATTAAAATATAAATCAAAATAATCTATTTTTATTTACTTCTTTTATAGAAGAAGTAAATCTACAATTAGGAAATTTTGAGCAACCTAAAAATGTGCCAAATTTTCCTTCTTTTTCTCTTACAACTCCAACTTTACAAAGTGGGCAAATATCAAATTCTTTTTTTGGTTCTTCATTTTTTTTGGGCTTTTTTTTAATAGTAAAATTGTAGAGCTCCTTATTATGCCAACTCCCTGTCTCGCTTATAATTTCCCATTTATCTTGTTTTTCTACTCTTATTGTTTCTACTCTTCCTAAATTTTTAATAGTAGATGTGAGGTCAATTACTTTACAATTCTTTTTACCTTCTGCAATTCTTAATCCTCGGCCGATAGCTTGAGTATAGAGCCCAATTGAGCGGGTGGGGCGTAATAGAACTATACAATCAAGTGCTGGATAATTGAATCCGAGAACAAAAATGCCTACATTAAAAATTATTTTAATTTCTCCATTTCTAAATCTTTCTACAATATCATCTCTTTCATCAGTTTTAGTTTTCGCACTAACAACTGAACCATTTAATAATCCAGCAAGTTTTTCTGCTTGTTTAACAGAAGAACAAAATACTAAAACACTTTTAGAAATAGATTTGGCATATTCAATAGCTTTAATAATTTCAACTTGTCTATTACTTAGCATTTTTTCATATTTTTCTAAATCAAATTCTGATTCTGATTTATTTCGTGGAATATCTGCGTGGTCAATTAAAGAGCGGTCAATATATTCAAGTGGGCATAAAAATCCCTTATCAATCAATTCTTGAGTTGTTATATTAAATAATAATCTTTTCCAAAAAAATCCCTTCATTCTATTTATAAGTTTAATAGTTGAATAGGCAATTAGTTCTCCGTCTTCATATCTATAACCAAGTCCCATTCTATATGGTGTGGCTGTAAATCCGATGCATTTTACATTTCCTATATTTTTTAAAAAAGTGCTGAACATTCCTGTAAGATTTTTTATGTTTACAAGATGACAATTGTGAACTAAAACTCCATTAGCAAAATAATTATTATTATCTTCTATTTCTAAATTATAGACCCAGCAACCTTTTTTGGATTTTCCATAACTTCCTTGTTCGTAACTCTGTATACTTTCCAATTTTTTGATTTTAAAAAAATGTCTTTTCTTTTGTCTCGTTTTTGTGCTGTTAAAGAACAATGAGAGAGACCATTTACTTCTACGGCTATCATTTTGATTGGGTTTCCAATATCTATTTTGTAATGATGAGGCTGATAACCATTGCCAGTTGTTATTATTAATTTTGGATACCAACCATCTCCTAATTCTTTGTATAACATTTCTTGCGGTATTGGCATTTTTTTCCCATTGCCCCCTTGTATTGGAGGCTTGTGTCCTATTCTTTTGAGAGTTGCTATCATTTTTTCTTTCACTCCATCCATCCACATAGGATTTTTTTTCTTCTTTTTTATTTAACTTTCTTTTGCTAAAATCTCGTATCTGCATTTTTTGCAAAATAATGGTTGATTTTTTTTGTATTTTCTTAAAATATGTCTTGATACTGTCAAAAACATCTTTCCGCATCTGTTGCATGGAAATGATTTCGGTTTTGGTAAATGTGGATTCTTGTATGGCATAAATTGCGTCTCCTTGTTTTAATTCTTTCGCTGGTATATATCCTTTTCCTTTTACATAATAGGGATGGTTATATGTGCTTATTATAAGCCCATTGTCTATGTTTGTCAATATTCCTTCATACCATCTTTTAGAAATAGAAAGAACTTTTTTCTTTTCAATACAATTTTTTTGATGATTAAAACTATTTACATAATCACCGATTTTAATATTTTCAATGTTTTTATTTTCTACTTTTGTGCCAGCAACAAAGCATTCATCGATCAGAACAAGTCCGAAATGTTTAAATTCTTCGGGCTTTTTATAAATACTACCGATTGTAGCAAAAGTAAAATACTTTACTACTTTTTCTTTCATTGAAGCTGAGTATATTCCTATTTTTGCTCTATCTACATAGTAAGATAATTTTTCTAAATTTTGTTCTAAAATTTCTTTAGATGGTTGTAAAATTAAAATCGGCTCATCAAGTTGATGTGCTAAATGAGCTATAACAATTGACTTTCCGCTACCTTGAGCCATACAAACTAAATCATTGCCAGCAAGATTAGAATTTTTTGCCCATAATATCTTATTGACGCATTCTCTTTGGTAAGGTCTCAATTCTATTTTTTCCATATTATTTTAATCTATTTTTGATTGATGACTTTTTTGTTTTTTAATAATACGATTTATTTGAGATAATACTGCTATGAAAATAATAAAAGAAGCTAAAAATTGTGTAGTAGGTATGATAAATAATAATACATAAAAAATTGGTATTGATATTATTATCCATAGAACAATGATGCATAAAAGTATAGAAATATCTCTTGTTAAAGAAGTTTCTTTTTTTATTTTTGTTTCTTTTTTCATAATTTTTAATTGAACCCAGGTTTTATTATTATGTTCCAATTTGCCAACTTGATAAATATTCTTTTTGTTCTTTTGTTAATTTATCAATAGAAATGTTCATTGATTTAAGTTTTAAGTTAGCAACAGTTTCTTCTATATTTTTTGGGACATTATAAACTTTTTGTGTTAGATGTGTTTTTCTTTCTACTACCCATTCAGAAGCAAGAGCTTGTGTCGCAAAACTCATATCCATAACAGAAGCAGGATGTCCTTCTGCTGCTGATAAATTTATAAGCCTACCATTAGCTAAAACATAAATTCTTTTTTTATTAATAATATATTCATCAACAAAATTTCTTACATTTTTTCTTACGTTTGTAGATATTTTTTGTAATGCTTTTAAATTAATTTCGCAATCAAAATGTCCTGAATTGCATAAAATTGCTCCATCTTTCATCAGTTTAAAATGTTGTTCATCAATTACATTTATGTCGCCAGTAAGTGTACAGAATAGGTCTCCAATTTTTGCAGCTTCTTTCATTGGCATAACTTGAAATCCGTCCATTGTTGCTTCTAAAGCCTTAATCGGATCTACTTCCGTTACGACTACTTTTGCTCCCATTCCACGAACTCGTGTCGCAAAACCTCGTCCACACCAGCCGTACCCAACAGTAATTACTGTTTTGCCTGCTATAAGAATATCAGTTGCTCTAATAATTCCGTCTATTGTGGATTGTCCTGTGCCATAACGATTATCAAACATATTTTTAGTTTTGGCATCATTTACTGCTACAACAGGTATTTTCAAAGCTTCTTCTTTTGCCATAGCTTTAAGGCGAATAACTCCTGTGGTTGTTTCTTCCATACTTCCTATTACTTTTTTACATAATTTAGGATATTTTTTATGGATTGTAGAAATAAGATCTGCTCCATCATCCATAGTTATATTTGGTTCATGTTCAATCGTTGATTTTAAGTGCTTGAAAAAAGTTTTTTTACTTTCTCCTTTTATAGCGAAAACAGGAATGCCATAATCTTTAACTAAACTTGCTGCTACATCATCTTGAGTAGATAATGGATTTGAAGCACATAAAACAATATCTGCTTCGCCTGCTTTTAAGGCTCTCATTAAATTTGCTGTTTCAGCAGTTATATGTAAACAAGCTGACATTTTTAATCCTTTAAAAGGTTTTTCTTTAGCAAATTTTTCACGAATTATTTTAAGAACAGGCATATCATTGTCTGCCCATTCTATTCTTTTTTTTCCCTCTTTGGCTAAGTCTTTATTTTTGATTTCGTATTTCATAGTTTTATTCTTTAAGTTAATTATTTTTTTAAGGCTCAAGGCTACAAACTAAAAAAACATAAGTATAAAAAAGAAAGAATAAAATGTCCCAAAAATGATGTAATATCCAATTAATAATAGGGTATTTTTTGGTAGATTTATATTTTGATTCAAAATCAGTAGAGTTTTTTTTGCTTTTAAAGGAATAGCTACATCGGTCATATTGTTCTTTTTTTTCTTTGTTGGAAAGAATTTGATAGGCTTCATTGATTTCTTTGAATTTCTGTTCGCATCCTCCTCTATCGGGATGGTATTTGTGAGCCAATTTGTGATAGGACTTTTTAATGTTTTTTGCAGAAGCATTTTCGATAATGTCTAAAATTTGATAGTAGTCTTTCATTCTAATTTTTGATTTAATCTTTTTTATTACCTAATAATATATAGAAAAAAGTATATCTGATGAATACGAAAAATCCTGCTATGATGCCAAAACCTATGAATATACCACCAATCCATTCTTTATAAGCAGGATTTGGTTTATATTTAATATCAAGAGTATAGTTAGTTGGATTAGACGATGCTGGTCTTCCTCCATACTTTTTTAATCCTTCACTATATTGACTACATTCTATTTTAAAATTTAAATCATCTGTATAATATAGTTCTTTATTTCCTTTTACAGAAATATTATTTGTGTCCATATTAAATTTAATTGGCTTTTCGTTGCATTTAATAAAAGAATTTGCATAGTCTATTGTTATATGAAGTGGTTTATCGGCAATAACAATAGCTATAGCAAGAAAAATAACAAAAACTAATACTGTAAAGTAAACAACTTTTAAGAATCTATACCAAATTTTATTTTCTAGTTCTTTTTTGTTCATAGTTTTATTTTATAATTAAGTTTATATCTTCTTGCTACTTGCTCAAAATTGAATTTATGATTTTGTGTGCCATAATTTTCTACTGCATAGCAAGCAACTGTGCTGGCGAAATTTGTGATAGTTGGCAATGCCCATTTTTCTATTAGTCCTTTTATAAGTCCAGCACGATAAGCATCTCCTGCTCCAGTTGGATCGTTAATATTTTTTGGTTTAGCTGGTTTTATATAAAATCTTTCTTTTTGTGTTTGTATTCCAGAACCAAGATTTCCAAGTGTTGTAATTAATATTTCTACATTATTAAGTATTTCATTTTCACTCCAACCTGTTTTTTTTATAACAAGATTTAATTCATAATCATTAGAAATAAATATTTTTGCTTTTTTTATACTATCCTGTAAATTTTTTTTATTCAATGTTGGAATTTGTTGTCCTGGGTCAAAAATAAAAGGAATTTTGTGCTTATGATAAAATTTAGTTAAAGCAATCATATCCTTAGGATTTCCAGGTGCAATAATTGCTATTGTATTTTTTTTAATTGGAATAAAATTTGTATCATAATTATTATCCATAGCTCCAGGATAAAAAGCAGTAAGTTGATTGTCTGCTTTGTCTGTTATTATGTTAGCGAATGCTGTTAAATAATTAGGCATTATTTTAATTTTGCTTATATCTATATTGTTTTGTTTCAACCATTTTTTATAATTTTTAAAATCATTACCTACTGAAGAAAGAATTGTAGGTTTTTCGCCAAGCAATGCTAAATTGTAAGCAATATTGCCTGCTGTTCCTCCAAAACTTTCTTTTAAATTTGAAATCATAAAACTAACATTTAGATTATGAATTTTATTAGGCAGGATGTGATCTTTAAAATATCCTGGAAAATTCATAATTTTGTCATAAGCAAGAGATCCAGATATTAAAATTTTCATATTATTTAGTTAATTAAAGACGACCTTTTAAATACTTCTTAATTACTTTTTCTGCTTCTTTTTTAGTTTTGAATTTTTCTACATCTTCAAATAATTCGCCTTTCAAACAATAAATTTCCCAAAAATTATCTCCTGTTTTAAAATAATTTTTAAATTGAACTAAGCTAATCTCTCCTTTATCAGAAGAATAAATGTATTGGTATTTGCCAAAAAGTTGACGAGTTGTTATACCTTTTTTTCCAGTATCTTCAAAATCTTGAAAACCTTGATGAATTTGTTTTATTGTTTTCATAATTTTGTTATTAATCTAAATAATCCCCACAATCTTCGCAAAATATGCTTTCTTCGGTTTCTTCTATAAAGTATTTTCCTAAATCAAAATCTTCTTTTTCTGATTCTTTTTCATAGCCACAAGGAATTTCAAATCTGCTTTTATATGTGATAATAATATTTTTATGTAGGCATTTTTTGTTTTTCATTTTATTTTTTTAAATTTTATATGAGTTTTTTCTACCTCAAATTTAAAATCTAATTTTAGTTCTTTTAATAAATCAAATAAAATAGTTTTAATTGGTATATGGACATAATCAGAAACATACATATTTTCCTATTATTTCAGGTAGAGTATCCCAAACTTCGCCTAATTCTAATTCAAGAGCTTTGTTGCATTTTCCACAATAAGCAGTATATTCATCTGTTTGTCCGTCAATTTGGTCTTCTTCTGTTTGTTCGCCTTCGGAATTGTATTTAATCCAAGTAGTTGTAGAACCTATTTCATTGACTATAATTCCTTCTTTTGTTAAGTTTGCTTTACAATACGGACATTGAAATTTTTTAATTTTCATAATTTTATTTTAATAAATTATTATCTTTTAAAACTTGATATATTCCATTTGATAAAGCATTCACCTGGTTTTCATCTAAACCACTATTATTATAATTGTCATCAATAGCATGTAAAAGTTCATGGAAAAAAGTCTGTTCTATTACTTGTTTATTATAATCATTATTCTGTAAAATAATTTTACATTGAGTAGCCTGATGTTGTCCTGATAAACCCTCTTTGATTTGAAAATCTTTTCTTAACTCAACTGTATAATCAAGTCCACATATTTTAAGTTTTTTTGGAATTTTCATAATTTTATTTTAAATTATTTCTTCTTCTTTGGCACATTTTTCGCAAAAGAATTCATTGTCATCATCGCTTCCATCCCAAGTTTTTAATTCTTTAAAATCTTCACAATCATTCTCGCCTGTAATTTCGTATAAGTGCCAATTTAATTGTATATTATATTTAGCTTTTTTGCCACATTTTTTACATTTATACATAATTTTGTTTAAGTTAATAATTTGAACCGACCTTTTATACTAACATTTTGGATATTAAGGTTTTATAATGATTAGGTGATAAGATATAGAGATTAAAAGCCATTGTAAGCGACCTAAGCGTCAATTTGTCAGAATACTTGCTTATTTCTGCCAGATAATTAACTATTTTTTGTCTATCTTTATAATTCAAATTTTTATATGGCTCTTTTGCTTTTATTCTCATTAAGTTTATTTTTTCTTGATTTGATAATTTCAAATGATAATAAAACCCCCTTGATATAAGTGCTTTTATTAAATTATTTTTAAGGTTAAGTTCATTTACTAAAAATATGATATTCCCAGTAAACTCAAAGTTGTTAGTTTTTACTTTTGTTGAGGTAGAGTTCCAGTGGACTACTCTCTTGCCGTCTATTCCAGCCCAAAGTGCAGCCCGTAAAATCCCTAAAATTCTTTTGTTGTTTATAAACTCCTCGCAATCATCAAGGACTAAAATACGGCTTTTTTTTAATTCATTTATTTCTTCTAATATATGATAAAATTCAAGTGGACTGGAATAATTATTAAGGTATCTGAAATTTTCGCCTTCTTTCATTTTTAGCTTTTTTAAACTGGATAAAACTGTATAAGTTTTGCCTATTCCAGCAGAGCCGATGATTAACAATGAGTTTGCTAAATCTTGATTTAATCCATCGCAAAATTTATAAATTATGTCGTGTTTACTTAATGTCATATTCTTTTAATTCGCATTTTTCTAATTCTTGACTATAAAGAATGATTATTTTTTTTAATTGTATGTTGTTTTCTATTAGTTCTTCTATATCGTCATTTAGTTTTTCGTTTTTGTTTCTTAACTCTTTAAATTCAAAAGAATAGTTTATTGTTAGTAATGTAATGAGCGATATTAGCGATATTAAGGTGTAAATTAAATATTTTTTCATAATTGTAATGCCAGACAAGCAAAGGTAGAAACTATTAAAAATCCTTTTTTGCTGACTACTAAACTAAATACAAATTTTAAAGGTAGCGAACTTTCTCGCAAAGTCAATTTGTCTTTCCAAATCGTCATTAGAAACTTTTTGTGAACAGTTATTAAAACTTTTTTAAAAGAATATCAAATAAAAATTAGTTTCGTGTTATCGTTTTGTATTTAATAGTTTCTGAATGGTTTAAAATGGTTTATTTTTATCAGTATTTTTTTATAAAAGTTAAACTTTCGCAATTCATTTCTAATAATTGAGTTAGGACTGGGCGAAGTATAAAAAGTTTTATCCCAGTTTTATTAACTTACTTCTCCTAACCCAATTATTAAAAATCAATTCTTTATAGGCATTATAATTGCATCTGCTTTTTGTCCGCTTTTCTTTTTGCTAAAAAATCTAATAGGGCTATTTTTATCTACTGGTATTTTAATTTTAATACCATCTAAATCTGAATCCATAAAATTAACATAAAAATCTATTATCTTTTTTAATAATTTTGGATTGACTTTTATTTCAATAAATTTACCGCTTTCAATAAATAATTCATTATAATTTGGGTATTTTCCTTGCATCTTTCGGCTTGTTATACTTAAAAAACTTTCTAAATCAGTAGTTCCTACCTCTATGCTTTCTTTTTTATCGTTCAATAGAATAGCATTTTCCAAAATGGGTAAAGCAGTAGATTTTTTAAATATGCTTAAAACTTCTTTTGCTTTTTCTTGTGGTAAAATAAAACTGTTAAAATGGCTCAATGGTTTTTTATCTGGTATAACTGGATAATCAGTAGAATCAATTTGAGGCGTATCAACTTTAATCATTATAAAGCTATCAGTAGCTACTGTATGATTAGGCGAAACGAATATCCCTTGTAATTCAATTCTTTGTCCATTTTTATCGCAAAAATTATGGATTGAAAAGTTATGGCGATTTAATAGTATTTTTTTATTTGTTTTTTTCATAAATTTGACATTATGTTTAATTATGCTATAATTTAAGTATAAATAGCAGTATTTTATTGAACCCGTAGGTTCACTAAATCCGTGCGGGTAGTCCTGGCGGGTAGTCCTGGCGGGTAGTCCTGGCGGGTAGTCCTGTTTATATCCTTGCTATATTTTTTCATAATTTTAGTTTAATAATTTAATATAGATATTTCCATTGTCTATCCAATATCCACGCCTTTTGCTCCTTGTTTTCATTGCCATTAGGGCATTATCAGTTTCACTCCAATATAATTTGCCTTTTAATTTAGTTAATCCTCCGAAAAGTTCATCTGTTGTATCTAAGATAAATTCTATTTTTCTGCCGTGTAATGCTTTATCATTTTCTATTATAAAGAATCCTTCTAAATTAAATTTTGCTATTTTTTCTTTTTTCTCTTGTTCGTGGACTCTATTATTGTTTAAATACCACGCTGTTTCTAAAACTCTTGTTTCTGATTGAGATAAGTCATCATCTTCAACTAAAAATGGCATACATTTATATTTCATTCCTTTACATTCTTTATATTTTTCCGCCTGAAAGATATAATCTAATTCTGACAAGTTGTTTCTAATCCAATCCCAACCTTTACATTCATTGCCAGTATATCCATTTTTGATTGCTGTTTTTATAAAAGTTTTTTTATTCATAGTTTTATGTTTATTGAACCCTTGTGTCATCTTATTTTTCCGCCTTCTTTTTTTCTTTTTATAAAGTATTCTTTTAAAAATTAAGTATATTGAATAGTAAATTAAAATAATAAAATGGACTAATAGAATATACTATAAAATATACTATTATCAAATCTGACGATTAAAGCAGCAATAATACAAATCGGTTTATTTAAAGTTTGAATCTCGGTATGTCTAAAAACAAATTGAGATAACTTTAAACTTAATGGATTGATTTTTAAAGCTACTTTATCGCCAAATTTGATAAATTCGGATTGTTAAAATTCTTTTTAATTTTTTCGTTTTTTAATAAGAAAATATTATTTTTAATATATTTTTCTTTATATCCTAAATCATTCATTGCAGGACCCAACTAATTTTTCGTTGAGACATGCACGGCAATAATTGCCATAAGCATATCCTCCCTGGAAACAAGGCGAGTATTTAAAATTTAATATATTAGTATTTTTCATAATTTTTCGTCCTTTAATAAGTTAATAATAAGAAAAGTATATAATAAGGAAAGGAAAGTAGAGTTTTAGGAATTTTAAGTATTTAAGTTAATTTATAAGTAGAAAATTGTTTTTATAGGAGTTTTATAGGAGTAAAATTAAGATTTATATTGTAAATTTAGGTTTATATGGGTAAACTAAGCATTTTCCCACTCCTATCCTCTCTTTTCTATATACGCCAACTCCATTTATATACTACCATATCCATATACCCCCTGTCAATAGATAACCTGTGGATAACTCAATTCCGTGTGTAAATTGCTATACTTTTATATGCTTTTATATACTACCTTGTAAAATGGGCTTGACATTTTTTTATAATGCTATACTATATATATGAAATGTTTAAACTGTGATATACAATTGAATAATCCAAAAGCTAAATTTTGTTCTGATAAATACAGAATGGCTTATAAAAGGCGAACAATAACCCGAACAAAACCCGAACAAAAGCTACCCGAACAAGAGAAAATAACCCGAACAGAAAAACCCGAACAATCTGCTTATAAATCTGCTTATACAATAGTAGAGAATGAAACAGTTTATAAAAGACCTGCTGTAATTTATGATCACGAAAAGGATGGGGTTGTTAATTCTTTAGAAGCAAAATGAACAATGCGTTCTAAGCCAGAAAATAAAACCGATGTTCCTGATAAAGATAATAGAAACATTTTTAAAAGGATAGATGGGACAAAATATATCATAGATTATAACGAAGACATTAGCGAATTTTAGAAAATTTTATTGATTAAAAACCGATTAAGATTTTATACAATTTTTCGTCTATACAATTTTTTATTGATAAAAATCCGATTAAGATCTGGGATTTTTTTGTTTGGTTTTATGTTTTTTCTCTAAAACAAAAACCGTCAATTCAATGAGCAAGCTATTAGCATTGCTTTGACGGCTTAAGAGTATAATACAAGGCGTTAGGCGTTGTATTAGCGATTTAAGCGGTTTTTCTCCCGCAAATTCTACAATATGCGTGCTGTTGGCAATTATGCAATTTTACATCTTCCATTTTTTCTTTTTGCAATTGCTTCAATATCCCTATGGCATTTCTCTTTATAGCTGGACTTTCTGAGCTTAGAAGTTCCCCGAGAGTTATTTTAGTATAATTCATAGTTTTTCATTTAAACATATAATCCGAATTGCTTTTTTTAACAATCCATCAATATCTTGAGATATTTCAGGGATTTTAACATTTGCTTTTTTTAGATGATATTTTTTCCATAAATCGTTGAGATGAGAAAACGTTTCTTTTAAAATAAAATAATGTTTTAAGTTCTCTTCTTCGTGTTGTCCACAACTTTCAGATGAAAAAATATAATCTACTCCATCAACTTCTATTTCGTCAGTTAGTAAAGAATTGTCAAACCCCGCTAATTTTCCGTCTGTTGTCAAAACTTCTTCAATCCAGTCTTTTAGTCCGCTTGTTGTAGTTCTTGCTTCTACTGCCATTAGCCATAATTCCCCGTCTTCTAATCTTTCCCTGCATCGTGTTTCTGCGTCTTCTATTGTCATGGGACTAACAGTAAATCCAGACATTGAAAAATCTTTATTTTCTTTTTGTTCTATTTCTAAAAAATATATTTCATCGCTTTGAGTAATCCCTGCACATATTTTTATTGTTTCCATTTTATTTTTAAAGAGCTTTTGGCTTGCTATCAAAAACGCTTTATACAACTCCCCAAATTGAGGAGCTGAAAAAGGGTTTTTAATTTCCGACCTTTGTTCACATCCTGCTAATCATTGCCCGCTAATCAACGGGCAAGGTTAAGAGGTTATAAATTGATCCCGTGCTGTTCACATTGCTGTTCTTGCCAATCTGTAGCATACCAATCGGGAAAACTTTGAGCGTCTTCTTGCCACTGATAGCATTCTGCTTTTTCCTGCTTATTCCACCCATAATTTAGAGTGAAAACAAATAGCGTTAAAATGAAGGCCGAGATGATGATGTAAATTAAAGTTTTTATCATAGTTTTGTTTTAGTTTATTATTTTCCGACCTTTTTTAGTTTTCTACAGTTTTGCTTTTTCTATTTTTATAATACCACAAGCACCCCCCCCCTTGTCAAATCAAAAAACTGTTAATAACTTTTGATAGAGTCCTGGCGGGTAGTCCTGGCGGGTAGTCCTGGCGGGTAGTCCTGGCGGGTAGTCCTGGCGGGTAGTCCTGGCGGGTAGTCCTGGCGGGTAGTAATGTTTTAAAGAGATAGGC
>Ga0210003_1003617_pt1 | contig 12490 bp, 14 predicted proteins | sample LantaG_FD_182804 | JGI IMG/M metagenome (GOLD analysis project Ga0210003, IMG submission 182804) | Deep subsurface microbial communities from Baltic Sea to uncover new lineages of life (NeLLi) - Landsort_02402 metaG (SPAdes) (version 2) | ecosystem: Environmental > Aquatic > Marine > Oceanic >...
ATCGGCTTTACTAGGGGAGAGAAAGAGAGAGAGAGAGAGGTAGAAGGAAGAGGTCGAGGTTGAGAAAGGCTAGACGCCACGATGAATTTGCTCGAGCGAATTCTCTCTCTCTTCCAATTCCGCTCGCCAGAGTCCTCACTTTCAGGCTGGCCTTTTGTGCCGCCGTGTAGCCCTTTACGGCGCCACTGCTGCTCCACCACGAGGGGGCCATTTTTGTTTCCGCCGATTTTTGTTTCCGCCAAGGGAGAAGGAAGAAAGAAAGGAGAGCAAAGAAACGTTTTTTTCAATTCCTCTGCGTCGACATGCGAGTTTTTTCTTTTCCCGAAATTGAGCCCTCGAGGAGTGCTCGCTGTCTCTCTCGCTGTTGTTTGTGGACACTACGAGAGTGTACGAGGTTCTTGAGCGTGTCGCGACTTTGGTTTGGAGGATTGAGGGGTGGATATTGCGGGGCGAAGCGGGGACGGGTCGCCAATTTTGCGTCGCCGCGTCTTTGAAAGTGTTGTAAATGAAAATTCACAACTCTCTCTCTCTCTCTCTCTCTCTCTCTCTCTCTCCCCGCGCTTCTCTCTCTTCTCTTCCTTTTCTCTTCTCCTTTTTTATAAACAGGGCGGAAACATATCTCAAATCATTTTGTCTTGTTAACACGAAAAGAGAAAGATCAAAAGAGGAGAGAGAGAAAAAAAGAACTCCTCCCTCTTGTTGAAGAAACCCTCTGCGAAAAACAAAACGAAAACTCTCTCTCTCTCCTCCTAAGCGGGGGACGGGGCCTGAGAAGTCTCTCTTTCTCTCACTTCTTCGCCTCGGCCTCCTTGCTCGCGACCGACGCGGCCCTGACGGCCCTCTTCTTGGCGATCGACTCGGAGCGCCTCTCGCGGGCGGCCTTGAGGCGGGTGACCTGAGGTGATCGGTGGAAGGCGGGAAGTGGGAAGAGGAGAAGATAGAAAGTGAAAGGGGGTGTGAGTTTGGGTTTTCTGGTCGTCGCCGGAGTTTCGCGCTCGTGTCACTTTGAAATGGAAGAGTAGAGTAAAGAGAAAAGGCGCGCCCCTTGGGCGCGCCTTTTCTCAAACCAAAAAACTCCAACCAAAAACTCTAGAGAAAAGAAAAAACCCGTTCCGGTTTTTTTTTCATTCTTCCAAACTCACCAGCAGCTTGTGGTACTCCGCCGCCTCGGCCTTCGACCTCGTCACCCGCGCCACCTTCTCGGCCTTGCGTGCCCTCTTGCGCTGCAGCGTCTGCGGCGTCACCAGGCGCTGGATCTTGGGCGCCTTCGAGTGCGTCTTCTCCCCGACGGTGAACTTGCGGCGGTAGGTGTTGACGTACTTGCGGACGTCGTCGTCCTTGGTGAGAGCGAAAAGCTTGCGGATCTTGGAGGCGCGCTTGGGGCCGCGCATGCGGGGCTTCTCCTCGTCGGTGAGGCCCGGGACGTCTGCCGCTCCCTTCTTGACGACGACCAAGTTCAAGACCGAGAGGTCCGGGGAGACGACGCAGCCGCGGACCGACTTGCGGCGGCGCTCGCCCGAGCGGCGGCCGAAGCCGCGGAAGCAGGCGTCTCCGGGGGTCATGAGGAGGCGGACGCGCCCGGGGACGAGGACGCCCTGCTTCATCGGGAAGCCCTGCTTGTCCTGCCCGCCCATGATCTTGAAGATGTAGCCCTTCCACTCCTGATGTTGGCGTTGGTGTTGTGGTGTGTGGGGGTTGGAAAGAGAGAGAAGAAAGAAAAAAGGTGAGCAAAAAGAGAGAGACTTGAGGGACCTCGATCTCTCTCTCGAGCAAAAGCAGCCGCCAAAGCAGTGCTCGATCGAGACCGGGCGCCCCCCGCGCGGGGTGCTTTGAGGCTTCGCTGATCGAATCCAACGGCGCCAGGACGTAGGTGCAGCCCGTCGCGTCCCTCGGCGAGGCATGGATTGTGCCCGAAGCAGCGCCGCGAGTCTGGAGGGCGCCTCGGAACGGGGGGAGGAGCAAGAAGAAAGATGCCGATGGTCTTCGTTTCCGTCGAGAGAGAGAGAGCAATCGACGTCGAGAGAGCAATCGACGACGCTGCTCTCTCTTTTTCTTTTGCTTTTTTTGAAAACAACGCCGTACCTCGCCGAGCGAGTCGCCGGGGACCTCCTGCGCCAGGCGCTTGTCGAAGAAGGCGCGGCTGTTTCGTTGTTTGCGTTGGTGGAAGAGATAGGGAGAGAGAGGGAGGCGTGAGCGCGAAGAGGAAGGAAAAAGAGAGAGAAAGCAAAAACCTTCGATCGCAGAGACCGCGCGATCAAAATTCACGAAATCAAGAATTCTACTCACAGCTTGCCGTCATCGTCGATGTCCAGCTTCTTCTGGCACCCCGTGGAGGGGTACGCGATGTTGAGCTGTTGGTTTGTTGGTGATCGAGTGGTGGAATGAGGAGGAGGAGAGAGTGAGTGAGGGGCGGCGATCGGAGCTCTTCGGCGGCCGCCGCCGCTGCTCCTGCCTGCTGCTGCTCGAGCGGCGGCGGCGACGGCTGCCTCTGATTGCTTGTTGTCCAGCATTCGCCCGCTGATCTCCCGCGGCGACTGCGGGAGAGCGACCAGGGGAGCAAGGCGCGATCGCCGCGGGGGGGCTGGGTACCGGAAACGAACCTTCATAGCGTCTCTCTCTGGCTGCGATGGAGGCGGAGAGAAAAGAAGAAGAAAAAAAGAAAGGAAAGTGAAGAAAGTGAAGAGAGCGAGAGGCGGAGCGAAGAAAAAAAAAACTCGCTCGCTCTTCGACCTCCTCCTCTCCTCTTTCTCCGCCGCGCCCGAGGAGAGAAAGAAAAAGAGAGAGGAAGCTCGAAGATGTTCGCGGCCTCTTTCCATGTGCTGCCTTGATTGCCGAGAGAGAAAAAGTAGCAGAAGAGGGACGAGCAGGGAAGCGAAACACCTCGACTGCTTCGACTTCTTCTTCCTTTGTCTTTCTTCTTCGGTCCTCCTCTCCGCCAAAGAGGAGAGCCGCGCCCGAGACAGTCGCCGCTCTCTTCCTCTCTCACAAGAGCCATTGTCAAAATGAAAAACGAATCAATTCAAAGAATTCGCCCTCTCGAAGGGGCGTTTGCGCTACATTTTTTTGGTTTAAAAGGTAAGAAGAAGAAGAAGAACGAAAAAGGAAGGAATGAAAAAAACCCGGGTTTCTCTCTCTCTCTCGCTTCCGCTCCTCTACCTTTCCCAATCCCAATCTCAATCAAAAGTCATCGTCCTCGTCGTCGCGGCTGTTCCCTCCTCCGCTATTCGAAGCATTCCTGAACGCGGACACCACCGCCGACGCCACGAACATGAAGAAGATCAGGTTGAAGAAGCCGCCCCCTCCGCCGACGACGACCGAGGGTCCTCCCAGCAGCAGGCCGCCGCCTCCGTAGCCATAGGGCATGCCGTAGCCGTACCCTCCGATCAGGGGAGGGGCGGAGTAGTAGTTGTAGTTGCGGACCGCGCCTCCGCCGCCGGAGCTGTTGTTGTGGAGTAGGAATTAAAAGAGAGAAGGGGGAGATACCGAAAAAAAAAGAGTTTGGGATGATGAGGACAGGTTCCGAGCAAGCGACGAAAAAAGAGAAGAAGGCCGTTCGTCGTGGCAGCGCGACGGAATTCGATCTCTCTCTTTCTCTCTCTCTCTCTTCTTACCTCGACCTGGGGGCAGAGCGAGGGGCGCTCCGGAACCCGGACGAGCCTCCGACGCGCCCGCCGCTCCTCGCGGCTTCTGCGGCGTCGACGGGCACCAGGAAGAGCGTGGCCGCGGCGAAGGCGGCAGCGGCGAGCGTCGCGGAATGGTTTGGCGCTTTGTCTCCGTCGCCGTCATTCTTCTTCGACGACGCCGAGACGATCACGGCCCTGCGAGCTGCCGGCAGCCTCATCGGGAGGGCCACGGGCGCGCGCAGGCTCGCGGGGCGCATCGCGGAGGTCGTCGCCCTCGCGGTGGAGGGGGCGCGAACGGTCTGCATGAGGAGGCGGGAGAGGAGAAGAAGGAAGAAGGAAGGTTGAAGAAAAGTAGACACTCGAGCGGAACTTCCGAAGGAAAGGAATTTGTGTTTGAGAATGAAAAATCTTCTTCACTTTCCGATTTGGGGGAAGAAAAAGTAGTCGACTTTCTACCCTCTCTCTCTCGCTCTCTGCTTCTCGTTTTGATCTTCCCGATGAGCTAGAGACTGCAGCTCTTTTGTCTTGAGCCACAGAGCAAAAGGACGCGTCGATCGGAGCGGGATAGAAGAGCTCGCGATGCCATCAAAGATCGACGATGCGTCGTTGTCGTCGTCGCTTCCGACCTCCTCTTCAACCCCTCCTTCCCTCCCGCGCCCGCGCGCCCACGTCGTGCTGCTCCTGATTGATGGCGTCGGAGACGTCCCGTGCAGGGCCTTTGAGAAGCAGCGGGGCAACCAGGGGGGATTCGGAAGCAGCAGCAGCAGCAGCAGCAGCAGCAGCCTCAAGAGCAACCTCACGCCGCTCCAGTCCGCGGCGCCTCTCCCTTGCTTGGACGCTGTCGCGTCTTCTTCCTCCTCCTCCTTCCCGCGGAGCGTCCTGGGCCTGCTCGATCCGGTCCAGCCGGGCAAGGCGTGCGGGTCCGACACGGCGCACCTGTCGCTGCTGGGCTACGATCCGAGGACGTGAGTTTTTTTTCTTTTTCTTTTCTTCGGGTTCTTTTCGACGACGCTCACCTTGCTTGTTCTTCTTCCTCTCTCTCTCTTCTTCTTCCTCTTTCTTTCTTCCCCTCTTTTTTTCCCAAACCAGCTACTACCGAGGCCGCGGGGCCTTCGAGTCCCTCGGCGCGGGCCTGTCGATGGAGCCGGGAGACATCGCCTTCAAGTGCAACTTCGCGACTCTCGAAGAAGAGAAAGAGGAAGAAAAAGAAGAAAAAGGAGGTCAAAAAAGCGGAAGAAGAGGAGGAGGAGAAGAAGCGACCCCGACGCCGCCGCTCGTGGTCTCGAGGAGGGCGGACCGGGCATTCGAGGCAGCGGGTCCCGTCTTCTGCTCGGCTCTCGACGGGCTGAGGCTGCCGAGCTTCCCCTGGATCGAGGTGAGGGTCAAGTACGCGACCGAGCACAGGGCCGGGGTGGTGCTTTCGATGAGGAAGCAGGAAAAGACGGAAGAAGAAGCCTCGGAGACCTCGACCTGGACCTCGACCTCGACCTCACCCTCGACCTCGATCGGAAACGGCGACGAAGGGAAGCGGCCACCTCCTCCTCTTTTCGAGCTCTCCGACGCCGTGAGCGGCACGGACCCGCTCAAGGACAACCTGCCGCTGCGGCGGTGCGTGTCTCTGCTCTCGTCGTCGGATGGAGAAGGAGAAGAAGGGCTTGGTGGCAACGGCGACAGCGAAGAAGAGATGAAGAAGAGGAAGAAAGACGCCGAAACGACGGCAGAGATCGTCAACGAGCTCAGCGACGAGATCCGAAGAGTCCTCGAATCCCACCCGCTCAACCTGGAGCGTCGCGGCCAGGGCAAGGCCGTCGCCAACGCGCTGCTGCTCCGCGGCTGCGGCGCCCGGGCGCCGCTGCCCGACTTCGCTACCAAGTTTGGCTTTGCCAGGGGGTGCGCCGTCGCCCCGACCAAGATAATCGCGGGCCTGGCCCTCTGTGCGGGCTTCGAGGTCCTGGAATGCGCCAGGGGAACGGGGGACTATCGCACGAGCCTGAGGAGCAAGGTCGATGCGGTGGTGGGGGCTATCGAGAGAGCGGATGACGAGGAGGAGCGCAAGCGGAAGAGCAAGGAAGAGGAGAGAGAAGAACCTTCTCCTTCTTCTTCTCCCTCTGCTCCGCTCTTCGTCCTCCTCCACGTGAAAGCAGTCGACGACGCGGGACACGACAGAGCCCCCTTCAAGAAGATGGCGTGGCTGCGCGCCGTCGACGCCGCCCTGGCTCGCCTGGTGAGGAAGCTGGGCTCGAAAAGAGGAGAAAAAGGAGGAGGAGGATCGAAGAGCCCAGAGGTCGTCGTCGCGGTGACCGGGGACCACTCGACTCCTGTGGAGTTCGGCGACCACTCCTGCGAGCCCGTGCCGTTCGCTGCGGCGCCCCTGAGGGCGGTCGTGGAGGCCCTCCTGCTGGGGAAGAACGAGGACGAAGAAGGAGGAGGAGGGGAAAAGGAGGGTGGAGGAGAAGAGGAGATTGTCGCGCCGACGGAGGAGGAGATGCGTCGGGTCGTTGCCGCTGCAAAGGACAAGAAAAAAAAGAACAACTCATCGTCGCCTTTGTCGTTCGATGAGACCTCGGCCTCCCTCGGGAGCTTGGGGCGGTTCCCGGGCGCGGAGGTCATGCCTCTGCTGGTGAGGCTGAGCGCTGCGTGGGGGTAAGAGAGAAAGCACAAAAAGAACAGAGACAAATGAATGAAAAAGAAGAGAGAGAGAGAGAAAAAAGAACTGCAATTTTTTTGTTTTTTTACTAGAAAACGGAAAAAAGGTTAATTTTTTAAACATCGTACTTCTTCTTCCCGGTCTGCCTGACGTCCCCGAAGCTCAAAAGCTCGGTGATATCGTCCCTGGACCCTGCGAAGAAGGGCGCCCTCGAATGCAGGGCCTCGGGACAAACATCAAGAACGCTCGCGGCTCTCCCATCGGTAGCCCTGCCTCCGGCCGCGACCGTGACCGCCGAGAGCGGTGCCGCCTCGTAGACGCGACGCAGGTGAGCCCTCGGGTTGCCCGCCCACCCTCCGTAGAGTAAAGTGCGGTGCAGGTCAGCCACCAGGGAGCAGACGTACCTGGCCGCGTACTGCTTTTTCGATTCTCCCTGTCCCGATCGAACCGTCGAAATGTAGCTCTGCAAGGGAGCGCTCCAGTCGTCAAACCGGGCGTCGTTGAGAGAATAAAACTGGCCCCTTTCTGGGACTCGGATCCGAGGGTGCGTGCACACAAATTGGTTCGAAACAGGGTCGAACGTGAAGCCGTGCGTGCCCGCCTTTCCACAGCCTCCCGAAAGAGTGAGGACGAGCATGGTGGCCGAGGAGTAGAGGGAGTATCCCGCGAGAAGGAGCTCCCTGCCAGGGCGCAGGACTTGCTCCAGGGTGTCGCTTTCTTCTTTTTCTCCTTCTTCTTTTTTTTCTTCTTTCTCTCCGCCGCTGGTGCTGCCTCCGCTCTTTCTCCTTCGGTAGACCCCGAAGATCGTTCCCGTGGGGATGCACGCGGCGATGTTGGAGGAGCCGTCCAGCGGGTCGAACACGGCGACAAAGGGAAGAGGAGGAGAGGAGGAAGATTTCTCATCACCTTTTCCTCCTGCTCCCTCCACCACCACCACCTCCTCGTCCTCCTCCGAGGCCAGGAGCCCGACGACGCCCGTTTTCGCTAATTCTTCCTTGAAGATATCGTTGGCCACGATGTCGAGCTCCTTGGGGGCGTCTCGCTCAGAGACCGCTGAAGGATTGGAATTATTGCTCCCCGCTTTCGCTTTTCCAAGTCGGTCGTCGATGCCGGCGCGGGCCAGCGCCGAGGCGACGCGCCGGGTCGAGCGCTCGAGCGCGGCGACCAGCAGCGAGGCCTCCTCCGGGGAGAGGAGGAGATCATCGGAAGAAGAAGAAGAGCTCGCTCTTGCTGCTGCAGTCATTGCTTCGAGGACGAATTCTGCGAGCGTGATTCCCTTTTCCGGGGTGTAGAGGCCCGCGGAGGTCGAGGCTTGGGGCATGGCGGGGCGAGCAGAGGAGCGAGAAGAGATTGAAGAACGAGAAGAAGAGGTCGAGGCGAGCTTGCAGATCGACTGCAATCGCGGCCGAGTCGGAGAGCAGAGGCCGCTGCGAGCCTGCAGCGCTGGCGCTTCTTGAGCTCTGCTCCTGCTGCTGCTGCAAAAGAATCTAATCGTGCGTGCCTGCTGTGAGGAGCAGGAGCGCATAGTTTGTTGCGCGTCTCGCGAAGAAAGGGAGGGAAGACGAAGCGGGGGGATTCGAGAAGAAGAAAAAAATGAAAAAAAGGTCTTCAAGTTTTGGCTTGATTTTTTCCACATTTCGAAACGAGAGAGAGAGAAAACGAGGCGTCTCTTTGCCCTCTCCTTCTACTCTCTTCCCCTCCCTCCGGATCCGCATCTCTTTTCACAGCGAAGAGACCGAAGATCTCCGACATGACCCAGGCAGCCGCGAACGGGGAAGCGGAGCCCACGCGGAGAGAAGCGGCGGCGAACGATGATGATGATTGCATCGGCGGCAACCTCCCATCGACTTCCTCCTCCCTTCCTCCTCCTCCTCCTTCCTCTTCTCTCTCCTCTCTCCCAGTCATCGACATAGCGCCTCTTCTCTCCCCCTGCACTACGACGTCCCCTGTCTCCCGCGAGGCCCTTCGAGCGGCGGAGGCTATCGCCGCGACCTGCCTCAAGTCCCGCGGCCGCAAGGCCCTGGGCTTCTTCTACGCCGTGGGGCACGGGATCCCCGAAGCGACCTTGGACGCGGCGCACTCCTCGGCCGCCGCCCTGTGGGACGCCCCGGTCGAAATCCGTTCTTCCCTCGACGCCAGGAAATCGGAGCTCTCGCGCGGGTACCTGGGTTTGGGAGCCCTGGAGCACACCTGCACGAGGGCGAAGCTGGCGACGCTGGCTCAGGAGAGGCTAGGAGAGGAGAAGAAGAAGGAGAAGAAGGAAGGAGAGAAGGAGAAGAAAGAAGGAGAGAAGAAAGAAAAGACGAAACCTTCCGGCGGAGGCGACCTCAAGCAGTCGTTCGCCTTTGGCTGCGAGCGAGAAGAGGGCGACCCGCGGACGCACTCCCCGATGCACGGGCCCAACCAGTGGCCTGACGCCAAGGCAATAGAGCAAGTTCCGGCTCTGGCGAGCTTCAGGTCCTCGGTCGAGGAGTTTCGGAGGCTGGGGCTCGAGGCGGCGCGGGCTGTCGCACGAGGACTGTCGCTGGCGCTCACCGAAGACGAAAACGAGAAAGAGAAGAGAGACGCCTCCATGTTCGAGTCCGCTCTCTCCAAGCCTGCTGCGCTCACCGTCATGCTGCGCTACCCTCCTCTGCCGGAACAAGAGGAAGGAGAAGAAGGAGAAAATTCTCCTCCTACTTCCTGCGGCACGCATACCGACTGCGGCTTCCTGACGCTGATCGACCAGCGAGGGCTCCCGGGCCTCGAGGTCTTTTCCAACGACAGGCGGTGGATTTCCGTGCCCCCCTTGAAAGTCGACGGCCAGAGCGCGCTGGTGGTGAACCTGGGGGACCTGGCGGAGTACTGGTCCGGGGGCAGGGTGGCGTCGACGCTCCACAGGGTCGAGGTGAGGAAGAAGAAGAAAAAAAAGAGCGAAGAGAACGGAAACGGAGACGAAAACGAAAACGAAGGTCTGCAGCTCCGCGACTCTCTCATCGTCTTCTCCAACGCCAACTTCGACGCCCCCGTCGTCCCGCCCGGAGGAGGAGGGAAAGCCACGACGGCCGGGGCGTATATCTTCGAGAAGCTCGGGATCATGTGGAATGGCGGCGAGGTGGAAGAGAAAGAGAAGAAGGAGAAGGGGGAGAAGGAGAAGAGTTGAAGAGAGCTGTTTTTCTTTTCTTTTTCTTGTTTTACATTTTAAAACAGAAAAGAAAACTGAACGTCTTTTTTTCACTGATCGATCTACTGTTCTATACATATTTTCTGTTCTCGTATGCTTTTGTCCCGAAAGGGAAGGCTTGACGAGGTTAAAACTTCAGGGAGGGGATGAAAGGGAAAGAAAAAAGGCCGTGCTGCTGCTGCTCGAGTTGATGGAGAAAGGTTTCAAAAATGATGATGATGAAAGCGAGGCAAGGCAAGGCGGCGGCGGCGGCGCGCACGCACGCGTGCTCTCTCTCTCACTCTTACTTGTATCGCGAAGGCAGCGCGTCAAGGAGCCTGGCGAAGACCGCGGCGTTGTTGTTGTTGCTGCTACTGTTGTTTTTCGGATAGGCCGTCTTCGCCGTCGCCGCAGTCTTTGCCGTCGCCGTTGCCGTCGTTGCGGTCGTCGTCGTGGCGGGAGGAAGCAGCAAAACGGTGCAGACCCCCGGACCCAGCCTCACGCCGCTCGAGGAACGGACAATCGCGCCATCGGTGCTGCCGCTACCGCTCGGAGGCCTCCGAGGCAGGATGAGGGCGTCGAGCGTCGAAGGAGAAGAAGAAGAGGACCTCCTAAGCGCGACTCGGACGGCGAACGGCCTGCCCCTCGCCACGCCCAGCGCCAGCGCCTCCCCGACAGCCGCGGGGCCGCCACGGGTCCTGGACGCGGCCAGGGCGAGCTCCCTGTCCTCCCTCGCGAAGCAGCTGACAGAGGTGGAAGAGGAGGAAGAGAGGCTGCTGAACGAGGAGGGGGAAGAGCTGTTGTTGTTGCTGCTGCTGCTCCAGCTCTCGGTGTTGCGTGCCGCGGCCGTCGTCGCCGTCGCCGTCGCTCCGACCACCCGCAGCAGGTCCCAGAGCATCGAAGAGGAAGAAGCCAACGACGCCCCCGAAGAAGACGTCGTCGTCGTCGTCGTCGCCCTCAGCCAGGCCGCGTTGGCTCCCAGGAGCCTCCACCCGGGCTCGCCGGCGTCGGCGAGCGCTGCGGGCGCGGCGGCGGCGTCGGCCGCGAGCGGAAGGCCGAGCAGCGCGGCCTCGGCCGCCGCCGCCGCGGCCCTCGCCGAGAGCAGCGAAGACGCCGCGTCCGCCGCGTAACGTAAGGCGGCGGTCGCCGCGGGCGTGAGCTGTCTCGCTCGAGGGCACGGAGAGGCCACGGCGAGGACCCCCAGCGCGGAGGAAGGGAAGAGCGCGCCTCGCGGGATCAGGGGGACGCCGGCGAAGAAGCGCAGGCGGAGAGGAGAGGTTGTCGAATTCTTCGCTTCTTCTTCTTTCTTGATGCCGCCACTGAAGCCAAACCCCCTCGCGGAAAAGGGGATCCCGAGGTCCGCGTCCCCTATCACGAGGGGCTGCGGCGGCTTGCCCTCGAGGATCGAGGCGCAGAGGGAGGCGCAGGCCTCCCGGAGCGCGTCGTCGTCGTCGGCGGAGGTCGAAGAAGAAGAAGAGGGAGAAGAAGAAGGAACACCTCCTCCTCCTGCTCCTCCAGCGAACGCCACCGTCGCGGCGGGCCCTGGCCTCCGGCGCCGCGGGCACCACGACCGCCGGGGCTGGCAGGTCCTCGGGTCGACGGCGACGATGACTGGGGCGGTGGTTTTGAAAGAAGGGGAGAAAGAGAGAGAGAGAGAGAGCGGCCGTGAGAGAGAAGGAAAAGAAAAGGTACAACGAAGAAGAAAGAAGAAGAAAAAAAGCTGTGAGCCAAGCGCACGAGCTAAGAGGCGTCGTCGATCGACATCTTTTCAAACTCTCTCCCTTTCGCGCAGGCGTTCTCTCTCGCGGCCCCCCTCTTTGTTCATCGAAAAAACCCACGCCAACACGAGCGTGTACCTGCGAGAGGAGCCCCCACAGCGGCGGCGACCACGGCAGCGATCCCCTCGAGCTCTGCGTCGCGCGCTTCAGCGTCGATGATGTCTTCTTCTTCGAGTCGGAGGAGGAGGCGTTGTTGCTCGACGTTGTTGCCGCCAGCGGTCAAATGATGTTCCTCTCCTGCCGCCTTGCCTCCGCCGCCGCAGCACCCTCCGCCCTTCTTCTTGGACGCCTGAAGAAGAGCCTGAGCTTCCTCCTGCTGCTGCTGCCCAATCAAGCCGGAAAGAGCAGTCAGCGCCTGGGCGGCCGCGGCGGCGTCTTCGTCTTTCTTCGAAGAAGAAGAAGGACGTCGAAGTTGTTGATGTTCGATTCGCTCGGCCAGCTCGCGCTGGGCGTCGCTGTAGGACAGCAGGCACGCGCAGCCGCAGCGGCAGCTGCCGCCGGCGAGCGCCGGGCAGCGGGTGCCGCAGCCGCACGAGCCCGCGCCTGGGGCGGTCGGGCGGAGGGAGTCCATGCTTTTTTCGTTTTTTCGTTTTTTTTTGAGTTTTTTTTGTTTGTGAGGCGAGCAGGAGTTCGATTTTTTTTTGAGGAATCGACGACGAAGTCGACCTCTTTCTCACTCTCTTTCTCTTCTTCTTTTTACTAGCCGAGCCGCAGCTCTTTGTGTTTCTTCTTTCAATTTTTCAGCAGCGATGGCGGGTGCTCCAGGTGCGTTTTGTCGTTGTGGTGGTGCTGTCGAGAGAGAAAACGAGAGAGCGCGTCTTGGTTCGAGAGGGCGAAGAGGAAGAAGAGCAAAGAAAGAAAGAAAGAACGAACGATCAAAGCATGCGAAAGAGATCGCGTCTCCTTCCTCGCCTCTCGCTCTTTTCTCCAGACCTTTTTTTCCCTGCCCAACACCGCACGCTCGATACCTGGAATCTTTCGAAAGCTCACTGCCCACGGGAGCGATTGAAGAATCATGCAGCAGAAGACGGAGAAAGAGAAGCGCGAAGAGAGAGCGCTTTTTTTTTTTTTTTTATCCCTCGCACGACCAACGACGGTGACCACCTCACCCTCTTTTCTCGCCGCTCGACCTCCTCTCTCTTCCTCCTCCCTCTTTCATTTCTTCCCACCTCCACCCCCCTTCTCCAGCCCGCCTCTCCATCAACGGCGTCGTCTACGAGGCCCCGGACCCCACGGAGACCCTGGCAAGCTTCATACGCACCAAGACGTCCTTCACGGGGTGCAAGGTCGGGTGCGCCGA
>Ga0210003_1003618_pt1 | contig 12490 bp, 12 predicted proteins | sample LantaG_FD_182804 | JGI IMG/M metagenome (GOLD analysis project Ga0210003, IMG submission 182804) | Deep subsurface microbial communities from Baltic Sea to uncover new lineages of life (NeLLi) - Landsort_02402 metaG (SPAdes) (version 2) | ecosystem: Environmental > Aquatic > Marine > Oceanic >...
TGTTATAGTAATTAGATGATTCTCCATTTCTTGAAACCATCAGCTCAACATTTACTTTTGCTGTTGGGTCATCTGAAACACTTGCTTTACATTTTGTCCAAGGAAGATAAATCCTGAACTGGGAATCAGCTGCTTTATATATATTGGCATCCAATTGAAGCCCAGTATCCCCATCACGCCAGCTTAAGAAATCATCAGCGTCATGTCTTGCAACAGTAAAACCAGAAGTAACCTGTATATTCCCACCCATTCCCCAACGTGGTGTCAGTGATCCTATCCCACAATTGGAATACTGATAGTCCATCATATTCGAAATCTCGATAAAGAAATCTTCAACACATAGATTATCGCCAGAATCCAGAGCATCATCACAATTGCCAACTCTGAAGTACCCATTTAATCCACCCATTTCATGGAAGGAGAATCTTTCACCAAAGGCGGCTGGTGTAGGATAACCGGCAGTGGCGGCTCTGACTTCAGCAGTGGGTGAGATAAAGTCCCAACTCACATTAAATGCTTGACCAGCTGACCCTTCAATCCTCAAACGTGTCACATAGCAATCTGCATATTGATTGTATTTTACTCCATCTAACCCACCAATTGACAACTTCAATTCGTTGTCTGATGGTGATAATACTTGAGGTGTCACACCGATTTCATTACCAAAAGCAGCTTTAAGTAAGACTCTAATAGAAGTTTTATCAAGATACTGACTGATAGACCCTCCAGTTTTTCTCGGTCCTTGTAAGGAAGTATCCCTGAACCCGCCACCATCAATAGCTTCATCTTCAATGGAATCAAAACTTTGAACTGGTATACCAGATAAAAGAGGAGCAAGAACCATACTGGAATCTTCATATGAAGCAGTACTCTGCAGTTCATAGGATAATTTTCTTAAAATCTTAATTGTATCAGACATTTAAGTCTCCTGTGTATCAGGGTTAATAAATTCAGCGGCAAATTCTATAATAAAAGTATTTGTCCTTGGAAACATTTCATAGTCAAAAATAGCTTCAGGGTATTCATCATTTTGTATAAACCCTGAACCTAAAGACACACCTGCAATTTTCTGATCAAGTGTCCCCATCAGAATAGAAAAGGTTTCAATTGCAAAATCAATAATTCCAATAGCATCAGAGAAAACCGGAATGTCGTTTTCCCTTCGTGTCATGCCAACTATCAGATACCTTAAATCAAATTCCAATTCTCTTTGTGACCTATACCCATTTGATTTCAACTTTATTGGAAGAATATTGATTCTTGGATAGTGTGAGTCAGATAAACCTAAAGGATCATGGTCTTCCTCCATGAACACAATATTATCAGAATCAGTAATATAAGAAGAGTTATCAGATAATTGACTGACTATCTCCCCAAAATAATCTCCAACCCATGACATTACAGGCTCCTTAATTCTCCCCACTTATTTTTAATAATCGAGGATAAGTTCAATTTCTCTTTCTGTGCAGCTGGCTTCATAAAATGCCTGCCTCTCAATTCCCAGCGATACCTCATGGCTAATAACACATGGGGTCTTGATTCCCCTCTTACTTTCCCTTTGAGGTATTTAGCCCTTACTGGGTTAGTTAAAAGTGAAGACCCTTTTACTACACTTACTTTCCATGTAGCTTCATAAGTTTCATACTCACTGCCTTTATTTTTGGTATGTACCATGCCAATGAGTGAGTTAGTTTTTTTTCTGCTACGTCCATACTTACCTCTTGGTGTACTCCAGTCCTTTGCTTTCTTTACATCCCTTGGCAGTCTCTCCATCAGAGCAGCTTTAAGTAACCCAGTCCTTGAAGTAAGTAAAAAAGGCATAGCTGGCTGTTGTTTACGTGCCTTGTATGGATTATAAGTCTTTGGATTAGTCTTGTTTGGGATAATAAAATTATCCGCCGCTGACCTTCTCACTCTATCCATATAAATATTTAAGGAAGTATGAATTGACTTCCTGTATTTATTTATTATTTTATCAGCCGTTTTTGGCTTTTTCCACTCTAATGTAACTTTAGTTGCCATAGATACCTCGAAAGGTGAGCCAGTTAAACTGACTCACCCCTGATAAATTAGAACCCACCTGAATCAACAGTTGTTTTCATATTACTCAACAGCCAACCAAAGTTGTTATCAAGTATAAGACCTCTTGATTCACTAACACGGATACGACTCTTATTATGAGTGTCAATGTTGTAAGAATGAACCTGATAATCTGATGAATATCTTTTCCATACCGGAGCTTTAACTAACCCACGTGAACGCAAGGTATTTCCTTTTGACAGCACTCCAAGAAGTGCATACTCATTCGACCAAAACTTACCTATAGATGCAGAAGCTGCCAACCCAGATGTATCATATAGTGAACGAACAAGTTTACACTCTTTTATCCCAAGATAATCAGCAAGGAACTTTGCTTTTACATCAGCTGTTTTGGTGAGGATAGATTCAGTATACTTCACATTATCCTGAATATCAGCTGTACGAACTGCATACTCAACTAACTGTTTTGAAAGGATAAGTGTCATCCACTCTTTACCTAACCCACAGTTTTTTGTAATATTGACAGCCGCAGTCTCAATATCCTGCCAGGGTGTGGCATTTGTAGCATCATCCCACTCATTTGTAAGACCGGTTGTTTTACCAGAGAAATTAGATGCATTAAACAGCTCTGTAGCCAGTCTTGATTCTCTGCCAAGCATAAGTGACTCATGAGCAAGTTTAGAAGATTCCTCTTCCTGATCTACAAAGTCTTCCCAACGGAGCTTATCAACATTATCAATCTCCTCCTCAAAACCATACTCAAGACAGTAATAAGAATCATCCGACCATTCCCACTCACCCACAGGATATGAACCATCCTCATTTCTACGGGTATCAGGAACTTTCATTTTTGCCTCACGAGGCATTACCGGATACCGTGCACTTTCCTGAGATACTTGAACCTCAGGTGCAACAGTATCATAAGTTAGATTCAGTTCTTCATGTTCGATCTCAACGAGCATCTCTTTAAGATCTATACGAAGTGTAACTGAACTTCCAGCTTGTCCACTCATTATTTACCTCTTTCTTTAGTTATCCAATGAACGTAAAACTTGATAATTTGCAATTGTACCAGCTCCACCATTACCAGCCAATGTGATAGTAAGTGTACCGGCTGTACATACAGCAGTGAGAACATGTTGACCAGCTGTATCAGCTTCCAAAGTTGCAAAACCAATATCAGTTGCAAGAATTCTGCCATCAAGAACAGTTATAGTAGCATCAGCATCAGTCTCAGAAGTTGACTGACCGGCAACAACTATCTTGGCACCTTGATTAAGATCACCAGAAATGTCTTCCTGTGTTATCTTTCGTGAGTTACCTATAGAGTATACCACGATGTCGGCGCCAGATACACCAGTTTCTAAAGCATGGGCTTGAACTTTTACATCAACCCATGCAGACCCACTATAAATAACATAAAGACCCTCTTCAGTAATATACAGAATATCACCAGCAGTTGGTGCTGTATATGTCCAAGCTGACCCACTGTAATAGGCAATCTTATTAGCTGAACTTGCTACTGATGCCCACCCTGCAGCTGGCACAAGATAACGACCAGTTGAAGGTGACCCTGGGGTATCTTGCTCTGACCGATTAAATACAGTATAATCAGCTGTTTTCACTTTGCCATCAGCAACAGCAAAGAGTGGATCTTGAGCTGAAACAGTTCCAGCTAAACCCAGAAAAAATGTACTCGGAGTTCCAACAAGAGGAGTTACTCCAATGACATAATCATTCTCATTACCTCTTGCTGAAGTATAGGCATCTGCTTCCTCACCAAGTGCAGTGTAAGCAGGTACGCCAGCTGTAATCTTGACCAATCTGTTTCGCTCCAATTGCGAAGCAGCAGTAAGATTAAAAGGATAAATTTGTTTTCCTTTATATCCCATTTTTAATTCCTTTCATCTATCTGTGGACGTGTATCAAAAAATTTAGGGTACTCTCTACGTGCTTTGCTCCAAGCCTCAGCCTTGGTTAAGCCATCACGTTTCATGCAGAAAGTCATTGCAGTTTCTTTGCTTTTAACTTCACTGCCCATTTCATCCTCAATGCCAGCTCCAGCTGGTTCAGGTGCTGTACCATAAAACTCATCTTTAGCTTCAGGTGACTCACCCGATCCTTCAGCTTTAAAAGTGATAAGTTTATCAACAGCAGTCTCAAAACTATCTCCTTCATTAATGATCTCATCAAGTTTATTAGTTAAACCCAATTTAATAGCATAAGAAGTAACCTTGTCCTTTGTGCTCAACTGTTCAACATGAGCCTTCAAAGCAGAGTTCTCTTCAATAAGAGCTTCATTCTTTGCTTCAGACTCTTGTTTTATCTGACTCACAAGGGCAGGGTTTTCAGCTTTTAACTGATCAATAGTGACATCTTTCAGATCCATATCTGTACCTTCCTTTAAAAAAGAATAATTAGAAGACGGATTCAGGATACCCGTCATGTTTTTTATACCATCAATTAAACCAATATCCAATGCTTGAGTACCCATATATGACAATCCGTTAGCTAAGTTCTCTTTAACATATTTAAAATCCATGCCACGGTTACGAGCAACAGCAGTAACAAATAGATCATAACAGAAATTCACACTTTCTTGAATAGATTCAATATCTTCTTCACTTAATCCAAAGTATGGGTTACCTAAAGCTTTTTTCTCTCCAGCTTTTATCAAAGTAAGTTTAACACCCTTATCTTCAATAGCTTTTGAGTAATCCGAGTGAATAAGGTACACGCCGATAGAACCTACTATACTGGTACTATAAGAATATACCTTGCTTGCACTCGAACCTATCCAATAAGCAGCAGAGCACATACTTCCGTTAGCATAGGCAACAATTTCTTTTTCATCTCTTCCTTTGTAGATTACATCTGATACTTCAGACACACCTGAAACTGACCCACCAGGAGAATCAATATCGAGAACAATCTTCTTCACTCGGTTGTCTTCAAGTGCTCTGATCATGGTAGCTTCAGCATCCAACATAGAGACTAAACCTGACATACCTTGCATAGTCATTTTCTTCTTCAAGAAAACACCATGAAGTTTAATAATTGCAGTGCCATCTTCAAGAATGTTATACTTTACCAGATCATTCTTTTCATCAACACTTGTCATTCCCTTCAGTGAGTTACCTTGAAGTTTATTGTTGATAACATTTTCAATAACTGGAATAACATTAGGGTGAAGTGCCCAATATTCAGTCGCGAGTTTCTCCAACCAGAGATTACCAATTTCCATCGTCTTTTCTCCGTTTCCGTTTTTCCTCATCACTTAATTCATCATCTGAACTTTCACCCTCACGTTTTCCTGTTGTGCGATCGTCCTTTTGAGTATCAGGAAAGACAATTCCATATTTCTCTTCATATTCTTTCTTTAGCTTTAACAGCTCTGCTTGGTGATGAACCTCTTCAACCTCCTCAAGCTTCCTTTCAGCTTCAATCTCCGTATAGACAAGACCTTGTTCTTCATCAATCAATCTCTTTGAAGCTGTCTTATTCTCAAGCCTTAGTTTAGCAGCTCTGTTCTCTTTCTCTTGATCGAGAATACCGTTGGATGTCCAACGTATACTGGTAGTTATACCTTCATACTTACCTTGAACCTGATTAATCAAAATAGCTTCATAAGCTAAAGTCCCATAAATCCAATCAAGCAATTCAGACAAAGACTGTCTCCAACGATTAATGGTCTTTACAGTTTCAAGTGACCCACCACGAAGTGAGGAGTAACTTGTTTGTTCTAAATCTAAAAACAAGATTGGGTATGCAATTCTCATTGCAGCCGCAATCTCTTTATGTTGCCTAACGATAAAAGGATCAGTATTGTCTCCAGGTCTGTTAGGTGCCGCAAAAGATATGTCCTCATTCATCTTCAAATAACTAATAGTCCCAGGCTGTAATTTCTGCACCCTCCTCTGTTGGTTAGGATCAAGTGGGTCATATATAGCACCATTAGAATCTGAAGTAGCTCCAGAAAAAGTACCATGAGGTACACTTGTTTTTACAAAAGCCGAAAAGCAAGCCGCTACCCTTGCACCTATGATTGTAGCTTCCTTGTAGTCCTTGAGATTTTTTAGATTTCTCATAACAGGAGCCAAAGGAGGATACTGCCGGCTCATTTTAGGTCTTGAATTTAAGGGAGCCTTAAACAAAGTAGTTACTTTACGCTTTTTTCCATTGATGGATTTATAAGCAGGAAAAAAATCATATGCTTCACGATTATTCTTGCCTGAATCCATTGCGTTTAATTTCTTAACCCAATACCCTATAATCCTTCCTTCAGAATCATAATGAACACCAAGTTTTATATTCTCCCTTTCTTCCTTGCTCAAATTCCCAGGAGTCTGTATTCTGTTAGCTTCAACAAGCTCAACAACAGTTTTTACACCATCACGTTTCTTGTCGATAGGTAAGGAGACAAGTATATCCCCATCAGCAAAAGACCAAGCAACGATTTGAGCAATACAATCTACAATAGATTCATCACCAGAAATTGTAATTGATTTATTTAGAGTTTTAACTAACTCATTGAGTTGTTTCATCTGTCTCTCACTTTTAGAGACATAACGAATGGTAGGGAAACCTACCAGATTAATAAAAGTCTGTTGGATAGCCGCCGCAACAGGATCATCCTTAATAAGTTGCTTTGCATTCTTCCAAAGCGACTTTAAGGTGTCCCCAGTTTCTAATTCATAATCCGGAGTCATAGCAGAATTAACCCACCAACTCATGTTATAGGCATCCCTTTTAGCTCCTTCAAAAGTCTCACCTGACATTTAAAAGCCTCCAATTGCAAAAGGAATCTCACCAGGGTTACCTCCAGCCACTTCAGCCGCAGCTTTCATCTCAAGCCATTCAGTAAAGGACTGTATATCATCAAGTCTACGATATGTAGTACGCATTTGATTCCGATTTTCCGTGGAAGCAACAAAGAAACTCTCAACATTACGGTTAGCTACTGCATCTTTCCATCTTGCAAGTTCAGCCGTCCATGATACAAAACCTGTACTCATAATAATCTCCTACCAGTTAATTGAACCAATTTCATACTCTCCATTTGGGGCAACTTCTTCAAAGTTAGATGCAAGTACACCTTTACCTGACCCACTCTTTTCCTCTCTTGACCTCTGCATAGGGTTCATCATGAAAGATTCTTCTTCCAGTCTATGCCTATATGTCCCTGCAAAAGTAGGGATATCCAAACATATAAATGTATGAATACAAGCAAACCGATAATCACACTGACCTACTTTTTTCCAAATGACTTTCTTTTCACCAGTAATTTTATTCTGTTTACTTATCTTCCTTATATTCACGAACTGCTGTAAATAATCAGGTTCAATATTGTGGGGTAGCCACCACAATTCCTGATCACATTTTAATTCAGTTTCTTCCAGATATTCTTCAGTTCTTACTAAATAGAGATTAATATCCTTATTATGAACAATGGTTGTTGCCTGACCATTACGACCTTTTACTAAAATAAGATTGGAAAATGAACGACCTATATTATAAATCTCTTGGGTTCTATTTCCACCTGAATCAATAGCTACCATTGAAACAGCCCAGCGTTTGCCACCTTCACCATCAAATACTCTTCCAAAAATTCTATCTTGAAATAATTTAACCATTTCAGGTGTTTGGGCTGTGCCCACTGGACATTCAATAAACACTTGATCTACTAATGCTGTTTGACGTTGTGCCCCAAAAGCTCTGAACTCAACATAAAACCCATTGCCTTGAGAATCAATCCCAGCTGTTATCAATTTTGTCCATTCAGGAACTTGACCCCTTTCATAATTCTGCTTTCTTTCAAGTAACCCATTAACTGACGTTTTACTTACATCATCAACCCAAAATTGAGCAAGCCAACATTGCCAAAAGTTCTTATAATCATGTACTTTACCTTTAGTTTGCAGATACTCATTCATTATAAGATTAAAAGATCGGAAAGGAGAAACAAAAGATGTCCATCTAAATACCATCCTTGATGTAACATCAAATGGGTCAGCTAAAGCTCCGGTGTTATATATTTGAGTTTTCTCTGGCGCATAGATTCCGTTTATATTCCAATCTTCTTTATTATTGGTGTCAGGAAACTTCTCATTGCAATGTGAACAAATACAAATACCTTTTTTAGTCCCCTTATCCCTTTTTAAGTTTTCAAGGCTTAATAATTGATACTGATTGCATGATGGACACTGTGAGTACCACCACAATTCAGTAGTATTTGGGGTTGAAAGTTGTTGATGAAGTAAATCATTCTCAACACTTGGAGAACTTACCACATACCCTTGACCAAGATTCCAATTCAAGTAAGTTGTCAACCTATCACCAGCTAATTTAATAGCATTTGATTCATTACCAATTGTCAATGGCATTAACCTTGCTTCATCAATCCAGACCCTTTTCATTGGATTTGAACTCATAGTTGCAAGTGACCCACCCCAGCCTAAATATATTGTCATGTGATCTAAAGCAATTTTTGATTTACTTAAATCACGGACAAAGCGTGTCTTATGTGAAGCAAGTGTGGGAGTTTCTTCTATCATCGGAATGATGCGGTTTTCCACTTGTCTTTCACCAGAGACTTTATCCGGCAATATATAAAGACCAGGGCCAGGGTCTTGCTCTATCATATCTGCTAAACTTGCCAGCAGAAAAATTGTCTTACCACTCTGTGTTGGGGCGATCACAAATATCCACTGCACTCTCGTATCCCCCACCAATGTCAGTGGATACTGGATATACGGAGTCAGTGTCAGGCTCAGTTGGCTGTGGATGTTGCTCTGCTGTGGCAGGCGTATCCTCTTCGCTACATTCTGAGCTGATTCCCGTGGGTTCAGCCTCAATGCTTGTAGTTCTTCGTAACTTATCTTCGACACCATCAAACTCCCATGAAATGATCTTTGATTCGTTTTCCAAAAATTTAATTGCCTGATTATAATTATTAATCAACATATTTTCTATGTCTCGTGGGTTAGTTACACCTACAATTTGAGGTGCTACCAACTTGATTGCGTATCTTATTTTTGAAACGAACAAACTAAAAGTTGTAAGTACACGTTTCTTTGCCAAGACTCTGTCAATTAACTGACCCATTCTCTCTTGATTCTTTATTCTTGCATCCTGTAGTTTTTCCTCTTTGATCTGATGATCAAGATCATTTTTAGTATCTGACCCTAACTTAACATCACGTCTGTACATTCTCATGATTAAGAATACAGGATATTGACCTTCAGTGTTCTTTTCAATCTCTGGATGTTCCCTGATAAATTTCTGAAATTCAGCAGTTTCCCATCCACCAATATCAAGGAAAAACTTTCTTGGCTCATATACTTCTTCAACATTTATCTTAACGGGTGGCATGTCTCCACCTCCGCTGCAATAACTTCCTTATCAAAGATCTTTGTAATTAGAGTTTCAACTGACCCACACTTAATAAATTGTGTCAGTAATGCACAGATCACCATTGTATAAAACCAGTTGATACGAGTAAAGATGATCTTTTGACCATCTTTTAACTCTTTGATGTCATTTGATATTTCAGATTTTAAGGCTGAAATTGCTTCATTTGTTTGTGAATGCCTTGCCTCACATATCTTTTCAAAGTCCATTAGTTTACTCCCATCGTAATACCATAATGATAGTTATCCTGTGCAATTCTTCCAACTAACCCACTTGATACTGCAAGACCTTTAGCCCCTACTACTTCCTGACCTTCAGAAAAAGACAGTTCATTGTAATATGTAAACCCTGTTACTGTTGGAGTTACTGCTGTACCCTTTAGTATTGGTTTAGGGTAAAACCTTCTTGCTTCGTCCGCGTCGTACTGTGCCTTGAACTGGGCTGGTGTTAGTACTGAATTAAACATTTTAAAATCATCTATCACACAATCAGTATGAGCAGTACCACCTGTACTACCTTTTCTGGCCCCAATAAACACAGGGGTTGTACTTGAGTAAATAGACGAGATTGCACCATCAACAGTCTTACTAACATCAGCTTCTTTGCCATTTACATACAGTTTAAGCGTTGATGTACTGCCTTCAAAAGACATACCTAAACTATACCAAGTGTCATTTATAGGCTCAATTAAATACCTGTATTCTTTCCTATTAGTGTCAAATGTACCGTCTTGAGTAATTATCGCTTTTAATTTATTATCATCTATGAAAAATGCCCAACTACGGTCATTTATTCCTAATGAATTGTCTATAAAATACTTTCCCAGTATAGTTGAGCCTGTGGCAATATCTCTTAACTTAATTTTAAACATAACAGATAAATTATCTGTGTAGTTTACATTCCCACAATCCACAAAAGAAGAAGACCCATTAAATGACGCAGCTCCATTAGAACCATACCACCACCCATCAGTATATGTTAAATTGGATGCAACTGGCGTATAGTTACCCGCAGCATCAACAACATCATTTGCTAATTTCAACCACAGTGCTGGGTCATCTGTAATTGTATTCTCTTCTCCAGTTTCAAACTGATCGGCAAATACCTGATTGGTTTGGTTACCAGAGCCTGTAGCCCAGTTGGCATCAGCACCTGTGGCATCTTCAGTATAATTGTTATATCCTGTTGCAGCACCGTTGTTGTCGATACAGGTAGTGCAATCAGATATGTAATTATTATTTAAGGTGCAAGCTTTATTTCCAGCATCAAGACCTACATTGCAATTATGTATTGTACAGTTTTCAATCTTTGAGGCTGCCTGCAAATCACCAATGTTTATCCCTCTGGTGCAATTAGATATGATTGTACCATAGATATAAACAGTATCATTAACGTTGCCGTAATAAATGCCAGTCCCGGAATATCCCCCACCATCAATTTTGCAATTAATGAATCTACAAGTTTTTGTTCGTGTCCCAGAGTCAAGCATTCTAAAAATAGCATATACAGTATTGGTTGCGTCTGCTGTTCTCAAAAAATTCAAATTTTTTATATCTACTCGACCAATTCCGCTGCTAACATAGAATATCCCGTTACCCGAAAAACTGTTTTTCAGTAGGAAATCACCAAAATCCAATGTCATTGTATATCCACCGAGATCAGTAGTTAATACACACTGGCCAGTTTCTGTAATCGCAGACGTCTGTGTTGCAGTTCCATCACTTGTAAATTCCCCGTCATCAGCACCAAGTGCTTCCCAAGTAGCATAATCATCACCGAGATTAGTACCGACTGTAACTGACCCACCAACCCATGCTCTTACGTCTTTTACTTTTGGAGCAAATAATTCTTCTTCAAAGTCAGTTTCATCTTCGACCTCTATAGGTTCAATCTTCAGTGGTGTTGCCCAAACATCATCGCCAACTGTCGAATATAAATCTTTACTAACTTCAGCCAATTTATCCAGCTTGATTCTTTTCTTTACTGGGTTACCTATAACAATACTCTGTCTACCATCATTAATCATCTTACGCATTTCTGCCTTTTTAGCAATAGGCATTTTTACCGCAAGGAAAGTCTGTAACATCTTATCAGGTATAACAGCACCCTCACGCTGCTCATTGAGATCTACCATACATACTGGTTGTCGATCAACTAACTCACCAAGGTCGCCACGCCGGCAGAAAACCATAATATAATCATATTTTGGTTTACTGATAATTTCTTCTATTGCTACTTTTAAGTCCATGTATTTATCCTATTTTTATAATGTCCGTTGCTGTTGTGTTAGTTGCCATCAATCCAATTGGATAAATACCTTTCAAAGGGTAACCATCAGGTACATTCTTAAAAGTTATAAGTGACCCACTGCGATTCACAAGCACTACATTACCACCAGTTCCTACATATAGAGCCACAGGGTAATGCCCACTTGCCATTAGTAATGCTTCAGTATCGCTTGGTGTTGCAATTTCAAAATCTGGTCTTGATTGATCTGATATTTTTAATTTAGTTGAATCATAAGCAGGTACAGCCATAATTTTCTCCATGAGTTAGTTGAGTTATCTTAAGTGACCCACAGTTTATGTACGTACGTACGTACGTAAGTACTGAATGGAATCTCCCATTATATAATATACACAATTTTTTACTACACTATTACTGGAATACGATAATATAGTATTGATTCGAATTTCTTGCCATTTCACAGCATGCGGTGATCGCAAGACCAAGTGATCCAAGGAAGTTCACCCAGGTTAAATTTCTTGCTATTCACAAACTCCCTCACTCTATCAGAAAATAAAAACCTATTATATATACTTTTTTTCATTTTTTTCTTCTATAGAGTTTCTTTTATTAAAGGATAGTATAGTAAATAGGATAAGATATTGATATAAAAGGAAATACATAAAAAAAGGATGTATAGTAAAATACAATAGTGAAGCTGAATCGAATTTACTAAAAATATAAGTCTGCTAAATTCAATAACTTACGTGAATGTTCACCGGATAAATAAACATACTGAACATTCCATAAATAG
>Ga0210003_1003619_pt1 | contig 12490 bp, 7 predicted proteins | sample LantaG_FD_182804 | JGI IMG/M metagenome (GOLD analysis project Ga0210003, IMG submission 182804) | Deep subsurface microbial communities from Baltic Sea to uncover new lineages of life (NeLLi) - Landsort_02402 metaG (SPAdes) (version 2) | ecosystem: Environmental > Aquatic > Marine > Oceanic >...
CTCTCTCTCTCTCTCTCTCTCTCTCTCTCTCTCTCTCTCTCTCTCTCTCTCTCTCTCTCTCTCTCTCTCTCTCTCTCTCTCTCTCTCTCTCTCTCTCTCTCTTTCTCCAGCTCTCTCGCTCGCTCAGTCGCAATCTCTTTCTCTCGCTCTCTCTCGCTGTCTCCATTCTTGAAAAAAATAGTAGAAACCGAAATTCAAGGGCCTTAGGGGTTCTTCGCTCGCCGCACGTCGTCGCGCGCGCCGTCGCCGTTCCCTCTTCTTCACCTTCTCCCTCTCTCTCTTCTCTTCCCTTGCCATTCTTCCTCTCAAAAAAAGGAACGTATTCACGCCATCACGATGTTCTTGGCCCTCTTCGCGGCCCTCTTCGCGGCCACCTCGACGATGTTGGGCGTCTTCTTCGGGTCCTCGGGCTTGGCCTTGAGCTCGTCGGCGTGCTTGGGGATGAAGCCCGTGTCGACGTTGCCGGCCACGAAGTCGGGCACGTCGAGGATCAGCAGGTGGTAGGCCGTGGTCGTGGGCACCCCGGAGATCACAGTCTCCCTGAGCGCGCGCTTCATGCGCGTGATAGCCTGCGTGCGGTCCTCGCCCCAGACGATCAGCTTGCCGAGCAGCGAGTCGTAGTTCGGCGGCACGAGGTAGTCCGGGTACAGGTGCGAGTCCATGCGGACGTGGGGCCCCCCGGGGGGCAGGTAGCCGATGACGCGGCCGGGCCCGGGGCGGAAGTTCTTGAAGGGGTCTTCGGCGTTGATGCGGCACTCGATCGCGTGGCCCTTGATCTGGATGTCCTCCTGCTTGTAGCGGAGCGGGAAGCCCTGCGCGGCGCGGATCTGCTCCTGGATGAGGTCGACGCCGGTGATCATTTCGGTGACGGGGTGCTCGACCTGGGAGTCGTAGTTTCGGTTTGAGGAGGGAGCGAAAGAGAGAAAGAGAGAAAGAAAAAGGTCAGAGGCGAGCGAAAGAAAAAAAAACGACATTAGACAAAAAACTATCTTTGTCTCTCTGTCTCTCTCTCTCTTCCCCTCTTACCTGGATGCGCGTGTTCATCTCCATGAAGTAGAACCCCGTCTTCTCCCACAGGAACTCGATAGTGCCCACGCCGATGTAGCCGATAGACTTGGCCGCGGCAGTCGCGGCGTCGCCCATCGCCTTGCGCACCTCGGGCGTCAGCGCGGGGGACGGCGCCTCCTCGAGCAGCTTCTGGTTGCGCCGCTGGATCGAGCAGTCGCGCTCGCCCAGGTGGATCACGTTGCCGTGCTTGTCGGCCAGCACCTGGAACTCGATGTGGCGCGGGTTCTGCACGTAGCGCTCGAGGTAGACCGCGCCGTTGCCGAACGCCGCCTCGGCCTCCTGCTGCGCCTGCTGCAGCAGCGGCACAAACTCGCCCTCTGTCATCGCGAGGCGCATGCCGCGGCCGCCGCCGCCGGCGGTCGCCTTGATCATCACGGGGAAGCCGACCTCCTTCGCGACCCTCACGGCCTCCTCCTCGGAGTTAACCAGGCCGTCCGAGCCCGGAACCGTCGGGACTCCCGCGGCCTTCATCGTGTCGCGCGCCGTCGACTTGTCGCCCATCGTGCGGATGTGCTCCGAGCGCGGCCCGATGAACTCGATCCCGTGGTCGGCGCAGATATCGACGAACGTGGCGTTCTCGGAGAGGAAGCCGTACCCGGGGTGGATGGCGTCGGCTCCTCGAGAGATGGCCGCGGCGATGATGTTGGGCATCGAGAGGTACGACTCGCTCGACGGCGGGGCGCCGATGCAGACGGCCTCGTCGGCAAGCTGCACGTGGAGGCAGTCCTCGTCGGCGGTGGAGTAGACGGCGACGGTGGCGAGGCCGAGCTCCTTGCAGGCGCGGATGACGCGGACGGCGATCTCGCCGCGGTTGGCGATGAGGACCTGAGAGAAGTTGAGAGAGAAGAGGTATTGAGAGATTGAGAGGTTTGGGGGTTTTGGAGGTTGAGGTCGAGAGAGGAAGAAGAAAAGAAAAGAAAGAAAGAAAAAGCCGCTCTCGATCCAGAGCGGCGATGAGAATTTTCGGCATCGAGTCCACAAAAACGACGTTTGTTTCAGCTTCTCTCCGCCGCAGAGCCTCACAAACACCCGATCGTAACCCTCAAGATGAGAATTTGACTAGATAAACTCCTTCACTCACCTTGGTAAACGGCTTCTTCTCGGCAACAGCGGCGACCGAAGCGGCGCGCGAAGCGACGTTGCGGGCCGGAGTCGAGACGGCCTTAATGGCGCGGGTCGACTGCACGGAGCCGAGGGAAAGGCGCTGGACCTGAGCCGAGAGGCTGATCGGGACCTTAGCGGCGCTGGGAGCCGCGGCGCGGCAAGACGCCGGGGCGGAGCGCGCGATCTGTTGTTGTTTTTTTGGTGAAGGGTGATCGAGTTTTTTTTTTCGTCGACCAACGTGAGCGTGAGATAGGCGGACAAACATCAGCTTCTCGTGGAGCACCGCGGGCCTCTCTTTGTACGCCAAAGCTTCCAGTAAGGGGTGCAACAGATGCGAATGCGCGATCCTGTCCTCGAAGAACAAAGTATCGAGGCTCCGAAAAGGGAGAAAAGCAAACGCGCCCGATCAAGAGCAAGGGCGCTCCTCCGAGGAGCGCCTGGGCGCTCGGTCGCCGCTAGTTTTTTTGTGTTTTACTCAATCGATAAACGTCTTCGTCGTCTTCGGGACGGGGCTCGCTCTCCAACCACCGCCGCACCTGGCGACCGACGCGCATGTTCGTAGCAGAAGCCTGCATGGCTGTTTAAGGGGTCGAAAAGGGGCCCTGCGAGGGAAAAGTCGCGAGACGACTCTGAAGAAAAAAAGGGAAAGTGAGAGAAAGTGTGAGGACGAAAAAGCAGCCGCTTGCGGTTCTCCTGTCTCTTCAAAAAAACACGAAGAGCGCCCCTCTCAGGGAGAGACTTGCACTTCCTCTTTTATCTCCTTCTCTTTCTCTTCTCTTCACAGGGGGGAGAGGAGCGAGTCCGGGCTTGCTACAACGCTCGCGCAGCAAAGCAGCGGACTCTCAGCGAAGCGATCAAAGCTCCACTCGAGCCTCCACCGCTGTGCTCGCGTAGACGAGGTAAGGGAAGAACAAGGGCGAGGGAAGGACCAAGCGAGCAAGCAAAAGGCTGGATCTTTGGTCGTCGTCGAGCCCATCAATCCCTGCTTTCCCGCCCGCAATCCGGCTTCGGTTCCCTCTTATCTTATATCTCACGCACCCCCTTGGACCCTTCTTGACGCAATGCACACAGCAAAAGTACAAAAAATGGCAGCGCAGCTCCGCCCACGGGCGCTGCAAGCGACGGCTTTTTCAGTGGCGTCGACGTCGACATCGGCGGCGGCAACTCCGGCGTCGACGATCGCCCCTCTTCATCAACAGAGGCGCACGCGTTTTTCTACCGCAGCGCGGGCATCAATCCCGATCGCCTCCATCTCCGGAGCACGAAGTCGATTGACGCTGAGCCCCCTGAGCCATTGCCAGAGGCAATGTCGCTCGCGACGCGTCCCTCCGACTGCTGCTGTTCCCATGATGTCGACTCACTCGAGCGATGACGACTTTTCGCCGGGCCCCGGCGAGGAGGAACCGAAGCAGAAGAAGTTTAGCCACCGCTGGCAGGTCGTCGGCATGATGGCGCTTGCTTTCGTGCTATGCAACATGGACAAGGTACGGGAGAGAGAAAAAAAGAGGCAACTCGTGTTTCGTTCTTTCTTCTCTCGCTCAATTTCCACCAAAAAAAAACTCAACCTCAACCTCCCTCTCTCCTTCTCTCCTTCTCACCTCAGGTCAACATGTCCGTCGCCGTCATCCCGATGGCCCGCGACCTGGGCTGGTCCGCGACCGACCGGGGCCTCGTTTCCTCCGCGTTCTTCTGGGGCTACTCCGCTACGCAGATCCCGGCCGGCTGGGTCTCGACCCGCCTCGGCGGGGCCAAGGTCCTCTTTGCCGGCGTCTGCCTCTGGTCGCTCGGCACGCTGCTGGCCCCGCCGGCGGCCCACGTCAGCCTCCTCGCCCTGTGCGCCAGCCGCGTCATCGTGGGCCTGGGCGAAGGGCTCGCCCCCTCCTCGGCCACCAACGTGCTCGCCCGCATCATCCCGGAGAGGGAGCGCGCGCGCGCCGTCACGACGGTGTTCGGCTCGCTCGACGTCGGCAGCGCCGTCGGCCTCATCGTCTGCGGCCCGCTGATCAAGGCGTTCGGCTGGCCGTCGGTTTTCTACCTGTTCGCGCTGCTCGGGCTCGGGTGGTGCGCCTGCTGGCCGCTGGTCAGGCCGGAGAAGCGCGAGGCGAAGGCGGGCGGCGCGGCCCCGGCCCCGCCTGTCGTCGCCGTCGAGGCCGGCGGCACTGGCCGCGCCGACGAGGCGTCGGGCCCTGAGAACGCCGGCGGCGTCATGGCCGGCGCCGGCGCCGTGCCGTGGTCCAAGTTCCTGCGGTGCCGGGCCGTGTGGGCCATCATCGCGGCGCACTTCTGCTACAACTGGGGGTACTACACACTGCTTGCCTGGCTCCCCTCGTACTTCGAGCTGTCCCTGGGCCTCAACGTCGAGTCGTCGTCGCTGCTGACGCTGATTCCCTACCTCGCAATGACCGCGATGACGCCGCTCGTGGGGCCCGTGGCCGACGGGCTGGTCGCAGGGGGGTGGTCGGTGACGTCAGTGCGCAAGCTCTGCCAGGGCGTCTCGTTCGCGGGCCCCGCGCTGTGCATGCTGGCGTGCGCGGTGCTGACGCCGCTCGCGCAGGGAGGCGCCGGCGCGGCCGCGGGGTCGGCGGCGGCGCCGGCGCCTCCCTGCGCGAGCGGCGTCAGCACCGCGCTGCTGTCGCTGGCGTTCGCGCTGGGCGCCTGGGCCCGCGCAGGGCTCTACTGCAACCACCAGGACCTGAGCCCGAAGTACGCCGGGGCGCTGCTGGGCCTCTCGAACACCGCGGGCGCGCTGCCGGGCATCCTGGGCGTCACCGCCGTCGGCTTCTTGCTCGACAAGACCTCGAGCTGGGGCGCGTCGCTGTTCTACCCCACGGCCGCGTGCCAGCTCATCGGGTTGGCCGTCTACACTGCCTTCGCGAGCAGCGAGAGGAAGGACTGGGCCTGAGAAGCGAGGATGTTTTTTCAGAGAGTTGGAGAGAGAGAGGGAGCGAGAGAGAAAAATAAAACAAAAATTCAGCGGGGAGAGAGACAAGGGAAGATAAATAAATTTCTGAGTGCAATTCTTTCATTATTTTCCTTTCTTCGTTTTCCAAGAGCACTCGGCCTTTCCCTCTTCTTCGACATGCAGCGCCCTTCCTGGAGCTACGGCGGTGAACGCGGAGACGGAAGCGCCAACCCTTCGATGCAGCAGCAACAGCAGCAGCAGCAGCAGAAGTGGTGGTGAGTGTGTGAGGGAGAGAGCAAACAAGCGAGAAGGCTTCGTTTTCTGCGTTCCGTCCTTCATCTATCTCTCCTTCTCCTTCTCCCTTTCCAAATCATCACAGGAACAACGCTTTTCCCCCTCAGCAGAGCTTCCAGCGCGCCTACGACCCCTACGAGGTCGTCCAAGACGAAAACGAGGCGGGCTATTTCGCATCAGGAGGGAGTTTCGCCCAAGCGACGTCGGCGGCGAGCGGCGGCGGCGCTCTCGGCACTCCCAACTGCCGCAGCAACGCCCTCCCTGCCGCCTCGTTCGACCCCCCGCCACCGCCCGAGCGCGGCATCGTCGCGACCTCTGAGCTCCCCGCGCAGCTCCGCACGGCCTTCCCCTTCCGCTACTTCAACCTGGTGCAGTCGGAGTGCTTCGATGCCGCCTTCACCTCCTCGAGCCCGCTCGTCGTCGTCGCGCCGACTGGCGCCGGCAAGACCGGCGTGCTCGACCTGGCCCTGGCGAGGCTGCTGCTCGAGTCCGCGGGCGGGTTCGGGAGCACCGGATTGGGAGGGGGGACGACCCACGCCAAGGCGCTGTACATCGCCCCCTCGCGTGCCCTCGTGCAGGAGCGAGTCGCGGACTGGAGGCGCCGCTTCGGCGCGCTGGGCGCCGCCTGCGCCGAGCTGACGGGCGACGGCGGCGGCGGGGAGGGCGACGGCGACTTTGGTGCTGCTGCTTCTGCCTCCGCCGCCGCCCTCCTTGACGCGGCGACCATCATCTGCGCCACTCCGGAGAAGCTCGACGCGACCACGCGCCACCGCGGGACCCGCGCCGGAGGAGGCGGCGGCGGAGGCGCCGCGGGAGCAGGGGGCTTCAGCCGCTCGGCGGCCTTCATCGGCGACGTCGGGCTCGTCCTGCTCGACGAGGTGCACCTGCTGAGCGAGGCCCCCCGCGGCGCGACGCTCGAGGCCGTCGTCGCCCGCCTGCGCGTCCTGGGAACCTCGCCGGAGCTCTCCGGCCGCCCGCTGGCGAGGGTGCGCTTCGTGGCCGTGAGCGCGACGATGCCCAACCCGGGCGACGTCGGGGCCTGGCTCGGCGGGCGCGGCTCCCCTGCGGCCGTGCGCACCTTTGGGGACGAGGTCCGGCCCGTCCCTCTCAGGACGCTCGTCGCGGCCTACCCGGACACCAGGACCGACTTCCTCTTCGAGAGGTCGCTCAACAGGCCGCTTCTGGACGTCCTGAGCGAGCACGGCGCGGGCAGGCCCGCACTGGTCTTTTGCGCCTCCCGCAACGGGGCCTCGGACGCGGCCAAGTTCGTCGCCGCTGCCTGGAAGATCGCGGGCAGGATCGGCACCGGGCCTGGCCCGTCGTCGTCGGCCTCCTCTTCTGCCGCTCCTTTCGACCGCCGCACACTCGACTCCCTGGCCTCCTCCCTGTCCTCCAGGCCGCTCGCCGACTGCGTGCGCTGCGGCGTCGGCTTCCACCACGCCGGGCTCGAGCCGCGCGACCGGAGCCTCCTCGAGGCGGCCTTTGCCTCTCGGCAGCTGCCTTGCCTGTGCACGACGTCGACGCTGGCCGTCGGCGTCAACCTCCCGGCGTACCTGGTGGTGATCAAGGGCACGAGGAGGTGGTGCTCGGCCGGGGAGGCCGCGACTTCCTGTGGAGGGGCCGGGGGCGCCGCCGGCGGAGGGGGCCGAGGGGGCGGAGGGGGCGGCGGAGGAGCAGGACGAGGAGTGAGCTCGACGGCGCCGACGGCCAACGGCAAATCCGTTCCCGCCAGAACGACGCCCGCTTCCTCCGGCTTCGTGGAGTACGACGCGACGACGATCCTCCAGATGGTCGGCCGCGCAGGGCGCCCGCAGTTCGACACGACGGGCGTCGCCGTCGTCATGACGCAGTCCTCGGCCGCGGCGCGCTTCCTCGAGCTGGTGCGCGGCTCCAGGCCGCTCGACTCGCAGCTTGAGGAGCGCCTGCCCGAGCACCTCAACGCCGAGATCGTGCTGAGGACCGTCCCGGACGTCCCGGCCGCGGTCCGCTGGCTGAAGCTGACGTTCCTTTGGGCGCGCGTGAGGTCCGACCCGGCCTCGCGCGGGTTCCCCAGGGCGCTTGCTGCCGGCGGCGGTGACGGTTCGCCGTCGCCCTCGGCGGCGGCGGCGGCGGCCTCTTCTTCCTCCTCTTCCTCGACGCTCGAGCGCCTCGCCACGCAGCGCTACATCTCCTCCACCGTCAACGCCCTCGTCTCCGGAGGCTTCGCCACGGCGGACCCGGACGACGGCTACGCCCTTTCCCCGACGCTCGCGGGCCAGCTCGCGGCGAGGCACTACGTCCGCCTGCCCACGCTGGCCGCCGCGAGGGCCGCGCCGAGCCACGCGAGCCTGCCCGACCTGCTCGAGCGCCTCTGCGGCGCCGCCGAGTTCTCCGGGGTCGCGCTGCGCCGCTCCGAGAAAAGGCAGCTGGCCGAGATGAACAAGAGGGCCGCGGCGGAGGGCAGGCCGTTCGTCGTCGCGCCGCAGAGCTTGGCTGCCGCTGCCGCGGCCGCAGCCGGGAACCCCAAGCCGAAAAAGACGATCTCGACACCGCAGGAGAAGCTGCTCGTGCTTGTCTCTGACGCTCTGGGGGAGCAGCCCACTGAGGCGCTCGACTACTCGATGCGCGCGGAGCTTGACGGTGTGCTGAAGACGGGGAAGAGGATCGCGGCCTGCATCGCGGCGCTGTTTGCCGCCGAGGCGGCGAGCGGCTCCGGAGGGGGAAACGGCGGCGGGGACGGCGGCGCCCCGGCTTCTTCTGCCCTCAGCAACGTTCCTCGCCTCGCGGCCACGGCCAACGCCCACCGCCTCGCCCGCTCCCTCCGAGCGGGCTGCTGGGACGGCACGGGGGCCGAGGCTCGCCAGCTCCCGGGAGTCGGCAGGACCCTCGGCGCGAGGCTGGCGGCGGCGGGCCTCGGCACGATGCGCGCGCTGCTGCGGGCCGACGGCCGCGACGTCGAGCGCGCGACGGGGAGGCCCTTCCCGTTCGGGCACCAGCTGGTGGCTGAGGCCGCGGCGATGGCTCACCCGAGCGGGGTTTCGGTCGCGTTCTCGAGGCCCGAGCTGAGGCGCGGCGGAGTGGAAGGTGGAGGTGGAGAGGGAGCGGGAGCGGGGACGAGTTTCGCTCGCTGGGAGTTTTCGGTAACGCTGACGCGCGGCGACAACGGCGACGACGGCGGCGGCGGCGGAGGGGAGAAAGAAAACGAGAGCGCTCTCCCGCCGCGCACCAACATTTTTTCTTCTTCTTCGAGCTTCTACGCCAAGCTCGTCGTGGGCACCCCGGAGAACGACTCCTTGCTCCTCTGCGAGACGGTCTCTCTGGGGACGTTCAGGTCCCCCTACTCGGTCCGCCTCTCGGCCCCGGCCGGAGGCGGAGGCAGCCGCGCTCTCTCGGCCGACGCCGCGAGGCCCCCGGCGGTCGTCGCGGCGGTGCTCCACGACCGCGTCGTCGGCCTCGACGTCGTCGCTGCTGCACCCCATACTTCCGCGTCTGCTTCCTCTGCTCGCGCGAACAACAAGCCCGCTGCTGCGCCTCCGAAGTCTCGCCCCGCTCCTCCTCCTTCTGAAGTGCCTCCGGCGAAGAAGGCGGCGACGTCGGCGGCAGCAGCGGCAAACGCAGTCGCGGGGAGGCAGACGAACCTTTTCGAGTCCTTCAAGGTCGTCCCTGTCGCCGCCGCCGCCGCGGGGCAGCAGCTGCTGCGTTGGGAGTCTCCTAAAGAGGGCGCGTGCGTGCCCGAGGGAGGCGGGGAGGAGGAGGGTTCTGCGGCTGCGGCGGGGAAGCAGAAAGAGAAAGGGAAGGAAAAGGCGGCAGAGATCGCTCCTGCTGCTCCGGCGCCCGACGACGACGACGAGTTTGCCGACGTTTTTGGTTTCCTCTGAGCTTGACTGTGTTTTTTCGATTTCTTCTTATTCTTGTCATTCGTATTCAAACAGAGAGAGGGAGCATGGGACGTGATTCAAAAAAAGGAAAAGAGTAACTACAAAAAGACGGGAAAGTAAAACAGTGTGATTTTTATTTATTTTCTTCTCGATCAGTGCACATCGGCCGGTGCGAGCGCCGCTTGCGGAGGAGGAGGAGGAGGACGAGGAGGAGGAGGAGGAAGAGGAGGCAGAGCCGTTTCCGGCTTGGCGTCTTCCAGCGCCGGCGCGCGGGGCTCGATGACCGCATCCGGAGCAGCAGCAGCAGCTGCTGCGGCCTCGACCGGCACGGCCGGAGCAGGAGCGGCTGCCCTGGCCGCCGGTCCGCCATCTCTTCCCCCGCCTGCTCCTCCACCGCCTCCGCTCCCGACCACCCCCAGCGCCCGCTCGATCAGCGCTGCCTTGTTCCCTCCGACCGTCTTCCCGGCGCTCTTCAGGAAGGCCTTGAGCTCGTCGTTGGTCAGCTTCGTCGCCTGCTCCCCCGCGGCCAAGGCGGCGCGGACCTTGGCGACGGCCGCGGCGACGGCGGCGGGGTCCTCGACGGCGGCGACCCTTTTGGGCGCCATGGACTTTTTCGCCGGAGCTTCCGAGGTCTCTCCGCCGTCATTTGCGACCACAGCAGCAGCAGCAGGGTCCTTGCGCTTCGAAGCTCCAGCAGGTGCCTTCCCACCAGCGCCGCCGCCCTTCTTCGTGCTCATCCCTCCAGCAAATATCCCCCCCCAAAACCCTCCCACACGCACCCCAACGAGCGTCACTCCCTTGCGCCTGAACGCGGCGAGGTTCGAGGGGACGGGCAGGCGCATGGGGCCCAGCTTCTTCTTCGCCGGCTTCGAAGTCTGTGTCGATGCCGTCGGCGCCGTCGGTGCTGCAGCAGCCGCTTTCATGGGCCGCTGCTGGAACTCGCGGCGCTGCCTCGTTTCTGCCGCTGCAGCCGCGGCGGCCTTTACAGCTGCGGCGAGCGCAAATCGCAGGGCCAGGCTGGGCTCGACAGCGCGGCGGCGCGGCTTCCTCTTCCCGGTCGCCGTGGTCTCGGAGGAGGGCGCACCTGTGTCGCCGGCGGCGGCGGAGAGGAGCGTTGAGGGGTCGACCGCCTCCGCGGGGACGTCGAAGGGGAGAGGAGAGACCTTGTATTCGCCGAGGTCGACGGGAAAGGCCGCAGGCAAAGGAGCAGCAGCGGGAGTAGAAGCAGAGCTCGCGGCGACGGCCGCCGACGACGAAGTAGAAGACGAAGCCCAGGAGAACGATGCGGCGAAGGTGCTCCCCGCGGCGGCGGCGCCCTGTGCGGCAGACGCGACACCAAAAGAAGGCCGGCCAAGGAGCGGCGCGGAGGGCCGAGGAGCCAGCCTCGCCGTCCCTTCGACAGCGAGAGGCTGCCCTCCCCACAGCTCGGAGAAGGCTGGGGAAATCAGCGCGCTCAGGAACGCGCCCAGCAAGGAGGTGCCGCCGCCGCCGCCGCCGCCGCCGCCGCCCGCGCGGCCCGCCGCCGCCAGCGGGAGCGAGCTCAGTGCCGGCGCCGCCAGGAGCGCCGCCGGGGGGACAAGCTTCCCTTCCCTTTTTCCCTTGTGGGACGTCGCAAAGCTGAGCTCCTCTTCGTCCCCGCAGTCGTCCTCGACCTCGATGCGCGGGATGGCGCGCAGCCAGAAGCGCGAGGAGGCGAACGAGGAAAAACAGGCAGGAGTCGAGTGTCCTCCATTTCCGTTTTTGTTGCTGCCGCCGCTGCCGATGGCTTCCGCCCACGCCGAGACCAGAACGCCGTCACCCTCCATCCTGGGCACCGCGTCGACCAGAAGCACCTCTTCGAGCGTCGGCATTACGTACGCGACCTGGCCTCGCACGGAAGCGGAAATCCTGGAGAGGTCGATCTCGTTGTCGCCGTTGTCGCCGCCGCTGCCGCCGTCGTAGCCGCCGCCAGCGAAAGAGGCACGGCGGAAGCGCGAGACCGAGACGCTGCAGCGCATGAGCATGGCGTCGGGAGCCGCTGCCGAGGCGCCGTCGTCGAGCACGCGGGCAATGACGCAGTCTCCAGGAGAAGAGGCAGAAGAAGAAGAAGAAGAAGAGGAGCAGGAAGCGATCGGGTCTAGCGAGAGGAAGGTGCTCCGGTTGAGAGCGTGCCAGCCCGCCGCGGCCGCCGCCTGCGCAAAGGCCGCCGAGGAGAAGAGCGAGAGCTCGAAGCTCGAGAGGGGAGCGGTGCAGATCGAATCCTTGACAGCTCCGACGGTGACCTCGGCCAGGGCCTTGCCCTGTGACAGCAGTGTCTTGTAGACGCGGGCCGCTTTCGCCTGTTGAAGAGAAAGGAGAAGGGGCGAGAAGGAGGTTGAGAAGAAGAGAGAGCAGTTGGAGAGAGAGAGAGAAAAAAAAACTCGCTCGCTCCGTGGCCTCTTTCTCCTTCTCTTCTCTCTCCTTTTCGTTCTTGACACCTTGTGAACAAACACCAGCAGCTCTGTGTAGCCCACCGGGACGGCCACGGCGACGCGAGAGAAAAGCGGCGAGGCGTTGAGCTCGGAAGCAGCGACTGCCGCCGCCGATTTCAGCGGAGGGAGCAGCGTCGGCGCCTCGTTCCCTTCGAGCGCGGCCTTGGCGAGCTCCGCCGCCTCGCTCGCGTGCGTTTCCGCCGCCTTGGCGGCCTCGGGCGTGACCGACGCGGCGATGCGGAGGATCCCCGGGAAGAGAGAGCCGCCCGGGGAGCGGAGGAGGAAGAGACTCATTTTGTTTGTTTTCTTTTTAAGTGAAAAATGATATCACTCTTCTCTTTCTTTTTCTCTTCTCTCTCTCCGCAATGCCTCCCCGACAGAAATACAACAGCAACGCCCAGCAGCAGAGGGAGGCTGTCGCGTCTGAGTTCTCTCCGAGTCCTCCTCCTCTCCTCGAGAAAGACGCGCCAGCTGCTGCTGCTGCTGCTGCTGACGCTGCTGCTCCTTCGCCTTCTCCCTCTCCTCCTGCTCCTCCTGCCGCCGCCGCCCCTGTCGTCGACGGCGCTGCCCGCAACTTCATCACCTCCCCGGGCTACCGCTTCCTCGCCAACTTCCAGGACCTCTTCAACAGCGTTGGCGTCCGCGTCGTGCCCGCCTTTCAGGACTTCGAGGCGGAGCTGAGCGTACGAAAGGGGGGGGGGGGGTGAAGGGAGAGAGGAGTGTGAGCCCACACTCGGCACACACCGTCTCTCCGTGCCTCGCTCCTCGCCGCGCGACGCGCCCTCGCTCCCCTCGTTCTTGGGGGCACGCACCCA
>Ga0210003_1003620_pt1 | contig 12484 bp, 10 predicted proteins | sample LantaG_FD_182804 | JGI IMG/M metagenome (GOLD analysis project Ga0210003, IMG submission 182804) | Deep subsurface microbial communities from Baltic Sea to uncover new lineages of life (NeLLi) - Landsort_02402 metaG (SPAdes) (version 2) | ecosystem: Environmental > Aquatic > Marine > Oceanic >...
CCGTTGTTGTTTCTTCTTCCTCCTCCTCCTCCTCCTCTTCAGTGTGTCAAAACAAAAAACCCCAATTCAGAAACAATTCAAAAACAGAAAAATCAAAAGGTCAAAAAGTGTGTGTGCGTTGCTCGTTACAACAAAGAAGAAGAAGCAAAAAAACAATCTCATTTCTTTTTCTTTTCTCTTCTTCTACCTCCTCCCCCAGAAGCGCCTCTCCCCGGTCGCCAGCTCCACGATCGACGCCCTCAGCGCGTTGTCGTCCACGTGCGCGTCCAGGTAGCTGGCGAACCTCCGCGCCAGCCGGCCCGAGGCGGAGGCCCTGCGGCCCTCCTCGAGCGACGCCATCTTGAGGGCGAACGACAGCCGCTCGGCCGCGGCCGCGGGAGAGGCGAGCGGCGCGCCGCCGTCGGCGGCGAGGACGGCGGCGGTCGCCAAAGAGGCCTCCGCCGCAGCCGCGGCAGCAGCCGCAGTCAAAGAAGAAGTGGAAGAAGGTTCGAAACAGCCTCCCCTCTTGCGCACGAGCAGGCTGGCGGCCGCGGCGGAGGGCCAGCCCTTCGCTGCAGCGGCGGCGGCGACACCGTCGGCCGACCTCGACGCCGCCTCGGCCGCCGCGGCCGCGAGCTCGAGACTTGTTTCCTCTTCTTTTTCCTTCCCTCCTTCTTCCTTCTCTTTCTTCTCTTCCTCTTCTCCCACCTTCCCGACCCCCCTCTTGTAGTGCAGCTGCGCCTCGAGCAGGGCCCTGCGCAGGTCCCCGCGCGCGGCGGCGCCGCAGGCCACGGCCGCCGCCGCCGCCGCCGCGCCTCCGTCGCTGGCGCCGGCGGCCACGGCCGCGCCGCGCACGACGGAGAGGAGCTCCGAGGGGGCAGGCCCCGGGGAGAAGTCGAAGCGTGCCGAGACGCCCGCGGCGAGCCCTGGAGGTGGGGGAGCAGCGGCGCTGCTTTGATGAGTGGGGCGCGGGAGAGAAGAAGAGGAAGGACGGGAAAGAAGAAGAGCGGCAGCGGAAGCTTGCTCGTCGGTGTTGGCGTTTGTTCCGCTTCCGCTGCCGCTTCCGCTGCCCGACAAAAGCAGCACCGGCCTCTTCGAGGAGGCGCAGAGGCTTGCCAGCGCCGAGGCGTAGCCCGGGTCCACCTCGGCAAGCACGTCGGCGTCCTCGAAGACGATGACAGAGCCCCGGGTGACGCGGGGAAGGGGGGGCAGAGAGGAAGAAGAAGAAGAAGAGGCCTTCTTCTCCTGCTCCTCCTTCGACGACGACGGGGACGGAGCTCGCCCTCCCTGCTGCCGCTGCCGCTGCAAGAGCTCGCCAAAGAGGTCGCCGCCGCGGCCCCCTCCCCCTCCCCCGGTCCCGGCAGTCGTCCCCTTTCTGCTGCTCAGCCTAGCGCTCTGCGTCGCCTCGCCCACCAATTTCGAAAGCGCGAGCCCGCCGCGGGCCAGCGAGCCGGCGTTGACCTCGAGCACCTCGAGCCCCAGCTCCTCCGCCGCAGCGGCCGCCGCCGCCGACTTGCCGCTGCCGGGGGGGCCCGAGAGCCAGGCCGCGCCGCCGTTGCCTGCCGCGTGCGAGGCGTCGATCATGGCGGCCAACCTCGAAGGGGTTCTGAGGCCCGAAGGGTCGAGCTGGGAGGCGGTCAAAGACCAGGCGTTTTCCTCGTCGTCGTCGTCAAGAAAGTCGCCGTCGTCGTCGTCGGAAACGACGAAACCTTCTCTGTCACCGCCGCCCTTGCGCCTCTTGCTCTTCGTCTTCGCCTTCGTCGTCTTCTTGCCAGGAGACCCTTTCCCACCACCGCCGGGGGGAAGGAAGGCAGCGGCCGGAGGCCTCCACCTGCGCAGCCACTCGACGAGGGCCCCGCCCGCGTTAGAGGCCGCGCCGCCGGACAGCGAGCTCGCCCTCTCCGGGCGGAAGCGGGCGGTCCACGGCAGCGACGAGGAGGAGGTCGAAGGCGGGTTTTCTCCTCCTGTTCCTGCTGCTTCTCGGTCTAGGACAGCCGCCACGGGGCCTGGCACTCCACCGCGAGCCAGGAGCTCGGAAAGGAACAGGGAGGGGTCGCTGCCGTCGTCGGCCCTCGCTGTCGCCAGATCGCCGCCGCCGCCGCCGTCATCGTCGTCCTCCTCCTCCTGCTCCTCTTCTGTTCCGGCCGCCGCCGCCGCCGCCGCCGCCGCCGCCGTCGTCGCTGCCCCCGCCTCCGCCTCCGAGGCAGGAGCGCCGGCCTCTTCCCCCCCGGCAGCAGCGGCGACTCCGGCTCCGCGCCCTCCCCGGCCCCTCCTCCCCGGCGGCAGCCGTGCGGCGCGGCCGCCGGCGACGCAGCAGCAGGCCCCGAACAGCGGCAGCGGCGGGCAATCGGCCGGGGCGGGGGCTATCCCCGGCCAGCGCCCGCCCGCCGAGGCGTTGAGGTAGCGATCTAAAGCGGAGACGCGGTCGAAGCGGACGGCGCCTGTCCAGGAGGAGGCGGGACAAGAAGAAGAGAAAGAAGAGGAAGAGGAGGAGGAGGAGGAGGAGGAGGAGGAAGAAGAGGAAGGAAGCGCCTCCCTCGGCAGGCAGCGGAAGAGCTCTCTGTTGCTGCTGCTGCTTCTTCCTGCTTCTACCTCCCTCCCGCGCTGCTCCGCGGAGCTGTCAATCCCCTTCCCTAGCCTGATCGACGCCTCGAAGACGGAAGGAGCAGGAGCAGGAGTCGAAGAAGATGAGGGGAAGAGGGAGGAGGTGGCGGGGGGCGCGTTGGCGTGTTCGGCAGACGAAGGGAACGGCGGCAGCGGCAGCAAAACGCCTCCTGCATTCTCCCCGCCTCCGCCGTTTCCGCCGCCGCTCTGACCGGCGGCGAGCGCCCTCTCCGCCGCGGCCGTCGCCGCGCCCCCGAGCCCGCGGAGCAAGCCAGGGTGGACGCTCCTCCTCTTCTTCGTTCCCTCTCCTCCTTCAACTTCCCCCTCGTTCCCCCGCTGCGCCGCCGCCCGCAGAGCAGCGACCTCCTCCCTCAGGGCCCGCCTGCCGGCCTCTGCCCTCTGTCTCTCGGCCTCCTGTTTGGCCCTCTCCGCCTCGGCGCGCTTCTCGTGCGGCTTCAGGAAGAGCGGGGCGGTCTTCTTCTGCTTGTTGGGTGGAGGTTGAGGGAGGGAGGAGGTGATCGTCATCGCTGTAGCAGCAGCAGAGGCATCAGCATCGTCGTCGTCGTCGTCGTCGCCTTTCTCCGCTTCTTCTTCCTCGGCCTCCGCTTTCGCCTTCGCAGCTGCTGCTGCTGCTGCTTCCGCGGCCTTTCTCGCGCGCTTCTCAGATGCGGGCATGAAGAAGGTCGCCGTGGCGCGCTTGCGGGCGGCAGCGGCAGCTTCGGCAGCGGCAGTCGAAGCAGAGGCATCGATCGACGCCGACGCCGCCGAAGCCTTCATCGCTGCCTTCACGGCCCCCCCTCCTCCTGCCCCGCTCTTGCGCTTCTTGGATGCGGAAGACGGAGGGGACGTGCTCTGGACCGCGCCAGCCGCGGAGGCAGCGGGCTCATCGTCGGTGGGCGTGCTGAGGAGAGAGAGTAGAGAGAGGAAGAGAGGAAGAGAGAGACGAGGGTGAGCATTGAAATCTTGATGGCCTCTGTTTCGTCTTTTCTCTCTCGCGCGCGCTTTTCTCCACCTACCTGCTCCTCCTGTTCCTCCTCTGGAGCGGGTCAGCGTCGTCGTCATCCTGCGTCGTCCTGTCGGCCCTGGCCTTGGGAGGCGTCTCGTCGATGTCCGAGTCCAGCTTCGGGAGCGTCATCTTGTTTTTTTTTGTTGATTTGGCTTTTCTTTCTTTCTCTGTTCTCTCTCTCTTCTTTCTCTCTCTGCCTTTCGATCTCTCAGGACGCAGAGCGCGAGGAGGGCATCGTGCGTCGCGCTGAAAGGGGGGAGAGGAGCGAGGAGCGAAAGGAGGGAGCGAGGAAGCTCCGAAGAGAGAAAGAGGAGAAGAGAAGAAGTGTGAGACTCTCTCAGAGACTTCTCAGAGGAAATTGCTTCGACTCTCTCCACACTCTTCGACGACGACGACGACGACGACGCTTTGCTCGCCTCCTCAACGTCGGCCTCCTCTCTCTTTTCTTTCAACTTCCCCTCTCCTCCCTTTCTCCCCTCCCCTTCTCCGTCCTCCTCGCCCAAGAAATGTCGGACTCCGACTTCAGCGAGGATGAGTACGTCCCCAAGGCCAAGGTGCGAGAGAGCAGTTGGAGACGTAGAGAAGAGAGAATTCGTTTCCTCTGTGGCGCCAATTCCGACCGTTGAGACTCTCGCTGTCTTCCAATTCGAGCGGTTCCTTTCCCCCTCCGCCATGGCGCTCTCTCCGTCTTTTTCGCTCCTCATTTTTGTGCGAGGCGAGAGCCATAGATGTTTTTTACGAACTGAGCAAGAGAGAGGGCAGTAAAAGCAGCGAGAAGCGCGCCGACGCAGCGCATGGCGATGCGGTGAAACGGCTCTCTTGGAAGTCGAGAAAGAAGAAGGCGGAAAAAAAAACTCGACCTCGACTCTCTCTCGACCTCCTCTCTCTCTCTCACCTTCAACAACACCCCCCAAAAAAAACAGAGCCGCAAGGCCCCCGCCGCCGCGGGTCCCTCCCGCGGCGCCGCCGCCGCCAAGGCCGTTGCTGCGTCCCAGGCCGCCGCGCCCCCCTCGCCCCTCGCCCCCTCCGCCGCGGGTAACTCTCCCGCGCCCTCTGCGCAGCAGCAGCGCCCCCCCTCGGCCGGCCCCGAAAACGCCGGGGATGGAGGCGGCGAAACCTCCAAGCCCGCTGCCGCTGCCCCGAAGAAGAAGAAGGCGATCGAGGACATCTACAAGAAGAAGACGCAGCTCGAGCACATCCTGCTGAGGCCGGACACCTATGTCGGCTCGACCGAGAGGCAGCAGGTGAGAGGAGGAGAAGTTTTGAGAGTTTTTTCTTTCGACTTCTTTTTCGTCTTTTTTTTCGAAATCGGGTCTTTTTTTCAAACCAAGGCCCTTCCCCTCGCTTCTTTTTGCCTCCGCTTCCTCTCTCACCGCCCTCTTCCTTCCCGTTCTAAAACAAAAAACCAACAACCTCTAACAAAAGGCCAAGCTCTGGGTCCACGACGGCACCTCGATGGTCCTCCGCGACGTCTCGTTCGTGCCGGGCCTCTACAAGATCTTCGACGAGATCCTGGTCAACGCCTCCGACAACAAGGTCCGCGACAAGACCATGAGCGCACTGGACGTCGAGGTCGACGCCGAGAAAGGCTGGGTCCGCGTGTGGAACAACGGCGCGGGAGTGCCCGTCGAGATGCACAAGACCGAGAAAGTCTACGTGCCAGAGCTGATCTTCGGCCACCTGCTGACCTCCTCCAACTACGACGACGCCGAGAAGAAGGTGACGGGAGGGCGCAACGGCTACGGCGCCAAGCTCGCCAACATCTTCTCCACCGAGTTCGTCGTGGAAACCGCCGACGGGAAAAGAGGCAGGTCCTACAAGCAGGTGTTTAAAAAAAACATGAGCGTGATCGGCGCTCCCGAGATCAAGCCCATCGTCAAGAAAACCAAGAAGAAGAAAAAGTCTGACGAGTTTTCCGACTCCGAGGACGACGACGGCGACTTGCTCTCGGGCTCCGACTGGACCAGGGTCTCCTTCAAGCCTGATCTGGCCAAGTTCGGGATGGAAAAGCTGGAGGACGACGTCGTCGACCTGATGCGCAAGCGCACTTACGACATCGCTGGTGTTTTGGGCCGCGGCTGCTCGGTCTCCTTCAACGGGCAGCGCGTTCCCGTGCGTTCGTTCAGCGAGTACGTCAGGCTCTACCTGCCGAGCCCGGACACGCCCAAGGCCTCGATCAAGGTCGGAGACAGGTGGGAGGTCGTGGTCGCTCCTTCCGACGGCCAGTTCAGCCAGGTGTCCTTCGTCAACGGGATCTGCACCACGAAGGGGGGCACGCACGTGAATTTGGTCGTTGACCAGATCGCGAAAGCGCTGTCGGAGACGCTGGTGAAGAAGAACAAGGGGTGCCAGGTAAGATTTGGAGGGGTTGGGTTCTTTTTTTTTTCTTCGGAAAGAGAGAGAGAGAGCGAGAAGGAAAAGAAAAAAAATCGGGGGAAAAAAAAACTCACTTTCTTCTCTCTCTCTCTTTTCTCTCTCTTCCCACCCCCATCATCAGGCCAAGCCCTTCATGGTCAAGGCCTACCTCTCCGTGTTCGTCAACGCCATGATCGAGAACCCTGCCTTCGACTCCCAGACGAAAGAAACCCTCACCCTCCGCCCGAGCTCCTTTGGCTCGAAATGCGACTTGCCGGAGAAGTTTATGAAGCAGGTCGCCGACGCGGGAGTCGCCGAGCGCGTGCTGTCGTTCGCGACCTTCAAGCAGGACCGCGCTTTGAAAAAAACAGACGGCGCCAAGAGGGCGAGGATTGTGGGCTTACCGAAACTGATGGACGCCAACGACGCCGGGGGCAGGCACTCGGAGGACTGCACCTTGATCCTGACGGAGGGAGACTCTGCCAAGTCGCTGGTGGTGGGCGGGCTTTCGGTGGCCGGCCGCGACAGGTTTGGCGTGTTCCCGCTGCGCGGCAAGCTGCTCAACGTCAGGGACGCGTCGGCCGCGGCGGTCGCCGGCAACGCCGAGATCCAGAACATCAAGCAGATTCTGGGCTTGCAGCACGGCAAGGTCTACGAGAACGCCAAGGCGTTGCGGTACGGCCACCTGATGATCATGACGGACCAGGACCACGACGGGAGCCACATCAAGGTGAGTTGTTGGGGAGTTTTTTTTTTTTTTTGAGAAAGAAGAAGAAGAAGAAGCGCGCTCACCGAAAAGAAAAAAACTTCAAAATCACAACAGGGCCTGATCATGAACTTCTTCCACCACTTCTACCCCTCGCTGCTCAAGGTCCCGGGCTTCCTGCTCGAGTTCATCACGCCGATCGTGAAGGCGACCAAGGGGACGAGGGTGAGATTGTTTTTTGTCTTTTTTTTCTTTTTCTCGAGGTCGAGGTCGACGAAAAAAAAACTTCCAAAACTCACTCATCTCTTTCTTCCTTTTTCCTCTACTTCTCCTTCTTCTTCAAACAGGAGTTCTCCTTCTACACGCTGCCCGAGTACGAGGCCTGGAGGGAGGAGCGCGGCGGGGCCCCGGGCTGGAAGGTCAAGTACTACAAAGGTGAGAGAAAGAGAAAAAACTAGTTTTTTCTTGATTTTTTAACATTTTTCGAGCGGAGAAAAAAACTCACTCTTTTTTTCTTTCTCTTTCTCTTCCAAATCTCCCTCTCTCTCTCTCTCCCTTTCAAGGTCTCGGGACCTCGACCGAGAAGGAGGCCAAGGCCTACTTCTCCCGCATCGACTCCCACCGCAAGAGGTTCGTCTGGCGCGACGACGCCGAGGACGGCGGCGCGCTCGAGCTGGCCTTTTCTAAAAAAAAAATCGAGGAGCGCAAGGCGTGGCTCGCCGGGGTGGAGCCGGGCACCTTCTTGGACCAGTCGCAGCCCGAGATCGGGTACTCCGATTTCGTGCACAGGGAGCTGGTGCTGTTCTCGAGGGCGGACCTGGAGCGGTGAGGAGGAGAAGGATTTTGTTTTGGGAGAGAGAGAAGGAGGAAAGGAAGAAGAAGGAAAAAGACTCTCGCGCTCACCTCTTTTGTCGACCTCGGCTTTTCTTTTTCTTTTCTAAACAACAAACAAAAACAGCTCCATCCCCTGCGTGGTCGACGGGTTCAAGCCGGGCCAGCGCAAGATCCTGTTCTGCGCATTCAAGCGCAACCTCAAGTCGGACATCAAGGTGGCGCAGCTGGTAAGAAGAGAGAGGAAGAAGAGAAGTTTTTTGAGATTTTTTTCGTTTTGGTTTTTTTTCTTTCTTTCGAGCTACGAAAACAAAAAAACTCAACCTCTCGACCTCGACTTTCAAAAAATTTCAAATTCTTCTTTCCAATCCCAGGCCGGTTACGTCTCCGAGCACTCGGCCTACCACCACGGAGAGACCTCGCTCCAGAGCACGATCGTCGGGCTGGCGCAGGTATGAGATATGCAATGGTTAAAAGTTTGTTTTTTCGGAGTTGGAGAGAGAGAAAGAAAGAAAGACGACGACAACGACGCTCACAACCTCAAACGCCGTCAAAAAAAATCAACTTCCAATTTCTTCTTCAGAACTTTGTCGGCTCCAACAACATCAACCTGCTCGTCCCCCAGGGCCAGTTCGGCACCCGCCTCATGGGAGGGAAAGACGCCGCCTCGGCACGTTACATCTACACCCGCCTCGACCCGATGGCGCGCGCTCTTTTCAACGAGGCCGACGACGCGCTCCTGGACTACCTCAACGAGGAGGGGCAGGTCATCGAGCCGAGGTGGTACGTTCCTTTGATCCCGACCGTTCTAGTAAACGGCGCAGAGGGGATCGGGACGGGCTGGTCGACCTTCGTTCCCAACTACAACCCCCGCGACCTTGTGGAGGGCGTGAGGGCTTTGCTCAAGGGAGAGGAACCCAAGGCGCTCGAGCCGTGGTACCGCGGGTTTGCCGGCAAGTGCGAGGAGGTGCCCTCCAAGACCTCGGGCAAGTCCTATTCGCTTTCCGGCATCGTGGAGATCGACGAGGAGGCGAGGACGGTGGACGTGGTCGAGCTGCCCGTGAGGAAGTGGACGCAGGACTACAAGGAGTTTCTGGAGACGCTGGTGAGGGAGATTTTATTGAGAAGAGGGAGGGGAAGAAGAGAGGAGGTGAAGTTTTTTTTCAAGCGAGGAAGGGAAAAAAAAAACTCAACTTTTGGACCAACAAAAAAACTCAAAAAACAGGTCAAGCCCCCCGAGGGCTCCGGCGCCGGCGCCAGGCCGGTCCTGGCCGACTACCGCGAGCACCACACCGACTCGACGGTGCACTTTGCCCTGCAGGCGCCCGAGGGCGACGACAGGGCGTGGAACGACCTCACCGGTGAGTTTGAGTTGTTCTTTTCATTTTTGGGTTTTTTTTTTTTGAAGAAAGAGAGAGAAGGAGAGAGACAGCGAAACGACGACGACGACGATGAGCGGAAAAAAAACTCAACCTCGTTCTTCTTCTTCTTCTTCTCGTAATCAAAAACTTATCTCCTTCTTCTTTACACAGGCAAGACCACCGTCGGAGGGATCGACACGCGCCTCAAGCTCTCGACCAAGATCTCGATCGGGAACATGGTGTGTTTTTGAAAGATCTCTCTTTCTTTTTTCGTTTTCGGGTTTTTTTTTCGCGCGTGTCGAGGTCGCGCGAGCGTCGAAAAACAAAAACAAAACTGACTTCTCTCTCTCTTTCCAACTCCAATTCTTCTTCTTCCCCCCCTCTCCCCCATCGCTCCATTAGGTCCTCTTCGACGCCGAGGGGCGCGTCCGCAGGTACGACTCCGCAGACGAGATCCTCCGCGACTTCTTCGCGCTGCGCCTCGACTTCTACTCCAAGCGGCGCGCCGCTCTCATCGCCGCCGCCGAGGCCGACGCGCTCCGCGCCGCCAACAAGGCCCGCTTCATCGGCTCTGTCGTGGATGGTTCCCTGGCCCTGCGCGGTCGCCCTGCGAAAGAAGTCGAAGCCGAACTCGAAAGAGAGGGTTACTCGAGGCTGCCCGCGACGAGGAAGGCGGGACTCGCGGCGGCGCAGGCCCTGGCGGCGGCAGAGGTCGAGGCCGCCGCCGCAGCCGAGGAGGAGGAAAACGGGCCCGCAGACTCCGGTGCCGTCACGGGAGAGGCCGCGGCGGCAGTCAACCGCAGCTACGAGTACCTGCTCTCGCTGCCGATCTCTTCTTTGACGGCGGAGAAGGCCGCGGACCTTGCCTGCGCCGCCGCTGATGCCGAGGCCGAGGTCCTGAAGCTGAAAGCGATGACGCCGACGACGATGTACAGCCGCGACCTCGACGCCCTCGACGCCGCCCTGTCTGTCCGCGACGCCGAGCTGGAGGCCGACGCCGTGAAAGCCGCGGCTCAGAGGTCGAAGGCGGTGAAGGCGGCCGCCAAGGCGAGGAAGGAGAGGGAGGCGAGCAAAGGTAAAAAAGGTGGGAAAGCGAAGAAGAAGGCGGCGTGGTCTGACGACGACGACGAAGAGGAGGACGACGACGACGAAGGCTTTGAGTCCTTCGACGACGACTCGGATGGCTCGGATGGAGGTGGCCCTTCCGGGAGCGCCGCGACCTACAACCCTCGCCCTCGTGCCCCGGGGAAGAGGGCTGCTGGAGGAGGAGGAGGAGCTTCTTCTTCTTCCATTTCTGTCTCTGCAGTCTCTGCCGCTGCCGCCGCTGCTCCTTCGGGTTCGACTGCTGCTGCTGCCGTCGTCGTCGAAAAGGGCGACGAGGGGGAGAGCAGCAAGGCTGCTGCTGCCCCTGCCGCCCCGCCTGCGGAAGCGGGCTCGCTGCTCGACCGCCTCGCTGGGAGGCTGGGCTCGCTCACGGTCAGGCCCGAGGCGCTGGCCGCTGCGCTGTCTCCCGGTGGCGCTGCCCCTTCGGCTTCCGCCGCGGCGGCTGCGGCGGCGAAAAAGACCTCTTCTTCTTCCGCCGACGACGAAGACGAGGACGAGCCCGCAGCGGCTGCTCCTTCCCCCGCCAAGCGTCCCGCCGCCAAGGCTGCTCCTGTCCCTCGCAAGAAGGCAGCTTCCGCGAAAAAGAAGGCCGTTTCTTCTGACGAGGAATCGGAGGACGAAGAGGAGAGCGAGGGAGAAGACCCCTATGAGCTCTCCGGCAGCGATGACGACTTTGACGCCCCGAAAAAGGGCAAGAAGAAAGCGGCCGCGCCGCCGAAGAAGAAGGCCGCCCCTTCTGCTCGCAAGCCCGCTGCTGCCGCCAAGCCTGCGGCGCCCTCTGCTGCCGTGACGATCGAGGACAGCGACGACGACGAGGAAGGAGGAGAGAACGGCGCTCGGGCTGCTGCTGTTGCTTCTGCCCCTCCAGCGGCGACGGCGGCGGCGGCGACGACCTCTGCCGGGGAAGCTGCTGCCGCCCCCCCGCGCCGCGCCGCCGCCGCCGCGGGCCGCGCCCGCGTCAAGGCCGCGGTGGCCTCTGAAGACGAGTCGGAGCCCGAGGACGAGGAGTCGGAGGAGGAGGAGGAAGACGACGACTCTGACTTTGAGTAGAGGGAGAGACGGAGAGTTTTTGAGTTTTTTTGGAAAAAGAGAAGAGCGATAAAAAGGTGAACTTCTGTTTTTTTCCTGGAGTGAGTGATTTTCCGAGGGATGGAGAGGGGAAACTAAAAAAAATTAAGAGAAAGAGGGGTGCGGGAGTCCCCTCTTCTCGTGGCGAGAGAGAGAAAGAGAAAGAGAGGGTGAAACTTCAAAAGTAAACAAAAAAAAACGGGCTTTTTCCCTAAATTTTCTCAACGCTGGTTCTTTGACAACAAAGAGGAAGGGGGAGGAAAAGCAGCGCGTAATTCTCTATCTCTATCTCTGTGTGTGTCTCTCTAATTGGTGCTTGCGCGCGTGGTGCGTTTCATGCGATCAAGGTAAATGAATCTAGGGGAGAGAACAACAAGGCTCTTTTCCCTCAGGCCTTTCTCTTCTTGTTCCCGTCGTCGCCCCCGGCCGTCGCCGCGACGCCCTCGAAGTACTCCTTCGATCCCGCCACGTCGGGCTTGATGGTCTTGGAGCCGGGCTCCCACCCTGCCGGGCAGACCTCGCCGTGCTGTTTTTTTTTTTTTTTTTTGAAGGAGAGAGGGAAGCGTGAGGTTGAAGAAGAAGAGAAAAGAAAAGAAAAGGAAAAGGAAAAAAAACGAAAAAAAGTTTCTTTCTTACCTCGTCGGTGAACTGGAAGGCCTTGACCAGCCTCAGGGTCTCGTCGACGCTGCGGCCCACGGGCAGGTCGTTGACCGTCATCTGGCGGAGGATCCCGGTGGGCGAGATGATGAAGAGGCCGCGGAGGGCGATGCCGGCGTTGTCGCCCTCGTCTGTTTTTTTTTTCGTTTTTTTTTCATTTTTTTAAAAGTTTTTGAGAGAAGAAGAAGGGTGATGAGCTTTTTTTCGTTGTTCGTTGTTTTCGTCCCCTTCTCCGCGTCCCCGCGGGACGAGGCAAAGTGCCCCGGAAAGCTCTCGCCCTCCTCTTTCTCTTCCTTTTCTTTTCATTCTCTTTCTCGGGCTCTATTCCTACTTTCTTACCGATCAGCACGCCGTAGTCGCTCGAGATCGACTTGGTGATGTCGGCGACCAGAGGGTAGGAGCACCCTCCGAGCCCCCCCTTCTCGCGCGGAGTCTCGGTCCAGGCCAGGTGCGAGAACTGCGAGTCGACGGAGACGCCGAGGACCTCGGCGCCGATGGCCTTGAACTCGGCGAGGCGGTCGGAGAAGGCGATGATTTCTGGGCGTGTTTTTTTTTTTTTAAGGAAAGGAAAGGTTTTGTGTGTGAGAGTCGGGTTTTTCTTTTTTAGAGCGAGAGAGCGAGTTCTTTCTCTTTCTCTTCTCTTTCTTTCTCTTCCTCCCCATATCCTCTCCTTACCGGTCGGGCACACGAACGTGAAGTCGAGCGGGTAGAAGAACAGCACGACGTACTTGCCCTGTTTCGGGTTTTCTCGGTTTTTTCGATTTTGTGAGAAAAGGTCGAGAGGTTGAGGTCGAGGGTTTTTTTTTTTTTTTG
>Ga0210003_1003621_pt1 | contig 12483 bp, 8 predicted proteins | sample LantaG_FD_182804 | JGI IMG/M metagenome (GOLD analysis project Ga0210003, IMG submission 182804) | Deep subsurface microbial communities from Baltic Sea to uncover new lineages of life (NeLLi) - Landsort_02402 metaG (SPAdes) (version 2) | ecosystem: Environmental > Aquatic > Marine > Oceanic >...
TTAGGGACTCGAGGACGAGGCCGGGCAGGGAGTCCGCGTCCGGGGTCTTCGAACGGGAGGAGGCGGAGCAAGGAGCGGCGGCGGCCGCGAGGGCGACGCCGTCGTCAAAGGCACCCTCGGCGAGCCCGTCTCCCCCGCCCCCGCCGCCGCCGGCCGCCCCTCCCCGTCCCCCTCCTCCCCCAGCATCGTGCTGCTTGCCAGCTGCTGCATCAGAGTCCCCCGCGGCGGCGGCCCGGGCCACGGCCGCCGCGCCTCCCGGCCGCGGCAGCGCCTCGACCCTTCCCGAGAACCGCGACCGCACGCGCTTCTCGAGGAGGTCGAGGGCGTCGACGCGGACACTGACGCCCAGCACCGCTGCGCCGAGGGCCCCCGCAGAGGCCAGCGCGTCGAAGAGGCCGTAGAGGAGGGCCTGGCGGGGCCTGCGGGCGAAGGCGTCGAGCTCGTCGAGGATGAAGAGGACGGCGCGGTGGCTCCTCGTCCCTCCGCCGGCGATGCTGCTCCCTCCCTGCCTGCCCTTGCCCGCCCTGTTCCTCTCCTCCGCCTCCGCCTCCTTCTCGCCGGCCTCGGCCACGGCCCGCAGCACCGCGCGGAAAAACCGCAGGTTGTCGTCGTGGCTGGCAGAGCGCACGAAGTCGACGCCGAAGGCCTCGCAGAGCTGCCGCGCGGCCTCGCGGAAGGCGACGCGCTCGTCGGCATGGAGCAGGCCCGAGAGGCTGACGACGCCGAGGCGAGCAGAGCTCACCGAGGGAACCGCCGCGGCCCCTTCTCCGTCCTCGCCCATCTTCTGCTTCTTCCTCGCGCCGCCGCGCTCCCCATGCTCCTCTGTCGTCGCTCTCTCGCCGCCAAACCTGGCGGTCAGGCGAGAGACGATTTTGGCGAGCACCGCGCTCTTGCCGCTGCCCCGAGGGCCGACCAAGACAGCGGAGGCCGCGCCGCCGCTGGCTCCCGAGACGGCCCTGGAGAGGAGGGCGGTGAGCCTGTCCGCGGCCTGGGCCGCCGCGGGCCTGAGGCGCATGGCCGCGGCCTCGGCGGAGAAGGGGTCGAGGAGGCGTCTGCGGACGACGGTCGAGGCGGCGCGGGCGGTCGCGGCATCCGCCGCCGAGGCCGAGGGGGAAGCTGGGAGCTGCCGCTCCCGCTGCTGCTGCTGCTGCTCTTGTTGCTGATTTTCTTCCCGAAGTACTTTCTCGGCGAGCGGAGCGACGACGACGGCAACAGGAGAAGCGGGAGGACGGCGGCCACCGGGGCCTCGCTTTGCGGCAGAAGGAGAGGGGGCGAGAAGAGGCGGCCCTTTCTGCTGCTCTTGCTCCTCCTCCTCCCCGCGACGAGCCCTCTTCCTCGTTGCGGCGCCGCCGGTTCTCTTCGAAGGAGAACATGAAGCTTTGACCGCGACAGGGACTGCTGTTTCTGCAGCAGTTGTTGCCGCAGCGACCGCGGCTGCGGCTGCCTCTGCCGCAGCGTCGTCGTCGCTCTCCATCGTCGCCGCAACAGTCGCCGCCGATGCTTTCTTCTTGTCCTCTTTCTTGTTCTTCTTCTTCGAATCCAATTCTTCGACTGTCGGCGGCGGCTCTTCAGCCTATGTTGCATGATCATGCGGGTTGTGTGTGTCGGAGAGAGAGAGAGGTAAGAACAAAGTGAAGCTCTGGTGAGCACGGCGACAAACGATTCGAAAAAAACAATACCGAACGATGATGGAGTTTCGCCGGCGGTTTGGCGGCAAACGCCTCTCTTGCCCTTTTCGACCACTCACGCTGTCGTCCAGCTCGATGCCGTAGTCGCTGTCGTCGTCCGCGTCGACCTCGCGGGCGGTCAGGGCCGCAGCCAGCGAGCGCTGGTGCTGCAGCTGCTGCTCCTGCTCGAGGCGCTTTTGCTGCTGCTCCTGGATGCGGGCGACGACCGACGTCGACGTCGAGCTCTTCCTGCGCCTGCCCGATGCGAGCGTGGAGCCCGGGCGGCGCGGCGGCATAGCGATATGGATCGATATCAAGGAGAGAGCAGTTGCGCCTCTCTGAGAACTCGATAGGACTTGAGCGAAACGAAAAGCAACGCTTGAAGGCGGAGAATTGAACGTGATTGAAATCGACGTCTGTGGAAAAACGCTGCCCCTCGTCGTTGCCGTCAGAAAAAAACTCGAGCGTCGTTTCTTGGGCGGAGCCAAAGTCCGATTCGATTCCGACTCCACGCTCCTCTCGCGAGAACTCGGATGCGCCCTCTGACCTCGCAGATTCGTCCGATCGCGTCGCATCACTCTCCAGCCGCGATGGCCAAGGCAACGAGCTGCAACGGAGGTGAGCACGTGGCGTTGCGTTTCTCGATCGAGGAGGAAGAGGGTGACCGAAGAAGAGAGAAAAACTCAACCTAAAAACTTTTCCCTCTTTCTCTCTCTCTCTCTCTCTCTCTCTCTTACCGTGCAAAAAAACTTGAAAACAGCACCGCCAGCGCCGACGCTCATCTGCAGGCTCGGCGTCCTCGCCGACGTGCAGGCCGCCGACCGCGACGACGCCCCCTCCTTCTCGGGCGTCACGCGGCGGTACAGGGACGCCCTGCTCACGGCGCGCGACTCGGCCCGGGCGCTCTCCGGCGAGGGCCGGGGCGAGGACGAGGGCGTCGACGTCCTGCTGCACCTGGGCGACCTCGTCGACGCGAGCGAGGCGACGGGCAGGCCGCGGGAGGTGCTCTCGCGGGTCCTGTCCGCACTCCGCGAGAGCGGGACGGAGCAGGCGCACGTCCTGGGGAACCACTGCCTCGCCTCCTGGCCGGGGACGCGCGCGGAGCTGCACGCCGAGCTGGCACTCTTTGGGGACGCGAGCGGGGGCGGAGGGGGGCGAGGGCAGGGCGGCGGCGGCGGCGGCGGCGGCGGCGGCGGCGGCGACGAGGGGCTCCTCGTCTCCCGCGCGTGCCCCGAGCGGGGCTACTACTCCCGGACTCTCGGGAAGGCCGGAGGCAAGGCGCTGCGCCTGATCGCCCTCGACGGGTTCGACGTCTCTCTGATGGGGAGGGAGCCGGGGCACCCCAAGCGGCTCCTCGCCGAGGAGCTCCTCCGAAAGAACAACGCGCACAACGAGGCCGGGGGCTGGTTCTCGGCCGAGGGGCTCTCGGGGCCGGACAGGCGCTTCGTCGCCTTCAACGGCGGCTGCAGCGACGAGCAGCTGTCGTGGCTCCGGCGACAGCTCGAGGCCGCCGAGCGCGAGGGGCAGCGCGCCGTCGTCGCCGTGCACCAACCCCTTCTGCCAGGGACGGCCAACCCGCTCTGCTTGCTCTGGAACTACGACGAGGTGCTCGCGATCCTGCGCCCCTTCGGAGGAGCAGGGAAGCGGGGACGAGGGACGGTGGTCGCGACGCTGGCGGGCCACTCGCACAGGGACGGCGCGGGCGTCTGCGCCGGCGGGATCGTGCACAGGGTCGTCCGCGGTGTCGTTGAGCACGAGAGGGCAGCGGGGCCCTCCTCTTCCCCCTCTGCTCCCTCTGCTCCCTCTCCCTGCCACGCCGTCGTGGACGTCTTCGACGACGGCAGCGTCGTCATCAGAGGAAGGGGGTGCGACGACACGGAGCACTTGAGGAACGAGTGAAAAATGGTCCACCTGCTCCTCAAGTGGAATCCTGAAGGAGCGGGCGCGAGGAGGTGTTGAAAGAGTTTCAAGTGTAGAAAAGAATCGAAAAAAAAACTGAAATCACTCCCGCGCTCCTTCCGCTTGCACCTCCGCCTCGGTCGAAGGAGCAGCAGCAGCAGCAGCAGCAGCAGCTCCTCCTTCGTCGCTGCTCTCGCTTCCAGCTTTCTCCTTCTCCTTCTTCGGGGGCCTACCTCCGTATTTGGCCTTCTCCCAGCCCGCGGCCACGGCCTCCTCCTCGGAGCAGAAGAACCGCTCGCCTTTCGCCTCGTCGACCTTGACGGAATCGTAAAAGACGGTCCCGGGGAGGTGGTACCGCTTGGCGTTGCCGGAGGAGATATTCCCCTTGATGTCGCAGCCGGCTTTCTTGTCGTCCTTCGCCTTCTCGCGGGCTGCAGGAGAGGGCGTCTGCGGCGTCTGCGGCGTCTGCGGCGACTGCGGCGACAGCGGCAGCGGGAGCGAGGGCTTCGGCGCGAGCGCGAGCGGCCCCCCGGGGCTCGGCGCCCTCCGAGCCGCGACGCCCTGGAGCGTCTCGATCCGTCGCGCCCGCCTCCAGTCCGCGGGCTCCTCGAACTCGCCGCCCCAGAGGCCTACTTTCTGTTCCCTGGCGACCTCTTCCGCGGGCTCGTAAAAGCCCTTGGAGAACTGCCTGTAGGCCACGGCGTCCCCGGACTCGATCAACGCGAGCCCGGCGTCGCCGCTTTCGCCTTCGCCTTCCGAAATGATGTCCTCCTCGGTCCTGCTCCCGGGGAAGCACCGCGCCACGGCCCTCCCGTACTGGTCGCGAGCCCTGATCTCACACGTCGCTGTTTCGCCCAGCAGCTCGCGCATCCTCTCTGTCGCCTTCTTCCCGCACGCGTAGTCTCGTCCCGCGCCGTCGCGGCAGAGCTGCTTCGTCTCGGGGGCGTCGATGCCCCAGATGCGGACCTTGTGCCTGGTGCCGTCTGCCTCCGACGTGATCTCCACCGTGTCGCCGTCGGAGACGCGGACGCTGCCCGACAGGAGCTCGACCGTCGGAGGGGGCGGCGGCGGCGACGGGGCGGCGGTGCGGCTTCGGGCCAGGCCTTCGGCCCTCGAAGGAGGGGGCTGGAGGTCGACCGAGCCGGGCGCGGCAAAGTCCGCGGCGAGGGCCGACGGGGCAAAGAGCGACGAGCAGAGGAGCACGGCAGCTGCTGCTGTAGCGAGAAAGGAAGAGGAACCAGCTGTTTGGGTCGTCATTCTGCTCAGCGGAATGTTTCGCTGCGTGTTTCGAGAGCAGCTCGTCGGCGAAAGAGCGGCCACGCGATACGAGGACGAGGCGCAGTACAGTGCCATCGATCAAGGAAAGAGACACCTGTTCTTGATTGCTCTCTGTTTTTTTTTCGATTTTGAAGGCCGAGCCTCTTTTTTTCCCCTCTCCCCCCACTCATTTTCAAGCAATGCCTCTCCTGGCTTCCCCGCGTCCCCTCTCCTAGCAAGCGATGCCTCTCCTCCGCTTCCCCGCCTCGCTCTCTGCGCGGGCAAGGGCAGCCCTCCACGCAGCAGCAGAAGAAGCCGGCGTCGCCCACGTCTCCAAGGGCGAGGGCGGCGCGCGGAGGCTCGATGTGGGCGACGGAGGAAGCGTGATCGCCGTCGACGCCGGCGACGACGCCGCGCTGTGCTCGCTCTTCGCAGAACACTTCAACCTCGACCCGACCCCTCACTTCCTGGCCGCAGCCAGGCAGTCCGAGCAGGACAAGGCGGCGGCGGTGGCGGCGAGGAAGAAGAAGGATGGGAGCACGAAGCAGGCTGCGGAGCGGCCTTCGCAGGGGGCCGACTTCAGCGAGAAGGCCCACCACGACCCGCGGCGCTTCCTCTCCGCCGAGGCCTTTGCCGCGGCCCTCGCGCCGCTGCTCGAGCTCGAGCGCACCGCCGAGGCCGACGCCGCCCGGTCGGCGCTGGCCGCCGGAGCGGACGACGAGGAGGCCCGGGCCCGCGCCGCGGCGAGGGGGAACACGATCCGGCCGCTCAGGGTGCAGGGCGCCGAGGGCGGGCTGCTCGGGAGGACGCTGCTGACGCTCGTGAGCGCCCGCGGCGGGGGAGGAGGAGGAGGAGGGGGAGGCGGGGGAGGAGGAGGAGGAGGAGGCGGCAGCGGCGGCGGCGGCACCGCTGCCCCCTCCTCCTCCTCCCGCCAGCCCCTCCCCGCCCACCGCTTCGGCCTCGCCGACCTGGTCGAGCTCCGCCTCGCCAGGGCCCCCGCGTCGGACCCGCCCCTCGCCTCGGGCATCGTCTCGCGCCTCCGCGACGAGGCGCTCACGATCGCCGTCGACGACGCCCCGGGGGACGAGCTGTCGGCCGCGGCCGAAGCGGGGGCGAGCCTGCGGGCGGACCGGCTGTCGAACGACGTCACGCACAGGAGGCTCGCGGCGACGGTGGCGGCGCTGGCGGCGGCGGGCGGGGGCGGCGTCGGCGGGAAGGGAGGCTCGGCAGCGGCGACTTCGGCGGGGCTCCCCCTGCTCGATTTGCTCTTCGGGGACAGCAGCAGCAGCAGCAGCGGTGGCGGTGGCCGGAGGCCGCTGTTCGAAGACGGAGAGGCAGCAGCGATCTTGGAGGAAGAAGAGGCGGACGGGGAAGAAAAAGAGGAAGCAGACGACGGGCAGGGAGGCGACGCCAGCGGCGGGAGCGCCGCGCAGCAGCAGCACCGAAAGCGCCTCGCCCTCCTCCGCCGCTTCACGGGCTCGCTCGACCCGTCGCAGCGCCGCGCCGTCGACCTCGCCCTGCGCGCCCGCGACCTCGCCCTCATCCACGGCCCCCCCGGCACCGGGAAGTCGACCACGCTCGTCGCGCTGGTCCGCGCGCTGGTCGCGAGGGGCCAGCGTGTCCTGGTCTGCGCGCCGAGCAACGTCGCCGTCGACACGCTGGTCGAGCGGCTCGTCGCCGCGGAGGGACAGAGGTTCCCCGTCGTGCGCGTGGGGCACCCGGCGCGCCTGCTTCCCAGCGTGCTGTGCGCGTGCCTGGAGGCGCGGGTGATGGCCGCGGACGCGTCGGGGCTGGCAGCCGACGCGAGGGCCGAGGCCAAGGCGATCGCGGCGAAGCTGCTCCGGGCGAGCTCCTCGAGCTCCTCGAAGGGACACAAGAAAGGCGCTTCCTCCTCCTTCGCCGCCCGCCGCGCCGCGCGGGCCGAGATGCGCGCCCTGCAGACCGAGGCCAAGAAGCGCGACGCCGCGGCCGTCTGCGAGGCCCTGCGCAACTCGCGCGTCGTCGCGACCACGCTCGCGAGCGTCCAGGGCCGCTCGCTGGCGAATGAGAGGTTTGACGTCGCCGTCGTCGACGAGGCGGCGCAGGCGACGGAGCCCGCTGCCTGGGCCGCCGCGCTGCGGGCGCGCGTGTGCGTGCTGGCGGGAGATCACAGGCAGCTCGCACCCACGGTGATCAGCGCCGAGGCTGCCAAGGGAGGGCTGAGCGTGACGCTGTTCGAGAGGGCGCACGCGAGGTTTGGCGAGGCGCCGTCGCCGAAGAAGACGCCGACCCCGACCTCGGCGGCCCCGGGCTCTGCTGCTCCCGTTTCCGCAGCCTCGATGCTGACGACCCAGTACCGCATGCACCGCCTGATCTCCGACTGGTCCTCGCAGGAGATGTACGGGGGCAGGCTGAGGCCGCACGAGTCCGTGGCCGAGCACGCGCTCGGCGACTTGATCGCGGAGAGGAAAGGAGGAGGAGGAGGCGGAGAGGGTGCAGGCGAAAACGGCAAAAACGGCGAAAACGATGGCGGCGGCGACGACGACGACGTTCTCGCGCCACTGCTCCTGCTCGACACCTCGGGCTGCGGCTGCGACGAGGTCAAGGGAAGCAGCAGCAGCAGCAGCGCTGGCTCTCGAGACCTGGCCTCCTCCTCTGACTCCACCTCCAACCCCAGGGAGGCCGCGGTGGCCATGGCCCACGTGCAGCGCCTCCTGAAGGCCGGAGCGAGAGGAAGCGACATCGGCGTCGTCGCGCCCTACGCCGCGCAGGTCGCTCTGTTGCGGGAGCTCCGCGCCGACCTCGCCCAAAAGGCCAAACCGGCCGACCCGGACTCGGCCGAGATCTCGTCGGTGGAAATTTCCACCGTCGACGGGTTCCAGGGCCGCGAGAAGGAAGCGATCGTCGTCAGCGCTACGCGGTCGAACGAGAAGGGCGACGTCGGGTTTTTGGCCGACGCTCGGAGGATGAACGTCGCCGTGACTCGGGCTCGGAGGCACGTCTGCTTGGTTTGTGACGCCGACTGTGTCGGTAAAAAAGACGCCTTCTTGAGGAGGCTGGTGGAGTACTTTTCGGAGAACGGCGTGCACGAGTCGGCGCAGTCGCTGCTGGACGAGTGCGAGTGAAAAATTGAAATGAAAGGAAAGGAAAGGAAACAAGGAGAGGAGAAGAAACCGATTTTTGTTCACCGGTAAAAAAAAAAAGGTAGCACTCACAACAAACTGAATCAGAAGTAAAAAAAGAGGGAAAAGTACCTCATCGCATGTCCCCCTCGCGCAGCACGTCGATCATGTTGAACACCCTCGACCCGTCCTCTGCGTTTTCCTTTCCCGATTTGACCCTCGACGCCAGGAACAGCGCGGCGTCGACGGTGCCCTCGGCGTATATCGTTCGGCCGCAGACGTTGTGCTGGAACTCGAAGTTCACGGAGCCGTCGCCGCTCTCGAGCCTGTAGGTGTGGAACGCGTGCCCCGAGAGCGCCGCCTCGGGCACCTTCATGAGGCCGAGCTGCGTGGCCCTGTCTCGGACGCGGACGATGTCCCTCTCCGCCTCGAACGCCTTTCCGCTCGCGGCCTTCGCTCCCAGCTTGACGAAGCTCTCGACGATCGCCTTGGCGGTGCCGCTCGTGTCGGCCTTGGCGGCCTGGTGCGACTCGGTCACGCGCAGCGAGTAGCCGCCAAACGCGCCCGGAAACCGCTCGGCCATGAGTTCGAGGGTGGCCTGCAGGGCGACGACCTGCTTCCCCATCTGCGGCGCGATGACGGCCCAGTTTCCGGACTTCTTGACGTCGTCCAGCAACTTGACGCGGTCGCCTCCCGTCGTGCCCATGACGAAGGGGACGCCGTGGTCGCAGTAGAACAGCGCGTTGTCGTTGACCGCCGTGGGGAGCGTGTAGTCGACGACCACGAGCCCCGGGAACGCCGCCTTGACGTCCCGCAGCGCCTTCTGCCGCGCCTCGGGCCCGATGAGCTCGACGGGGTAGCCCGAGACGGCGACGTTCCCCACCGCCACCGCCTCGGACGAGCCCGTGAAAGAGAAGGGAACGAGGGTGAGCCCCGCGCGGAGGACGGCCTCGGCGGTGGCGTGGCCCATCTGGTTTGGTGGCGGTTGGAGGGAGGGGGAGGGTCGTCGAGGTCGAGGTCGCGGACGAGGGTGAGGGTCGCGGCGGCGACGGAGGTTTCGTCGATCGAAAAAAACTCTTTTCGCCTTTCCCCCTTTCTCTTCTCCGCTCTTCTCTCCCTCTCCAACTTCACCAAAGCCCCTCACCTTGCCGGTGCACGCGTTGACCATGATCGGAGGCCCCGACGCCGAGGAGGCCATGGCCGCGACGGACCTCCTGCTGACGGGAGAGCGTTGGGAGGAGGAGCGTCGGGAGGAAGCAATCGGCAATTTCGCGACGACGCTGCTGTTGATGACTGCGGAGCTCGTGCTCGTGCTCGCCGTCGCTGGCGCGTGGCTGCAGCAGCCGAGGGGGAGGCGCATATCTCGTGGGGGAAGATGGGTTAGAGAATGTAGGAGAGAGCACGAGCTGCCAACGGCGAGCAGCGGAACTTGAAGCTTGAGTGCGTCGTCCCTGTTTCTTTCGACGTTCGGCTGTCGAAGAGGAGGAGGAAAAAAAAGTGGAAACACATTTTTCCCCACTTTTTTTCTTTTCTATCTTTTTTTGCGGCCTCTCCGAGCGAGCGCGGCGCAAATAAAAGCTACTCTTTGCTCTTTCTTTCTCGCCAGCTCGCCATGGGCTCCTCAAATGGCGGGAGCGATAACGACGAGGCCAAGGTGCTGCCCAAGCTGGAGACGGAAGGAGAGGAAAAGCGCGAGGTCGAGGGCGACACGAAGGGCGATGATCTGGGGCTCGTCGAATTAAAGACCGACGAGCCCTTCATCGCTCCTGCCGTCCCTGCTCCTCCCCCTCCGCAGCCGCCGCAGCAGCCGCCAGCCGCCAGCTACCACACGCAGCCTCTGGCGCCGCTGGGAAACCCCAAGGCCAAGCACTGCTACGACAAGTAAGTGAAGAGTTATCTGCTTTCATCACATCGACGACGCCACGATCGGCGACGATGCTGCCCCACCCCCCCACCCCCCTCGATCTCTCCAATTTCTCAACCTCCACACCCTGTTTTCTCTTTCCCCCGTCTCTCTCTCCTCCTGCTCCCCCCAGGGCCACGCTCAAGGCCATCGCCGACAAAAACAAGGAAGCGCTAAGATACCTGCCGCAGGGCCTGACCCTGGACGACCTCTGGGTCGCCCGCGAAAACGCGCCCGCGGCGGCGGCAGTTGCGGCAGCCTTCGCTGCTTCCCCGCCCAAGACTATCCCTGCGATCGTGCCGGCGCCGGCCTCGCTGCTGTCGTCCCCTCCGGGAAGAATGCCCGTCGCGATCGGGGCGCCGATCCCGGGTCCCCTGGCGTCCCCCTCCATCGCGGTCCCTGTGCCACCCGGAGGAGGCAGGCCCGGGTTTGCCGCGAGCTCAGGCGTCGGCCGCGGTGCCGCGGCGACGGCAGCCGCTGCCGTGGCCGCGGCCGCTGCTCGCCTGGGGAGAGCAGCGAAGAGCGCCGTAACTCGGGGAGGAGGAGGAGGAGGACGAGGCAACAGAGACAGTAGCAGCAGCAGCAGCGCGGTGATTGGAGGCGGCGACGGCGGCGGCGGCGGCGGGAGCTGGAGGGCGACGCCGGCCGTCGTCGCTCCGGGCAGCAAGGACAAGGAGGATACCGAAGGCGGCGGCGGCGCCGGAAGCTGGCGCAACAGCTCCGCTGTTGTTCCTCCTCCCCCTCCTTCTCTTTCTTCCCCGACAGGAGGAGACGCAACCAAGCCGGTGCGCTCGAGGCTGATCGACGACGACCTCCTTCTGCCGGAGCCCTCGCCTTCTTCCTCCTCCTCGACCCAGCAGCAGCAGCCTCCACAGGGCCCGAAAAACCCCGACGGCTCCGCCGGCTTCGGCGGGAGGAAGTCCGCCGTCGCCGCCGCCGCGCTCATCGCGGCGGATGCCAAGGCCAAGCAGCAGCTCTCGGGCACGGCGGCGGCGGCGGCGGCGGCCAACAAGACCGCGCGGGGCGACGCCGCCGACTGGCGCGCCAAGAAAGCCGCCTCCCCGCCCTCTTCTTCGTCTTCCGCCAAGCCGCCTCTGCGCTCCCGCGAACAGGAGCAGGCGGACAGACGCCGCGCCGAGTTCGAGGCCGAGCGCTCTTCTTACTTGGCGAGCAGGAACAAGGCCGCGGGGGGAGGCGAGGGCGCCGGGGCGAGGAAGGACGCCAAAGCCGCGGCGGCGGCCCCGTTCGCAGAGATGCTCCTGGACGAGGCAGAGATCGAGGCGATGCGGCGCGAGGCCCTTGAGGACCTGGCGAGCGAGCGGGAGGCCGCGGCCAACGCCTCGGCCGGGAGCACGGCCGCGGCGGCGGTGGATGGACTGTTCGACGACCTCGACCTCGGCGCCGGCGCCCCCGCCGCTGCCGGCGGCAGCGGCGGCGGCGGCGGGCGAGCGCAGTCGAGGTGGGGGTTCCCCGGGAGCGCCGGCGCTCCCGCTCGCGCGCCTCGACCCCCTCCGCCTCCCGCGGCTTCTGCCCCCGCGCCTCCGCCGTCGCAGGCCTTTGACCTCTCGCGCCTGGCCGCGGCCGCCGCGGCGGCGGCTGCGGGAGGGAGGCCGCTGCCCGCGATCCCGGCCGTCGCGCGCTCCGCCGCGGACATCGAGGCCAGCTTCTGGGACTCCTCCTCCTCTTCCGGCGGCAAGAGCGCCGGAGGGGGGGGGGCGCGGGCCCCGGCCGCTGCGCCGCCGGACGCCGGGAAGCAGCTGCTGAGCTTGCTCAAGGGCGGTGGCGGCGCTGGCGGCGGAGGCGGCGGAATCTCCTTTGGTGCGCCTCCCTCTATTCCGGGGCCTCCGATGCCGCTGCCGCCTCTACAGCAGCAGCAGCAGCAGCAGCAGCCTCCGGCGATCAGCGGCGCGAGCTTCCTCGCGTCGCTGCAGGGCGGCGGCGGCGGTGGAGGCGGAGGCGGAATGTTCTCTCCTCCGCCTCCTCCCCCTGGCCCCCACGGCCCAGGGGTCCAACAGCCGCCGCCGCCGCAGAGCCAGCAGCAGCTCGAGCTCGCGGCCGCGATGGAGATGAGGGCAAGAATGGCCGCGATGCACATCCAGCAGCAGCAGCAGCAGATGCAGATGCAGCAGGGCGGGGGCGGCGGCGGTGGGTTTTTTGGCGGGCCGCCGCCGCCGCCGCAGCAGCAGCACTTTTACTCCCAACCTCCTCCCCCTCAGCAGATGAGCGCGGAGCAGCAGTTTGAGCAGCACCGGGCGATGCTCCACGCACAGCAGCAGGAGCGCTACAGGCAGCAGTTTGAGCAGCAGCAGCAGGGCGGAGGCGGAGGCGGAGGCGGGGGAGGGGGCCGAGGAGGAGGCGTTCCCTCGCAACAGCAACTGCAGCAGCAGCAGCAGCAGCAGCAGCGCGGCGGAGGTGGTGGTGGCCGCCGCCGCTGAGAGGATGCAACGACGATAGGTGGCGATTGCCTCCTCGCCATCTTTCTTCGGCGATAGACCGCGCGCGGTGTTTGAGAGAGGGAGAGAGAGGGAAGAAAGGGTCGAGATTTTCGGGGTTGTTTTCCATTTGTTTTTAAAACGAAAAAAGAAAGGATCCAGCACTCTCCCTAGAAACAACACCAACCAAGCCAGAAGCGGCTTTTTTTTTTTTTTTTTTTCCC
>Ga0210003_1003622_pt1 | contig 12479 bp, 21 predicted proteins | sample LantaG_FD_182804 | JGI IMG/M metagenome (GOLD analysis project Ga0210003, IMG submission 182804) | Deep subsurface microbial communities from Baltic Sea to uncover new lineages of life (NeLLi) - Landsort_02402 metaG (SPAdes) (version 2) | ecosystem: Environmental > Aquatic > Marine > Oceanic >...
AGAACTTACCAAAGTTTTCAGACATCCTCCAGTCTAAAACATGGTGGGTTCTGAAAACTTTGGTAAGTTCTTTCTCTAGGTTACGGGAGTTTTCCACGGTAACCACTAGGGGGTATTTCATTAGACCCCCCTCATATGGACCAAGTTTTTACGGGCCACCTCTGAGAGGTCCAACTCCAATTGATCACATATCTTGGCAAGGCATTGTAAAACGGTACCCATGTCCTTTTCCATCTGATCCCGATCAATGGGGTCATCCAAAGAAGTCAAGTGGAGGTGGATATCATTGGAGGTCTCCAAAAAAACATCCCGAACATGGAGGTGTTCTTGATCTAAATGTGAAGGGTGGACCAGGGGTATCTTGATGATTTCTTCCTGGTACCTGCATAAACTGACACCATTCTCAGGTTCAATGTGTGACCAATACATGTGAAACTCCTAAATTCTACCGGTACCCTTACAGGTGTTACAAGTTCCTTCACCATCTTTATTGCGTAAAAGGGCTTCACATTCTTTTTTAATGGTTTCCCTATCCACCATATCCTGTATTTCCCAGGTATGTACTTGATCTTGTAATTTCAAGATTTTGGGGCGTTCTCTTGGGTTTGTATGCTTGATCAAATCAGGCAGGTTATCTTGTAACCACAACATGATAGCATGTTGGGTACGTAATGACTTGTATTCACTTTTTTCACTTGTTTTCAAGGTTCACTCCTCATCCACGAGGGTTATTAATGCTTTAGAAATACCCCAAGGGAAATGACTTTGATCGTATTCGGGGTATTTGCTTTGAAGTTCCTCCACCTTAGCAAGTGCTTCCTCACGAGTGGGGTAGATCGTGGGGTCACATTTATGCCACCCGAGCAAACGTCCATCCCTGCCCTTGACACCAACGACGTAGACCATATGGGAAGGTCTTTCACTCATAGGTTCACTCATAGGTACCCTCACAATCCCCTACACGTTCCACCACAGCGTAGATTTTGGGTAGTTCACCACACCCGTCCGGTACTTTGTGGTGGTGATTGGTGACCCGATAGCGACCGGGTTCCAGGTGGACTATGGGGTGTTTTTCAATTATTGTGGGGTCGGTACCCAAGTAACAACCACCCATGTCTTCGCTGTACAGGCGAAAAAGGGGTTCCTTGTTATCGATGAACGCCTTATCCGCCAAGGAAAACCACCAAAGGTCCGTACAAATCCCCACAAGTTTTTCGTAACCCTCTAAAATGGGGTGGTCGTCATCCAAGTCATCCCCATTTGCATCACAGTAAGGGGCATTACCAATCAATAATGTGTTTGGGTGATCAGGATGTCGCCAAACTGCGGGGCAGGTATTCCCACAGTACCCCGTCATGTAGTTATCATAGGAATACTCCAGAGCGGTGTAGTGGACACCACGGGTACCGTTAAGGTCCAAGTCTCCTGGAAATACCCCGGACTTCAAGCGGTGATCTGAATCTTGTAGACGCACCCAAGCCTCACGAAACCAAGGTCTTAGGTCATTGGTTACTACCACTTCCCCAGTGGGAAAGTCCACCTCTACAGAATACGCGGGGTAACCATTGGGATGTTCACATGGTCCCACCAAACGGAGGGCATGTCCATCTGTCTCCACCTGGAGTTCCCGACCACAGTTGTGGCAGATCTTGAGGATAGACTTTTTTTGGATAGGTACCCAACGGTCCATAGGTTTGCTGGTATCCTCCATAAATTTCTGGAGTTCCTGTAGATCCTCTTCGGGCATACCTGCATCAATGGACATTGTGATGCCGAATAGCTCTTTCAAGAAACTTTGTTTTATGTCTTCCACGGACTTATAAAACATGTGGGGGTCGTAATTAAAGTGACCATTCCAGTACCAATTTTTCACTTTGGGGAATTTACCGTCGTTACGGTACCACTTGTCGGGGATACCCAGACGATCCAACAGGTGTGCTTGTAGTTTTTCAAAAAACGCTACGTATTCGGGGTTAGTTTCCCTTTTAATACGACGTTCTGTGTAATTAAATCCATCAAATAGGATGGAAGAGGTCAAGCCTCTGATTCTCCACTTTGCAAATTGATCCGCTGCGGGTCCTGTCAAATATTTTTGGATCAGACCATCTGCCAATTCCTGGCACATTTCGGTTTCTTGTTGGTTTTTGATTTTGGAAATTTCAGATTCGCGGTATCCTTCGAGGTGCTTTTGGCTCATGGGTAGATCCTTATGACTATAATAAAAGATTTCACCCCATCACGGGGTTGGGTTACATAGGTGCGAGCATGTAACCCCCCATCACGTTCGGGATTACCCTTATAATACTCTTTAAACGCCTCATCTATGTAATTTTTTAAATCTTCGTATTCGATCCCGTGATCTTCCTCCAAGGGGAAACTATACGCTTCATATCCATTGGGGAATTGATCCCAATCTACTTGATTACACCAATCACCCGGAGGGACATATAATGTCCCATCCTCAGCGGTTTCATATCGAATTTTATAAGGTTTGTTCATGGTGGAATCCTCCTGGGTGGGTATATAACACTATACCGTGTGTGTCCATTCCAGGGTATATTTGCAAACCCTCCTCCAGACAAAGGAAACCAGATGAACAAATACCAATTTTTCAAAAGCATGGACGATCAAGGGATCGCTCTCACCTATGAAGATGTACGACTCCGAACCGGTTACTCCAAAGTGATGCCCCATGAGGTGGATACCACCACATTATTTTCCCGCAATGTGTCGCTGAAAATACCCCTGGTAAGTGCCGCCATGGATACGGTAACCGAAGCACCCATGGCCATCGCTATGGCACAATTGGGGGGTCTCGGTGTTATTCACCGCAATATGACCCCTGAAAAACAAGCACAACAGGTACACAAAGTCAAAAAGCACCTCAATGGCGTGGTAGACAACCCCATATGTGTCAACCACAACATGACCGTGGAACACGTACTCAATATGAGAAAGGAACACGAGTATTCTTTTCGCAGTTTTCCAGTGGTAGACGACAACGGTTTGTTTGTAGGGGTGGTCACGGGTAACGACTTTGACTTTTGTCTGGACCCGCAGACCCCCATAAGTCAAATTATGACCCCTGAAAAGCAAGCCATCTTTGGATTGGTGGTGCATTCCAAGGACGAATCATATGTCACCATGCAGACACATAAGAAGAAAGTTCTCCCCCTTCTTTCAACAGATGGGAGACCCACACAGATGTATTGCTGGAGTGATCTGCAACGGATACATTCGGGCAAATCGAATTCTTACAACGTGGACGCCAATGGACAACTGATCGTAGCCGCTGCTGTTGGCACCGGGCATGATACCACGGAGAGAGTACAACGCTTGATCGAAGCAGGTGTGGATGTGATCGTGATCGACACCGCACATGGTGACAGTACACCCGTATATGAAACGTTGAAAGCCATTAAGGAACACCATGAGGTTGATGTGGTGATAGGCAATGTCTCCGAAGAAAGCAGTGCCTTGAGACTTCGCAACGTGGGTGCAGATGGTTTAAAGTGTGGGCAAGGTCCGGGGGCTATTTGTTCCACCCGAATCGTCGCAGGTATTGGTACCCCACAACTTACAGCCGTGTACCACTGCGCCAAAGGTGTCCAAATACCCGTGTGTGCGGATGGGGGTCTACGTTACTCCGGGGACATCACCATTGCGTTGGGTGCAGGTGCCTCCAGTGTGATGATGGGTTCCATGCTTGCCGGAACCAAAGAGGCACCCGGTGATAAGATTTTCTTGAACGGTCGAAGCTGGAAGTATTACCGGGGTATGGGTTCCCTTTCCGCCATGCGAGAAAGCAGGTCTTCTAGGGAGCGTTATAGGCAGACAGAAGAGAAGTTGGTACCCGAAGGGGTTGAGGGTAGAGTGCCTTATAAAGGTTCCCTTGAGGACGCTGTAACGCAATATGTGGGAGGTCTACGTGCAGGGATGGGTTATGTAGGGGCCTCGAACATCCAAGAGTTGCAAGAAAAAGCCCAATTCTATAGGATCACCAGTGCGGGGGTCAAAGAGAGTCACCCCCATGACATCACGATTCTAAATGAGAATCTTTAAAATAGTCCTCCACCCTACTCCACCAGTGTAAACGTTGTTCATTATCACCACGTTTTGGAACACCATCGGGTACCTGTAAGCCATAGATATCCCTGTATGAATAGATACAATCCTTAATAGAGTGGTACCAATTCAGTTGACGCTTACGTTTTTTGCGTTCCTTTTCGGCATTCCAGGTCACCCTATCCTCTGGAAGTTCCCATATGTAACTACCACTTCGGCACCTCAAATGCTGCATGTAAGGGGAATTGGAGATTATATCCCTGCCATTCATACCCAGGGCATTGGTATGAAGGTTTAGATATTCCAAACGAGCCAACCCCGGAAGTTTTGAAATTTCTTCTGCATCCTCCGGGCTAAGACAATTGTCACTAAAATCCAAACTTTTAATAGGGATGCCAGAATTCAGGATTATCTGGAGGTGCCTCAAACAACCCCCCACATGTCTAAGTCTCAATCGTTCCAAATGGTTCCTGGGGTTACCCTGTGGGTCATAAAGAAGTGCTTTCAAAGCCAAATCATTATTTTCTATGGCGTCGTCTACTACCAAAACATAGGAAAAATCAATGGACCGAACATTAGATGACAATGTTTGGATAAGAGGTAACACCTTTCGGTTAAAATCCCTCTTTATTTTCCATGTTATAGTTGTAAATTCCAGAATGGTTAGGTCACTACGATATTCCCAAGCGGCAAGGCTCCACAATGACTTCTCCAAGTCGTACCTTTGGAGTATGCTGTCGCTAGGTGGGGTGGCATACCTACGGGCCAGTCTAAAAAAATAGGGGATTTTGAACATTTCAGGGTGTTCTCTGGCAACACGATAAATATCATCCGATATTTTGACCTGGGAAGAGTCTACTCTGGATTTCCACCAATCAGGTTGGGTCACCCGTAATTCATCCGGCCAAAGTAGATCCATATGGGTGATGGCATAATCCACCAGGATTTTTTCATCCTCTGGTTCCACGACCTTGGAGGCTAAACGCCATATTTTATTCCAGAGTTTTCGACTGGGATTCTGTGTCAAAAGTTCCCTTAGTTGGGCAAAGGATTCGGAGTTACCCACCGTGTTTCTCCTTCAATGCCTCAACCTGATCCCCATATTTGACAAGAAGTTCTAAAAACCGTTTTTCATCTTGGTTTTGATCCCGTACCACCATGTCCTGTTGGTCCTGGTAAAATTCATCGAACCACTGTTGCAAGGGGAGTTGCACCTTATCGGAAGGTTTCAGGATGTATACCTGCACATCCACTTTCTTTTCCAGTTCGGGGGTCACTTTGATGGGAAGTTCATGCCGAAGGACCCACCCGATTTTTTCGTTCACACAAAACTGGGCTTCGTTCATCACGGGTGAAGTATCATCCTCAGACATCCAACATGTGAAGACACATTCGCCATCCGAGATCAAAATTCCAAGGTTGGGGTTTTTTTCTGTGGTCATTTCTCAACTCCTTAGGTGGTCAAGGGCCAAAATAATCCAATCGGCAGTTTTCTGGCACCGGAAAAGGTAATTTTTTGGGTTCTTGGTACAACATCCAAAAGCGGGATGTTTTAGATGCATAATCCAATAGGAAATCAAAACGATCCCTCTGCCATGCTTTTTCCAAAACAACCATCTCGGAATCCATGTCTGGGGGGATCGTGGGTGTCCCCGATGTTGCGGAACGAACAGCCCAATAGGAGGCTCCTGTCAAATGAGGTCCATAAACAGGACCGATTTGGGTTCTAGGGTCGTCAAACACTGCCGCCAATATGGATCGTACCGCATCCGAATATGTCTTGGTATCTGCATTCTTCTGGTAATGTGAAACAGACCTGAGTAGGGGTTTACGTATATCAATGATATCTTTTTGGATCACCCCATCCAACAACTCCAACCTTCTTAGGTCAATGGCTTGTTGAAACTTGGCCTTCTTCAACCTATCCGCACCACGATACAAAGCATGTTGGGCGATATCAAGACACCAATGTTCTACGAGACCTACAGGGGCAGTTTTCAATTGGATCACAAAGTCCACGGGTGATGTTTCGTGGTGCATCGGACTACTCCCAAAAAACCCGAAGGTCTTTCACCAAAGAGGGGCATTTACGTGCCTCCAAGTAGGTTTTAAGTTCTTGCTGATCACCTTCGTACCGGGTACACTCCAAATCCAATTCCTTCTGCAAGGAAGCCACCCGAAAGTTGGTGTATGCCTGACCCTTGAAGTCCGCAAACTTGGATTGTTGGTTGGGGGTCAATTTAATCCCACCACCCTCTACCAACCCATACACCTGATCCACCGTGTCACATTGCTGGAGAATGCCCAACAACAACTTCTCAGGCACCCTGGATATACGGGGAATCTTGTCGGAGGTGTCACCAAAGAATGCCTTGTGCAAGCACACTTTCCCAGGACCAACACCCAACTTCTCGGTCACCCGAACATGATTAAACTCTTCGGCTTTGTTACCAAAGCAAAAGACTTTACCGGCATCCAAATCACAGGATTCACCTGTCACCAGACCCCACAGATCCTTGTCCGAACTCATGATCCAAATGTCATCGTTTTTGGTTTTCTCACCCTGTTGTAGAGACGTCACCAGGGTTGCGATCACATCATCGGCTTCATAATCGGGATGCACATACCAAGACGATGGCACCATTCGCAATGCATTGTGGAGGTCTTTTTTCATCAGTGAAAAGACTTCATCTTCTTGGTCACTAAACCTACCACCGCGTCCCTCTTTATAGGAGGGTAGAAGGTCATACCGAAATTGCGGGTAACCCTCCATTGCTATATGTAATGTATGGGTACCGGGCATTTTCTTGATCAAACCCAGGATCATTTTGATGGGGCCGTAGAGGTGTGCCACGGGAAACTCACCGTCTTGGTTGAGTTTCGAGTAGGCATGGGTACCTCTGAAAAAGGTATTCGCAAAGTCCACCAAGAGGTGGGTGTGTGGTGCGTGTTCTTCAAATTCCATATCAAAGAGGTATCCCGTCATGGTTTTTTCCAATTCTGTTGGGTGGGTGTTATTTTTTATACACAGAAGGCAGGGGGAAATCGGTTTTTATTTAACTTCCCAAAGTGGGCCTAGGTCGGCGGGTCACCTTGGGTTCGTCGGTACGCATGAATAAATTGAGTTTTGCCAGTTGGGGGTAATCACTTTTCAGGGTGGAACGGATCACTTCCAGATCCAATCTAAGATCACCACTTGAAAAGTCTTCGGTGCCAAACAAATTTTGTGGTGGGGGTAGGTACCCCTCCAGATCCGATTCATTTTCCCAGATTACCCACATTCTATGTGTAATCTGAGAGACACCCAAGAGAAAAGCCAAACGTTGTTGCTGCCACCGGATTTCATTCAACGCCACAAAAAAACCAAATAGTTTGGATTCACCCAACTTCTGCAATGCGGCAATTTTAATTGCTTCCATGATAGCGGCTTTGTTTTTGGTAAGTGCCTCGGATTCGGCACCTGGAGACTTTAGAGCCATAGGTTTCTCATGCGAAACATCATTGGAGAGGTACCCACAAAGCTTGATCGTATTGATCGCCTTAGCCATACACAACTTACCATTGGCTAAACAACGTTGGATATCCAGTTCCAGGTTGGATTCAAGGGTCATCCATTCTTTTTTCCAGGCGTCCACATCTTCTTGGGAGAGATCATTAAACATATGGATATTTTTTTTGAATTGGATAGCTTGGTATAATTTCAGTGGTGGGTTCGACCCCATACGAAGCAATGCTCTTTCTGCCACATCTATGGAGAGGTAAGTTAACAAGTTGTATATAATGGATGAACCATCTGTTAGGATACAAGTTTCTTCGGGGTTTTTCCTGGGTGGAACCACACCCAGGAAAAAGTAACCTATATACTGATCGAGGGGCATTTGACGGACTAAATCAGGTAACCCTTGAAAACCCATGGTTTTTCTTTCTAGAGGTCATACTCCTCTGTTTCAGTGGTGTCATCCGAAATAAGATCCCATGCCGGGAAATATACACACGTCAGGGTGACACCCAAAGAGAGTAACACTGTTTTGGTTAGGCCATAGGGAGAGAGGATAAAGGTTAATATCAAAAGACCCAAGCCGAAAAGTGTGATGTTTTGATCGCTTCGTAGATATTTTCGCCGTTTGGACACTGTTTTTTTCATGGGTCTCTCTTTCTAGTTCAACATCTGTTGATTAATTGTGGGGTCAATACCGTGGTGTTCCAGTTGTCTCATGAGCATGGAATAGACTACCTCACATATACCCTCAAATTGCACCAAAACGTGGGGTTCTGCTTCCGTTAGATCTTCATACTTCCCCAATTCTTCCCAAATCTCCACCGTGGGGTCATCTTGTAGTAACCCCTGCGATACAATATAGGTGATGATTGGAAATAGCACTTGTGGTTCTACATCGAAACCTTCATCTACCATAACCAGGGATATGGTATGGGCTACGGTAGCGGGTGCCGTACTCAATATAATTTTCACAAATCTAGAAGACTTCGGGGATTCAAACTGATCGGTGTTCTTCTGTGCCATTAGGGCAAATTGCCCCAGAAATCCTTGGTAACGTTCATCCAAATTTTGAATTAGTCCTAATAAACCTGTGGCATATTCGGGTGCCATACATTTCTCCGTGAGGTGAAGTTAATAATTAGTCCTACACCATACCGCAAAGATTTTCTTAGGGCCTAAGTTTGACAAAAACGATCACCATTCGTACAATGCTTAGTTAGGGATGAACTTTGCTTTTTGACATGGGGAGACTCACATGAATCAAACAACTATGAATAGCCCAGAAGTCTATTACACCAAATGGTGTCACGGTGGGGGTGAAGTGCGTGTTTTGAATACCACGGAAGGAAAAGTATATGAATTACTGAATTCTTCCAGCCTCCAACCCCAACCCCCAAAGATTTTCAAAAGTGCCAGATCACTGCTCATAGAAATCCATGGTGGAAAAGACAACCATATTACTTTCGATAAATACTTCAAAGTGGGGCAAAGTTTCAAACCCCAGTCAGAGGTCACTGTCTTAGATATCTTTGGGGGGTCTTTTGAGACCCACACAAAGAAGACACCCAAGATTAACACGAAACCCATAGGGATTGATCTGGTGAATCGGGGTCACGAAGTCGCCAAACTTTTCTATGCGGGTTTTGGTTCCGAGGTTATACAGTCGGGGTATGACCCCGAAGACGTCCTACAAGAAGTGTACAAAGGGTTGATCGCCCGAAACCATGGGGAATGCCCATTCGACCCTTCCAAGGGGTCTTTTGGACATTATGTACATATGGTATGTAGTGGCATTGTTAACAACATCCATCGCAAAGAGAACAAGCGTAAGGGTAGGGAAGTAGTGGGACTACCTACTTTCGTAAATGGTACCTGGGAAAATGCCGATGTGAGTGTCTGCGAGACAATTGGTAGCGAACCCGATATGTCTTTTTCGAATTTAGGACTATCTCAGGCTATTAGGAACTTAGAAAACTTCATTGAATCAGGTGATGTAGGTGAGAACTCAAAACCACTTATGAAGAAAATGATCCCGCTGCTCCTAGCGGGTCATACCCAAAAAGAAATCATGGATATCTTGGGGTTGTCCAAAGCAGGACTTCGAAAAACCTTGGGGCTGCTACGTGAAGAAGCTAGCGATTGGGAAGTTTGGTCCTGACCTGGAAGAATTCGGGTTAAACACAAAAAAAACCCCTAGCGAAACATCCCATGAAAGGACGTTTGCTAGGGGTTTTTTTTGACCTGTTGTTTCAAGGAACCCAGTTCGGTGGCGACCCATTCGCGAAACCGGGTGAACGTTTGGTGCATCAATTGGACCTCCTCCACCGAGTAGGTCACCTGATCCGTGGGGTTGGGGTTGGCAGTATGTCTTTCCAGCATTTCCAGGGCCATTTGCAATTTCATGTAACATCCTCGTCTTTGTTCATTGGGATTTCCTGTGGTGGGTCTCTTTTGTACGTGGGGCCAATGCAGACCATGTACTTACCCAAAGACAGGGCAAGGCAGGGCAACCAATCTTCTTTATCATATGCCAGTTGGGCCCCAAACACCCACTTATGGTCCCACTGTGGAACTTTGTGGGCCGAAAAATAAACTACAACTCTACCCTTGTGTACTCTGACCATGGTATCTCTCCTCCTATTAGTTACACCCATACATCAGGAAACCTCGAAATATTCCATGCAGCATTGCAACAGGTAGTTGTAATCCCCCGAACGTGCAAGGTTTAGCCAAATTTTGCGTTGCAGAGGGGTCCAATCATCATTCCTCGCAGCCCTATCACACAGTCCCAGGAGAACATTGGCGTTGCCATTTTGGCCCACCAATTCAACTTCGGGTCTGCTAGAGGGTTTGGGTACGAACATTTGAAAGGTGACCTGCTCTGGGTGTTCTTTGATCAGAACTTGTATTTGTTCTGGTGTCGTGGGTGATGTTTTGGGGTCACCCCGGTGGTCCAGGATAACCAATTTATCCAATTGATTTTTCCTTTGGGCCAAAGAAAAGGCTTTCTCACCTTCGAATTTGAGGATGGGGTTCCAGGGGTATCCTTTGGACTTTGACATGGTGAAACTCCTTTTGATTTAGGTTATTGTAACCGGTCACGGTCATGGGCAAACTGCATACGCATGATCATGCGTTCGATTTGTTTTTCGGCAAGGTTAACAACTAACTTCTGATTGGTGATGCGAACAGAACCATCCCAATCGGTGGTGACCTCGTAGAAAATCTCTCGTGCTTGTTCCCAAGTAAGAGATCCACCACAATGCTTGGGGCTGTGTTGGATGAAACGAATAGCGTAAACCCTTGGGTAGTTGCCATTCTTTCGAAGTTGATCTCGTTTCTTGTTACCCTCCAAGATCAACAACCCCTGGTTCCTACCAAAGTAGCGCGGTTCTTTTTTGGGCCGCGTAGGCCCCTTCTTCTTGTAGGCGAAGGGGCAGGGACCGTCAAAGTACCGTGGGGGAAAGTCGAATACCTTTTTGAGGTATTCCACCCCAATTTGACGCTGGAACTTCTTTTTGTAGGGACGACCATCCGCAAGGCAAAGAACATTGATGGTGGCCACATCCTTTGTGTGGGTAACACCATGGTAGGTGTAAGAGATCGTTTCGATGGACAACACCCGACCATACCATTGGTAATTGGGGGGCTGTACCAAGTCAAAAACCTCAATGGTGGTGGGCATTGTGGGACTCCTTTTTTATACCAAGAGGGTGTTGAATGTGACGGGAAGCACTTCGATTCTGAGGTACATGTGATCGAAGGACCCCAAGAAGACCCATCCCTGGGTATGGTCAATCCATGTGTAATGTTCCTCCAGGTTTTGGCCTTTGGAGGCAAGCCTTTCGTTGATGATCCGGTGAATGTCCTGCAAGGGAGACTCTGACTGGACATAAGCCAGAGTCTCTTTATCGGAGTCACCCCGATAATCAGGGTCCACCTGGATACCTGTGATCTGGTAAATTTGCATGGGAACTCCTTTTTGTGGGATCAGTTTAGGAGAGAACCAAGGGGGCTTCGTACCAATTTCGAGTCACGGTATCGACGGCGAATTTAAACTTTTCGCCGTCGTGTTTTTGTGCCAGTATCGGGTACTTTTTAGCCCTGGGATTGATCCCCACGACCCGATACATGGACCCGCTGACTTTGAAGAGTCGTTGGTAATCCGAACTTTTCAAGCCCATTGATGGGGCCAACCGAGAAAACGCACTTGGAACCCCCTCAGAGTCTTTCATGGAAATGGTGATGCGACCCGAAACTTGATTCGCATTGAACTTGAGGGTGCCTAACTCAAGTACGCAATCTTCACCATAGGTTTCTTTTGCCCACTTTTGAAGTAGGGGCCTTAGTTCCGCAACTTTTTCATGGTCAAACATTGTGTGATCCTTTCATGTGTGGGTAACTGCCTTTCCCGTATATACGGGATTCACCCCTTCCCAGGGGGGATCATCAGAGGCCGAGTTGTTGGTAGAACGCGGTACGTTGCTTGTTTTTTAGGGCCGGGAAAGCGGCCCCCTTGAAGGTGTTGACCACCTTCAAGACTTGGGGAAGTGGCACTTCCCCTTTTTTCGGGAACCCTACGATCCCGCTAACGTAGAACGTTACGATGTTTGTTTCAACATCGTAACCGATGGTTTTGATCCCGAACTTTCGGTTGAGTTCCTGTACGAACGGTTGGATGCAGTCCTTCAAATGATTTGTCAGGTAGGATAACGCCAATTCGCGTTCCTCACCCTCAAGGGAGTAACATTCCTCCCTGGCTTCGACCAATTTGCAGTCTGCGATCAACTCACGTAGTGTTTCAATCATGGGTAATACCTTTCTTAGAATAGACCGGAAAATACCGATATAAAAAAGGCCCCGGTCAGAGGGCATTAATTGATGCGTTTGAATTTGGGGGATTCACCCGATGTGA
>Ga0210003_1003624_pt1 | contig 12474 bp, 11 predicted proteins | sample LantaG_FD_182804 | JGI IMG/M metagenome (GOLD analysis project Ga0210003, IMG submission 182804) | Deep subsurface microbial communities from Baltic Sea to uncover new lineages of life (NeLLi) - Landsort_02402 metaG (SPAdes) (version 2) | ecosystem: Environmental > Aquatic > Marine > Oceanic >...
TTTTTCTGCTTGTGTATGTGATTCGTTATCGAAGCGTCAATATTAATCCGGCTTTTATGACGCTACTAACGATTTTGACTATTTCTTCTTTTGTTAATGTATATCTGGGAAACAATACTATTTGTTACGCGGTAAAACAAATTCTGGGTATTTTTATTATGGGAAGCGCGTATTATTTGTTGTTTAAGATCAACAATTTTGAGTTTGACCGTTTGTTTAGAATTTATTTACAAATAGCTGTGGTAGTTGCAATTATCGGAATTTTTCAGGAATTTAGTTTTTTGATAGGATTTAAAAATGGATATGATTATAGCAATTTAATTCCCAAGTGGATTCTTGCGCGAACAACAGCCGGAATGTTGAGAGTGAATTCAATATTTGTGGAACCGTCTCACTTCGCGATCACTATGGCTCCGGCGCTTTTTGTCGCGTTGTCAAATATTTTAAAAAATACCGGTTCATGTTTAAAAACTAAATTGGGAAGCATGGCAATAATAGTCAGTTATGTTTTAACATTTTCAGCAGTTGCCTATGTCGGAATGTTAATAAGCTTATGGTTAATTTTTCGCGGCCATAAGAAGAACTTGAAACATATTTTATTAGTGTTGACATTAGTGCCGATCTTGATGTACGTTTCTTATCGTTATGAGTCGGAAATACATAGAAGGGTTGATGCCGTTATGGAACTTGTTACCGGATCAAAAAAAGCAATTGACGTGCATCATAGTGTTTACATGTTGGTTGGACATGCTTTTGTCGCTTGTAAAAGCTTTATGATAAGTCCAATGTTTGGCCATGGTTTAGGTAGTCATCCTGTTTCGTATGATCGATTTATTCGCTCGGGGGAATCATATGGTTTTTGGAGAGAGGGTATTGCCGTAACAAATAGAGAGGACGCGTCTTCTCTATTTGTTCGATTAGTTTCAGAAACAGGGTTAGTTGGTACGGTAGCAGTTCTTTTTTTTATATTTAGATTTCGCGTTAAAAAAAACGGCAATGAAAAATTGTACACAATAAGTAATGCTGTATTTGTTTTATTTATGATGCAGTTATTAAAACAGGGGCATTATTTTTATAATGGATTGTTTTTCTTCGTATGGTTGTATTATCTATGCGGCAAGGATCACGGTAACAGTGAGGGAGAATTGCAAAGTTGTTGAAAAAAAATATTGTTGTCTCAGCGATTAACCTGGTCGAAGGAGGCACTTTAACAGTATTGAAAGAGTGTCTTGAATTTTTATCCGATGAGGTGTCAGACGAGTATAAGATAATTGCTCTTGTGAACAAAAAAGAACTGTGTTTTTTTGAAAATATAAAATATTTGGAATTTCCAAAATCAAAAAAAAATTGGATCAATCGCGCGTATTATGAGTATTGGTATTTCCGCAAGCTTGCAAAACGGCTAAATCCATTTCTTTGGTTATCCCTTCACGATATTACTCCAAACGTTACAGCAAACCGATTAGCGGTCTATTGTCACAATCCGTCCCCTTTTTATGAATTGTCATTCAAAGAGGCAAGGCTGGATCCGAAATTTGCGTTATTCAATGTGCTGTATAAATATTTGTACAGGATAAACATAAAAAAGAACAATTTTGTGATCGTACAACAGGACTGGTTTAGGCAGGAACTGGCTAAACTCTATGAAAAAGATAAAATTATTGTTTCTTCCCCAAAAACACATAAGACGCGCTTTTTGGAGAAGAAAAATAAAAATATCAATAAGAATAATGATTTTATCTTTTTTTATCCGGCTTTTCCTAGGATATTTAAAAATTTTGAAATTATTTGTGAAGCCGCGAAAATATTGATCGATAAAAAAATTAATAATTTTAAAATTTACATCACCATTAACGGAAAAGAAAATAGATATTCCAAGTATATCTTCGACAAATATGGAAAACTTGAGAACATATACTTTGCGGGACGGCTTTCGCGAAATGAGGTTGAGGATTATTATGATAGAACGGATTGCCTCATTTTTCCTTCGAAATTAGAAACATGGGGATTGCCTATAACTGAATTTATGATTTACGGGAAACCCATTTTAGCGGCTGATCTGAAATACGCGAGAGAAACAGCCGGAAATTACGACAAGATCAAATTTTTTTATACAAATGATGCCGGGTATTTATCTGATTGTATGAATGAGATTATAAACGGTAAGATAAATTTTGATATTACGGAAAGAAAAAAAGTAGAATCGCCATCCGCGTCTAACTGGAAAGAATTATTTGATATTCTGCTTAGTGAGGAGAAAGAGAGTTATGTTTGACATAACGGCGGCGATAGTCGTATATAAAAACGATTTAAAAACTCTTCAGAAGACGATGGATAGTTTTTTGAATACCGATTTGAATGTGATGTTGTACATAGTGGATAATTCTCCATCAGATGAGGCAAGGTGCGCGTGTAAGAGTGACAAAATTAAATATATTTTTAATGGAAAAAATTTAGGGTTTGGAGCGGCGCATAATATCGCTATGGATCAAATGATAGAAAAATCCAAATATCATTTAGTGCTAAATCCTGATATTTTTTTTGAAAGAGGTACTTTGGACAGTCTTTATGCCTTTATGGAGCGGGATAAAACAATTGGGCTTGTAATGCCGAAGATTCTCGGTTTTGACGGAAAAGTTCAGCATTTATGCAGGCTTTTGCCCGAGCCTTGTAATTTGATCTTAAGGCGGCTGAACCTGAAATATCTTAATGCTCTGTTCGGAGCCGAAAATGATAACCATAAACTTGGATTTACTAATTATGATAGAATAATGGAAGTACCGTGTTTATCCGGTTGTTTTATGTTTATCAGGTGCGGCGCGTTAAAAAAAATTGGTTTTTTTGACGAAAGATTTTTTATGTACATGGAAGATTTTGATCTATCGAGAAGGATACACAAATGTTATAGGACATTATTTTATCCGGGTGCCATAGCGTATCATGAACATACCAGAGGCTCTTACAAAAAACTTAGTCTCCTATTGAGGCATATTTTGTCCTCTGTAAGGTATTTTAATAAGTGGGGCTGGTTTTTTGATAAAGAAAGAGAGAGGATAAATAGAGAAACGATAGATAGAGTTAAAAATTCTCATTGAGAACGAATCCAATCTTGCCGAGAAAATATATATCAAAGATGAATTTTCCGCCGGCGAAAAAAGTTAAAACTTTTTAAGGACAAAAAAAATGGAAAAGACGGAATTTTATAAACATATAAAAAAAGCGGTAGTTATTCCGTGTTACAGAGTATCCGCCGTTTTAAGGGATCTGATAGAAAATATCCCGGAAAATATAGTGGATCATATTATAGTCGTTGATGACGCTTGTCCTAATGGCGCGGGCGCGCTGGCGGAGGAGCTGAAGAAGAAAGATTGTACGGTTATGTATCACAATAGAAATCAAGGAGTTGGGGGCGCGGTTATTTCGGGGTATCGAAAAGCGCTGGATCTTGGGTGTGACATAATTGTTAAGCTGGATGGGGATGGACAGATGGATCCCGCGTACATGAAAAGCTTAATGACCCCATTAGTGCACGGCCTCGCGGATTATGCGAAGGGAAACAGGTTTACCAGTTCGGATGTTTTTAAGAAAATGCCCAAAATAAGGCTTTTGGGAAACAGTATATTGTCTTTCCTTATAAAAGGGGTGTCAGGATATTGGGATATCATGGATCCTACCAACGGATATACTGCTGTGCATAGAAGAGCTTTGGAGAAAATTGACTTGGACAAGGTATCAAAAGGATATTTCTTTGAGATAAATATGCTGATAGACTTAAGTATAACGGATGCCGTTGTCAAAGATGTTTCTATTCCGGCCAAGTACAGCAAAGAAGAGAGTTCTTTAAGCATTTCAAAGGTGCTTGTAAGTTTTCCTCCGAAACTTGTGAAGGGATTCTTAAAAAGAATATTCATGAAATATTTTATTTATGATTTCAACATGGCATCTGTGTATATTGTGCTCGGTATTCCACTTTTCTTTTTAGGTATTTTTTGGGGTATTCATGAATGGATGATTTCGATTGTGACCGGCGAGGCCAGGTCTGCCGGAACAATTATGCTTGTCGCGCTTCCAATAATCATATCTTTTCAGATGCTACTCCAGGCGATAAATATTGATATACAAAAAACACCGAGAAGAAAATGGATTGACATGAAACAGGAACGAGCGGAATCAATCATTGAGGTAACAGATTAAAAAAGAAAAAAATTCGTAAAACACTTTTGGTGAGGGATTTTCCCTTGGTTGAAACATTGCGCGATTTCGTAAATAAAAATTCATAAAGTTTCATTCGAAGATTTTCAAAAATTTGGATAAAAGTGATATGAAAAAAAAATATGAACATACGGCCGCGATTATGGCATTCGGAGAATCTCCTTATCTTGAAGCGTGTATTTGTTCCTTGAAAGAACAGACTGTAAAGAGCAGAATTTATATTTCGACTTCCACTCCGTCTTCGTTTTTGAGCCGAATTTCTGAAAAGCATCATATCCCGCTTTTTATAAATAGTTTTGCCCGAGGGATCGCTTCAGACTGGTCGTTTGCTTACAAGAATTGCAGAACGCGGTATGTGACACTTGTTCATCAGGACGATTTATATTTGCCGAAATATACCGAGACATGTTTGGCCGCGGCAAAGAGGCAAGGTGATGAGGTTTTGATAGTCTTTACTGATTACGGTGAGTTGTTTGGAGATAAGGTTACTAATCTGAGCTTGAATCTTTTTATAAAAAAAGTGCTTTTGTCAGCGTTTCTCTTCAGAGAAAGCATTAGTTATTATTTAGCAAAAAAAAGTATATTATATTTTGGCAATCCTATTTCATGTCCTAGTGTAATGTATAATCGGGAGTGTATCGGGGCTTTTGAGTTCTCGGAAGAATTTTGCTGTAATATGGATTGGGACGCGTGGTTAAGGCTATCTGAGAGGAAAGGGAGCTTTGTTTATATAAAAAAATATCTTATGAAACATCGAATTCACGCCGCGGCTCAGACGTTCAAACAGATAAGAACTTGCGCGCGAAAAGAAGAAGATAAAAAAATATTTAGAAAATTATGGCCGAAGCCTATTGCGGAAATACTATCAAGACTCTATTATTTCGGCGCGAATTTTAAATTTTTAACATAGGAGGAAAAATGCCGGTTGATTGCAAGCCACGGGAACAAGAAGTGATTTATCAGCGGGAACAATATCAAAAAGGGGGAATAGGCCGTTTATATTGGGATTATCGGGATAAGAGTATATTTGAAAATATTCCAAAAGACGGAAAAGTTATTCTGGACGCGGGTTGCGGAGAAGGTGTAACCTTGGAAAAATTATACAAGATGTTTCCGGATAAAAATGTAAAAGGAATAGATTTAAATAGTGAGAATATAAAGATTTGCAAAAAATACAATCTTCCTGTTAGCAAAGGCAATCTGTTAGATTTAGACGTTCCTGATGAATCTATTGACTGTTGTGTGCTCTCTGAAGTGATTGAACATCTTGAAGACTACAATACGGCATTAAGAGAAATACGCAGAGTTTTAAAAAAAGGAAGTCGTTTAATAATAGTCTTTCCCAATGATTTTATGTTTAAACTTGCGCGAATTTTGTGCTTAAAGTTTAAAGAAGCTTTTTATGATCCGGGACATGTACGGCAATGGTATCCGCGTATGATGAAAAAACATTTAAAAAAACTTGGCTTTGAAAAAATTCGGTCAAAGAACATACCTTTTCTATATTGGCCGATCAGTTTGCATTGTGTAGTTACAGCAGATAAAAGAAAAAGTGGTTAGGATAATAGATACGAAACGGAGCTTTTGTTATCTTTAAAACTCTGGTTTTTAAAAGAGTTTTGTTTTTCCGCTTTTTTTTGAAAGTTACAGAAAAAAGAGAGGTATGTCCCGTAAATATTTTTATCACATAATCCCAAACAGTAAAATTTATTTTTAAGAATCGAATGGAAGAAAATAGATGCTCGTAAGAATGCGATGAAGTTTCAATACGCGTAAACTTTTACCAAGACATTAAAAGGTTTATGGCAAGTCTCGTGTACAGATAAAAGGATAACGGCTAAAGGTTAATAGCAAAGAGGGATGCGTTCTAAAGGGAGATGGTATGGTTTTTTTTCTTATATTTGCGATCGCGTGCGGTGTAACTTTTTTGATTACGCCGACGATTCGGTATGCCGCTTTGAAGTTGGCGGTTATCGATAAAAAGAGCGCGCGTAAAATTCACACTCGGATCGTTACCAGGTTCGGCGGGCTTGGTATTTATTTTGGGTTTATTTTTGCTATGCTTTCGCTGTTTTTGGTGAAGTTCGGAGTGGATGGTGTGGATTTTACTCCGCTATGGGCGGTTGTTATGGCGTCCACCATGATTCTTATCTTGGGGATGTATGATGACGCGCGGGGAGCTGACGCGAAAGTTAAGTTTTTCGTACAGATCTTGGCGGCGATTTTACTAATAAATTCAGGTTTTGAAATAAAAATGGTCAATATTCCATGGTATGGGGTGTTGAATACGGGGGTATTCAGTATTCCTGTAACGATCTTATGGCTGGTTGGAATTACAAACGCGATCAATCTGATTGACGGATTAGATGGTCTTGCGGCGGGGATCGTGTTGATTTGCCTGCTGGGACTATTTTGTAAATTTTTGTGGCTCGGAATGGCTCTTCCCGCATTTTTTGCTGTGGCACTGGCCGGGGCGTGTTTAGGATTTCTTAGGTATAATTTTCCTCCGGCAAAGATATTTATGGGGGACACCGGAAGCATGTTTTTGGGGTTTTCAGTCGCGGCGCTTGCTATATGGACTAGCCAGAAAGCTTCGACAGCGGTGGTTTTACTTATTCCGCTTCTCGGGTTAGGTATTCCCATTCTTGATACGGTTCTCGCGTTTTCAAGGCGTGTAATAAGAAAGCAAAACCCTTTTAGAGCCGACAGAGAACATTTGCATCACTTGCTTTTGAATAAAAAACTTACGGAAAAACAAGTGATATATGTTTTGTGGGGTGTGACACTTTTGTTGAATATTTTATGCCTGTATTGCTATTTGAGATAACTTATGTAAGACAAAAAGAAACGTGGAATAATGCGGATAGAACCATCCGATAGACAAAATAGAATCCAAAAAAAATCAAGTTTTGGAGAACTGCTGTCTCTTCCTATGCAAAGAGTAATTCTCGCAATATGCGGGGTTATCCTGATTTTTACTATCATGATCAGTAGTATTTTTTTTGGAATGGTTCTTCATAGGGAAGGCAAAGCGTATACCATTAACATGGCATGCAAAGCGGGATTGCGGATGGGACCGAATTATTTTAGAGGAATTACATCAAAACCCGAAAAGATCGATATAAGGGTTAAACACTTAGACTATCAGAAATTGGCGCATAAAAGGAAAGTTGCCAAAGCTAAAGGTCTTCTCGTTACCGGTGCGGACGACTATGTTCCGGCGGTTATAAGCCACGCGGGAAAGAACGTGAGGGCAAAGATTCGTTTAAAGGGAGACAGAATAGATCATTTAGAGGGAAACAAATGGTCATTACGAATTCGGATACGAGGCGGCAAGACACTTTTGGGTATGAAAAGGTGCTCTATCCATCATCCCAAAACGCGCAATTATATTTATGAATGGATCTTCTTTCAGGCGCTAAAGAGGGAGAATATTATGGCGCCGCGTTATGAATTCATTAAAGTGTCTATGAATGGGAAAGATTTGGGTGTTTATGCTTTGGAAGAACATTTTGAGAAAATACTTATTGAAAATAGCGGGTATCGGGAAGGTGTTATTGTAAAATTTAACGAAGACGGTTTTTGGGAAAAGACCCTTTTTCCGAAAACGGCCGGAAAAACAATGACAGCTTTGCAGACACAGTTAGCGGCAGATATAAATACTTTCAATAAAAGCACGGTTTTAAAAGATCCTGTATTGTTTAAACAATTTGTTGTAGGAAAAGATTTACTTGAATCTTTCAGAAACGGTGATTTGCCTGCGCGTAAGGTGTTTGATTTCAGAAAACTTGCCAAGTTTTACGCTATTTCTGAATTGATGGGAGGATTGCATTCGACTGCCTGGCATAACCTTCGATTTTACTACAATCCAATTAGTTCTCTTTTAGAACCAATTGGATATGACGGTATGGCCGGAGAAGACTTAAAAGATATTTGGCCCCGAACTCCGGTAGTCATAAAGGACGCGCCGGATGATTTTTATTCCAGAGTATTTGACGATATGATATTTTTTGAGGAATATATTAAAGAACTTGAGAAGATCACGCGAAAATCTTATCTTAACAAGTTGTTTGAGGACATAAATAAGGATTTACAAAAAAATTTGAAGATTATTCACTGTGAATGTCCATATTTTATATTTTCAAAAGAAAATTTTTCTAAAAACCAGCAACATATAAAAGCTGTGCTTAATCCGCCTAAAGGACTTAATGCGTATTTTCGTGGACGAGATAACCTCGGCATAGAACTTGCTATCGGTAATGTTCAATCTTTTCCAATCGAAGTTTTAGGGGTTTCTCTTGGAAGTGTTGTTCCTCTTGAGCCGAAGGAAAAAATTGTTATTAAACCGATGATTCCTTCAAAACCGGTAAAATACCAAACCATAAAGTTTTTGTTTCCGAAAAAATTTACGTGGAAAGATGATATGAGAGAAAATTTGAAAGTGGAATACAAATTGTTAGGGGCAAGTGAGAAGAAATCAAGATCCGTGTTTCCTTATTCAAATTTATCCGATGGTTTTATTGAGAACGATTTTATCCGGCAGTCCCCCAATGTTCATGAGTTTAAATTTTTATCGATAAACAATTCGATCAAAAAAATATTTATACGGCCCGGTAATTGGCTTCTTCGAAAAAATATGATTATTCCGAAAGGATATGAACTGATCTGTAAAGAAGGTACACGGTTAATATTAACGGATTCAGCTAAAATATTGTCGTATTCTCCGCTTAAGTTTATCGGATCGGAAAAATATCCGATTTTCATTTGTTCCGAAGATTCAACAGGGCAGGGTGTCGCGGTAATGGCTTCGGGCAAAAAATCGATATTGCAAAATGTTATTTTTCAGAATTTGGCGAACCCTGAACAGGGCGGCTGGGAATTGACCGGAGCGGTTACTTTTTATGAATCACCTGTGGATATAAAAAAGTGCCGTTTTTTAAATAATCGGTCGGAAGACGCGTTAAATATCATTAGATCGGATTTTTGGATAGATGAAACTGTTTTTGGTAAAATTTTTTCAGATGCTTTTGATTCTGATTTTAGTAAAGGAACGATAACAAATTCAGTTTTTACCGAATGCGGCAATGACGCGGTTGATATTTCAGGAAGCATTGTGGAACTTCGAAACGTATCTATAAACGGAGCAGGGGATAAAGGACTAAGCGTAGGCGAAAAAAGTGAAATGACAGCTAATTACGTTGAGATTGAAAACGCGAAGATTGCGGTCGCCAGTAAGGATTTTTCAGAGATACTCGGTAGCAATATAGGGATATCCGATTGTGAAACCGGTTTTGCTCTTTATCAGAAAAAACCGGAATTCGGGGCGGCTACCATAACCATTTCTAACGTATTAATGGAAACGGTAAATATTCCATACCTAATTGAAAATGGATCAGAGTTAAGAATAAACCAGAAACTAATAAACGCGGAAGGAATGATGTTGTGACGTGAGCCAGTCTAAATTAAATACTGCGATTTAGAAAATATGTAGCCCAAACGTACAAAAAAAATAAACGGATAAATTAGAGATAAGGCTATTTTTGGAATGGTTATTGCTCAGTTTAAAGTGTTTTCAAGTTTTTTTAGTTTTGAGGTAATGTGTTTATAGTTGGTGATCGAAATGTCATTAACGATTCCTTCCATTTGTCCGGAATAAACAAGAAATGATTCAGCGATTTGGCGAGGTATTAATTTTTTTAGGTAAGATAAATTTTTAGAGAATGATTGATTATAGGTTTGGGAAGATTTTATTTCAATTGAAGCAAACTCGTGTCCTAACTGATATAGGAGGTCGACTTCGTTTTTGTTTTTATCACGATAGAAATACAAATTTGAATTTTTTCCTTGATTAAAGCGATGTTTCAGTATTTCCGCTATCACCAAATTCTCAAATAGGTTTCCCCTTAAAGGGTCGCGGGAAACTTGAGTTATTGTTTCAATTCCCAAAAGGTAGCATGCAAGCCCTGTGTCACAAAAGAATATTTTTGGTGATTTGATTAAACGTTTCCCGACATTTGAATAATATGGGGCGAGTAAGAAGATAATGAATGATTCTTGCAAAATAGAGAGCCAAGATTTGGTTGTGTGAGAAGATACACCTATTTCGTTTGATATTTCATTCGCGTTGAATATTTGTCCAATCCTGCCCGCGCACAGACGAACAAATTTTTGAAATAACATAATGTCTTTAACCTGCATTAAATCTCTAAGATCTTTTTGGATGTATGTTTCGAAATAATTATTGTAAGCCTTGTATGGATTCAAAGATTCAGAGTGAATTCTTGGGAAAAAGCCGTTTAATAGATAGTCGTCTGTAGTCAGACGCTTTTTTGATAATTTTTTTAATTCGGAAAAGTTTAATGGCAAGAGCTGTAGTAAAGCTGTTCTTCCGGCGAGAGATTGAGAAATTGATTTCATTAAAAGAAAATTATGGCTTCCCGTGAGTATAAATTGACCATGTAAATTCTTTTGATCAACGATTGATTGAATATAAGATAAGAGTTCGGGAACTTTTTGTATTTCATCAAGGATCATTTTATTGCTTTGGGCGAGAAACCTACGGGGATCCTCTCGAGCCATTGTACGAATGTCAGGATTTTCAAGGTTGAAATAGTCATAATTTGGAAAGGCATTTTTTGTCAATGTGGTTTTGCCCGATTGGCGAGGTCCCATTACCGTTACGATGGGGTATTGTTTAGCTAAACAGAGCAGTTCATTTTGCATGTCACGTTTTATAATCATTATCATGGGTCCTATTGTTGTATAAAGAGAAGATTCGACATTTTTGTCCAAAAATGAAGTTACACTTCAAAAATGTCCACATGTCAATTATACTGTGAAAAGATGAAATGTCAAATAAATGACAAAAAAAATATGAGCGATAAACAAAAAGTTTGCTTTTAGCGCTAATGTATGGGATATTTTTTTCGAACCATAGCAAAAGGTTCGCAAAGGAAAAATGATATAACTCGTTGCAATATAAAACGTTATTCGAACAGGGTGTTAACGCATGGTAAGGAAAATGGTATTTAAAGAGTGAAAAATATGAGTATATGAAAATAATCACTAAAAGGAAAAAATAGTTATTCAGTACATCCTTTGTAAGTCAAAGGATATTTTTCCGGTTCATCCATGATTTCTGTTGATAAATCGATATCTAACATTGGCCAGTGTAAATGATGGTTATGTGATAATTTGACGGAAATTATGGATGCGATTGTGGCATTCTTGAACCAAGGGTATTTTTCAAATGGAAGAAAAAATTCTTTTCCTTTTAAGAAAATCCAAAATCCATGTTCAGAAATATTAGTTATTTCCGGTTTTGAAGTGTTTTTTCCAGTTTTTAATGATTTCATTATTATGTTCCTCGACAACTTTTTGCAAAAAGTTTAATTGTTTTTTAGAAAAACCCGCGTATTTTTCCAGTGAAATTATTGGTTCCATCCAAAATTTTGCTTCGCCATCGGGAGAAGCAACATGAATGTGGATACGATTTTCCTCTCTGGAAAAAAAATAGAATCTATATTTGCCTTCTCTAAAAACTGTTGGACTCATATTGCAATGATACAATAAGTGTGGCGTGTTTGCAATATTTTTTTGGAGATATAGTTTTTAACACTATGCTGCCCGTTGACAGGTTGTCATAAACTTGTTGACAAGAAATGTCCGCCTTTGTATAATACTGTTCAATGAATGAACAATATCATACCAAAGAAGAAGTCCTTCATCTGATCAAGGAAATTGACGAGAGTCCCGCTATAACTCAGCGTGGGTTATCTCGGAAGCTGGGTATATCCCTTGGGAAGACCAATTATCTGCTTAAAGAGCTCATCTTAAAGGGCATTGTTAGGATCCAGAGCTTTTCCACGCATGACCAAAAATTAAAGAAAATCAGCTATATTTTGACCCAGAAAGGGTTAAGTGAACAGCTTCGTCTTACGTATTATTATCTGAAGCTTAAGGAAAAAGAATATTTGAAGTTGAAGGAAGAGGCTGAAGTGATTTCGGGGAGAGTTGGGGAGATAGTGAAATCCCCCCAACCCCCTTTTTCAAAGGGGGAGTTTCTTCATTGAAAAAGAGGGAGTAAAAACAAGAAGTTTCTCCATTGAAAAAGGGAGAGTAAGAGCAAGGAGTTCTCCGCTTTTCGAAAAAGTGGGGACTCATAGTGTTACTTTTTCAAAGGGGGGCTCGTAGTGTTACTTTTTTCAAAGTGGGGATTTTGAGGTACTCCCCCTTTGTGAAAGGCGAGCTGGGCAGGGTTGG
>Ga0210003_1003625_pt1 | contig 12474 bp, 4 predicted proteins | sample LantaG_FD_182804 | JGI IMG/M metagenome (GOLD analysis project Ga0210003, IMG submission 182804) | Deep subsurface microbial communities from Baltic Sea to uncover new lineages of life (NeLLi) - Landsort_02402 metaG (SPAdes) (version 2) | ecosystem: Environmental > Aquatic > Marine > Oceanic >...
GGAGGAGGGCGTGTGTGTGGTGGGGCGGGGGAGGGGGGATGCAGTAGCAGCGGAAAGGGAACAATGGAGAAGAAAGAGGAAGGGGGCGAGAGAAAGGTGAAAAAACTCACTCCCTCTTTTTTTTTTTCTCTCGAGATCGCGTCTCTCCTCTGAGGCTCAGAATTTCCTTTCTTCTTCTCCGTTCATCTCGCTCCCCTCCCCGCGCTTCCACGCCCCAGAGCCCGAGTGCTTCCCCACTCCCTCCGACAACCCGCAACTATGCATTCTGCCGTCACTCGCGCCACGGCCTCGGCCCCCGCGCTGGCCCGCCCCTCCGCCGGAGCTGCCATCGTCGCCGCCGCCCCTCGCCCGTCGATTTCCGCTGCCGCTCGCCGCAGCAGTGTCAAGACCAGCGCCGTCAAGGAGGTCATCATGCCGGCGCTCTCGTCCACGATGACGGAGGGCAAGGTGCGTTCTGTCGGTGCTGATTGGAGCTGCTGGGAGGAAGGAGAGGGGCCGCTCTCGGAGAGGGCGAGCGAGCGAGGCGAGATTTACGGGTCCTCTTTTTTCTTCGTCGTCGTCGCCCGCTCCTCCCTCGCTCGTTTCGGGCCAGTAGCAAGCAGAGCCGGGGAAGGAAAAGGGAAAAAAGCGATTTGCCGCCCTCTTTCTCTCCTTGAATGGGAGCCGCATTCGCTGCTCCCTCCTGCGCAACTGGTCGAGGTTGATGTTTGAGCGGCGACCCAGGGAAGAGAGAAGAGTGCGAGAAGAAGGAAGCAGCAAAGAGGACGAGCGTTTCGATCCAGTCTTGCTCCCCGATCGCCGGTCGTCGTCGTCGAGAGCGCTGTCGGCCGCTCAAAGATCGAGGAAAAGGGGCGCGCCCTCGACCCTTCTTTCTTTCTTTCTCTTTCTTTCCTTCTCACCTCTCTCTCTCTCTCTCTCTCTCTCTTCCTCTTCCTCTCTCTCCCTCATTAACTCATCGTAGGTCGTCTCGTGGCTGAAGAAGCCCGGAGACAAGGTCACCAAGGGGGAGGCCGTCGTCGTCGTAGAGTCCGACAAGGCCGACATGGAGGTCGAGTCGGTGCGTCACTTTCGTTTCCTTTTTTCCCCTGTCTTTTCCTTTCTTTCTTTTGTCGAATTGCCGGGTTTTTTCTTCGCTCTCATCCTCCTCCTCTCTTTTCAAAATCTCAAAAAAACTTCAAAACAAAACTCAGTTCTCCACCGGCACCTTTGCCGGGCAGGCCGTCGCCGAGGGCGGCGTCGCGCCCGTGGGAACGCCGATCGCCTACATTGCGGAGACCGATGCCGACCTCGAGGCCGCCAAGGCCAAGGCCGCCGGAGGGGGCGCCGCCGCTGCTCCCGCGCCGGTGAGTTGAAAGTTTCGGGTTCTCATTCGAGGAATTCTAAAACCTCCTCGTTCTGTCTCTCTCACATCCTCCTTCTTCCATTCCTCCTCAAATTCCCCAACCAATCAGGCCGCCGAGGCCGCCCCTGCCCCCGCCGCCGAGGCCGCCCCCGCCCCCGCTGCTGCGGCCGCCGCCCCTGCCCCCGCCGCTGCCGCTCCCGCCGCCGCCCCGGCCGCGCCCGCCGCCGCCCCGGCCTTCGTCCCGCGCGCCGACGGCCGCGTCATCGCCACCCCCTACGCCAAGAAGCTCGCCGCGCAGCTGGGCGTCGACCTCGCCAAGGTCCCCGGGTCGGGCCCCGCGGGACGCGTCACCGCCGACGACGTCGAGGCCTTCAAGGGCGGCAAGGCCCCCCTCGCCGCGCCCGCCGTCGTCGCCGCCTCGGGCGCCTCCGCGACCCCGGCCGCCGCGCCCTCCTCCGCCCCCGCGGCCGCCACCACGGTCTCCCAGCTCGCCGGGACGACCGTGCCCTTCAACGGCATGCAGGTCGCCGTCTCCAAAAACATGCTCGAGTCGCTCAAGGTCCCCGAGTTCCGCGTCGCGATGCGCGTCGAGACCGACGCGCTCGACGCGCTGTACAAGCGCGTCAAGCCCAAGGGCGTCACGATGAGCGCGCTGCTCGCCAAGGCCTGCGGCGTCGCGCTCGCGAAGCACCCGATCATGTACGCCGCCTGCACCGCCGACGGGCTGGGCATCACGTACAACGCCAACGTCAACGTCGCGATGGCCGTCGCGATGCCCGACGGCGGGCTCATCACGCCCGTCCTGAAGAACGCCGACCAGACGGACCTGTACCAGCTGTCGCGCAACTGGGGCGACCTCGTCAAGCGCGCCCGCTCGAAGGAGCTCAAGCCCGACGAGTACAACTCGGGCACGTTCACCATCTCCAACCTGGGCATGTTCGGCGTCGAGACGTTCGGCGCGATCCTGCCGCCGGGCACCGCGGCCATCCTCGCCGTCGGGGGGTCGCTGCCGACGGTGGTCGCCGACGCGCAGGGGCGCATCGCGGTCCGCAAGGTGATGCAGCTCAACCTGACGGCCGACCACAGGATCGTCTACGGGGCCGACTCGGCCGGGTTCCTGCAGACGCTCAAGGCCATCATCGAGGACCCGGAGCAGCTGACGCTGTAGGAAAGATTTCGAGCTTCTTTCTGGCCCCTTTTCTTTTTTGAGAGAGAGAGAGGAGAGAGAAGAGAAGAGAGAGAGGTTGGAAAGAAATGAGGGGGAGAGAGCACCAAAAAAAAATGTGGAGAGAGAAGAGAGAGAGAGGGAGAGAGAGAGAGAGACAGCCCCCACCAAAAATGTGACAGAGTATCCTTCGAAATTTCATTTCATTTTTCATTTTTTTCTCTCTCTTTTTTCATCAATGAAGGTGGTGAGAGAACTCGCGCCTCAGGCCCGCTGCGGCGGCCTCCAGCCTCGCGCCGAGCGCGTCCAGCCTCGAGGCCACCTCGGTCGCGGCCGCGCCGACCGCGGCGACGGAGGCGACGAGCGCGCGGGCCTCGGAGCAGCCCCTCCGCGCGGCGGCGGCGGCGGCCGAGGCCTCGCGGCGCGCGGCGGCCGCGGAGGGCGCGCCGACGCCGCGGAGCAGCAGAGGGGAGGAGACGAGGCTCTCGAGGGAGCCCGGCGCAGCAGCTGGCGATCCTTGCGCAGCAGCGGTAGCAGCGGGAGAGATCCTGTCGGCTCTGACGCAGAGGACGTCGGCCAAACACGACAGGAGCGCGACGCGCGTCTTCGGAGAAGAAGAAGAAGATTCGTCGGCGGCTTTGCTGCTGCTGCTGCCGTCTCCTCCTCCTCCTCCTCCTCCTCGTCGTCGTGCTGCTGCTGCTTCCCTCGAGGGCGAAGTAGAGCCGGCGAGCGCCGCGCCCAGGGCGTCCAAGACCGCGGCGGTGCTTCCCCTGGAGACGGAGAGAAGCGCCCAAGTGACCGCTTTCGTCGAGACGGAGAAGGAGGAGGGAAGAGCAGCAGGGGGCTCCTCCTCCTCTTCCTCCGGGGCGGCGTTTTCGTCGCCGCCGACGCCGCCCTTGCGCCGCCGCCTCCCTTCGCCCCCTCCTGCCGGCGGCACTCCCTTCCGGGGCCACTCTCCCGCTGCGGCCCCGCAGAGCCTCAGCGCCACCAGGGGCAGGGGAAGGGCCGGGTCCCCAGGAGGCAGCCTCGAGGAGACCTCGAGCGCGGCCCTGGCCAGGGAGGCGCGCCTGGCGTCGGCGTCGGCAGAAGCAGCAGCAGCGGCATCGGCAGCAGCAGCGGCGGCAGCAGCAGCGGCGCCGCTCCCCCCTCTCTCTACTCCACCTTGCTCGCCCTCCTCCGCGCCCCCTCGTTTCTCCCACGCGTCCCTCAGGTACACGTCCCACAGCTGCGCCAGATAGGGTTCCCCTCCCCTAAAGTGCCTGGCTAGAGCCGCGAGCTCGATGGCAAGGCCCCAAAGCGCGTGGGGGACCGCGACGTCGTTGTAGAGCTCGGCCAGCGAGAGCGGTAGCGGCCACAGGGCGAGCTCGAGGGCGTCGGCCGCCTCGCGCGCGGGCAGCGAGGCGAGGTCGGAGACGGCCTCGAGGGGCCGGGGGGGGGCTTCCGCCGCTGCTGCTGCGGCGGAAGCGGCGGGACCTCCCGCGAGGGAGGAGCCCAGGGCCTGCGCCGCGCGGGACTGCAGCCCGACCAGCGCGAGCCTGACGCCGACGCGGTCCGCGGCGGCGGCGGCATCGATGACGGCCGATGCTTCGCCGACGCTTCCGCCTCCGCCGATCCCTCCGTTTCCGACGGCGCTGCTTCCGATCACGATCCCCCCCTTTCCACCGCCGCCGCTCCCTGCGGCCCTGAGCTGCAGGAGGGCACACTGGTACAGCTCTGCGCGCTCGGCCAGGGAAACGAAAGAGGAGGAGGAAGAGGAGGAGGAGGAGGAGGAGGAAGAGCCAGAGGAAGGCGAGGAGAGGCGCCCGGCGAGGGCCTCGAAGACGGCGCCGGCCGCTGCGGGCCGGCCGCGGACGACGAAGACGCGCGCGAGGAGCTCTGCGGCGGCGACGCTGCGGGGCGAGAGGGGGCCCACGGCGGGGGTCCCGCCGCCGCGGCGGGAGGAGGCTCCAGCAGCAGGAGCGGCGGGGGAGAACAAGAGGTCGGGCGCGGCAGCGGCGCCGGAGGGAGAAGGGAGCAGCAGCGGCGGCAGGCCGCCCGCGGCCCTCAGAAACGCCTCGACGAGCCTCGAGCCCCCCTTCCCCCCGAGCTCGTCGCACAGCAGCAGCCCCTCGACGTCCCCGGCCTCGACCAGGACGGCGAGCAGCGCTTCCACGAGCAGCGGGTCGGAGACCGAGCAGCGGCGCGCGGCCCGAGAGAGCAGGGCCCGCTTCGCCAGGGCGCGCTCCTCGGCCGACGAGAGCGAGGCGACCGCGGCCGAGAGGGGGTCGTCGGCCTCCGCCTCGGCCCAGGCCTCGGCCTCCTTCCTCCCGTCCCTCTTCTCCTCTTCCTCCTTCTGCCGCTTGTCGAACAGCAGGAGGCGGGAGAGCAGGTCGGCGAGTGGGGCGTAGGCGAGCTCCTCCCTGGCCCGCCTCGCGGCCTCGGCGGCGGAGGCGGAAACGGCGGCGGCGGCGGCCGCGGCGGCGGCCTCGCCCCCGCCGCCGCCGCTGACGGCGCCCCCCCCTCCCCCCGCCGCTCCTCCCCCCCTCTCCGCGACCCTCTGCGGGTCCAGCGCCGCGGCCTTGGCCGCGCACAGGTCCACGCACGCGTCCCACGCCCCCAGCGCGGCGAGGCGCGGCACGAGCCTCGCCAGGTCGAGCGACAGCGGGTCGGCCTCCGAGGCGAGCAGCGCCGCGGCGGCGCGCGCGCGCTCGGCGCGGGCAGGCGCCGCGAGCGAGGGGTCGGCCGCGGCGGCGCGCAGGGCCGCGGCGGCCCGGTAGTAGGCGCGCTCCTCGGGGCGGAAGTAGGAGGGGCAGCCCGCGGCGAGCGCCGAGGCGAGGTCGCCGTCGTCGCCGTCGGCGGAGGCGGCGGCAGAAGAGGAAGGAGGGAGCGAGGAGAGGCGCCCGCCGTCAGACCCCGCCGGAGCGGCGGGCGCGACGGCGGCGGCGGCCGCCGCCCCGCTCCCTCCCCTGCTCAGGTTCTCGCCGATCAGGGCCGAGAGCAGCGCCGCCGCCGCCGCGTCCCCTTCCTTGCTCGACACCCAGTCCCGCAGCTTCATCCTCGAGACCAGAGAAGCGGCAGCAGCAGAAGACGAGGAGTTCCCTCCTCCTCCTGCTCCTCCCCGCTGCCCCTGCCGCTGCTCTTCCTCGCCGCAGAGCCGCAGCAGCCCCGCCTCGAGCAGCAGCCGCAGCAGGAAGAGGCCCTCGGCCGCGCGCTGCACCAGCCGCGCCACGCAGGCCGTCGCCGCGGCCTCGTCCTCCCTCGCGGCGGCCTCGAGCCTCGCTCGCTTCGCGGCTGGAGGGAGGAACTGCTGGCTTTGCTGCTGCAGAAACCGCTGCTGCTGCGAGAAACGGCTACTGCTCCCGCCGCCGCCGCCGCCCGGGGCGGCGGCGGGAGAGGAGGGGCCAGAGCTTCCGCTCGCCCTCAGAAACGCCGCCAGCGACCGCAGCTTCCCCTCCAGCGCGAGGGCGGACTCCTCGGTCAGGTGCTGCCTCCTCCTCCAAGAAGCAGCAGCAGAAGAGGAAGAGCGAGGAGGGGAAGGGGGGGAAGACCTCGGGACGAGCCCCGCGTCCCACGCTCGCCCGAGCTCCCTGACGACCAGCGCGCAGAGGCCCCGGTGCGCCGGGGACCACTCGGGCTCGGAGGCCGCAGCGAGCGCGACGGCGCCGCCCATGTCGAAGCTCGGGTGCGGCAGCGGGTGGTAGGCCGCGGCGGCGCCGGGAGCCGGGGCGAAGGGCGCCGCGGCGAGCGGCCTCGGCGCCTGCTGCTGCATCTGCTGCATCTGCTGCTGCTGCATCTGCTGCTGCTGAAGGAGCATCTGCTGCTGCTGCTGATGGAAGAGGAGCTGCTGCTGCTGCGCGGAAAGAGGGCGGTTCGTCGCTTGTTGCTGGAGCACCTGCTGCTGCTGATTCAGCTGCTGCTGCTGCATTTGCTGCTGCTGCTGCTGCTGCATCAACAGAAACTCCTGCTGCGGCGAGAGCATCCTCCCCGGCCCCCCCGCCTCGCCGCCGCCGCCTCCTCCGGCGGGAAGCGACGACGACGACAGCGGCGACGACGAGAGGGACCGTAGGCCGAGCCTCTGAGACAGCAGCGCCGCCCCGGCCGCGTCTCGCGCCGCGGCGCCCACACCGGGCGGGGGCGCGACGACGAGCGAGAGGCAGAGGGCCGCGGTCTCAGCCGCGCCGTGCGCTGCGACGAAGGCGTCGAAGAGAGGGGGGAAAGGAGCAGCAGAGGCAGCGGGAGAGAGAGAGGGAAGGGTCGAGGACCGCTGCTGCTGCTGCTGCTGCATTTGCTGCCGTAGCCGCTGCTGCTGCTGCTGCTGCATGTGCCGCTGCTGCCTGGCCAGGATCTCCGCCAAGACGTCTATCGGCCTCCTCCTCTCGACCTCGACGACGCCCGCCGTGGTGACGACGACGAAGCGCGGCGCGGGGAGGGAGAGGTCGTCGGCAGGCAGCGGAGGCAGGGGCGTCGAGGAGGAGGAGGAGAGAGACGAAAAAGCAGAGAGCAGCGCGCCCTCCTTGCCGCCGCCGCCGAACCCTCCCCCGTTCCTGGCCTCCTCGATCGCGCAGACGTCCCCGGGCAGCAGCCCCTCGAGCTCTGCGCTGGTCTCAGAGAGGCCCGCTGTGTGCTGCTGCTGAAGCTGCTGCGGCTGTTGCGCGGAGAGGAGGCCACCTCCTCCGTAGCCCGTAGCGAAGGCGGCGGCGGCGCCGGGAGACGAGACGAGCGGCGAAGCGGCGGCGGCGGCACTCGCACCTCCGAAGCCGGCGAAGCCGCCCCCGCCGCCGTCGCTCGCCGCGACGATGAGCCTCGACCTCGCCCCAGAGGTCCCGACGGGCTCGGCGAGGAGCAGCACCCCGCCACCTGCCCCGGACTCTCGGCCCAGGAAGCCGAAAGAGCTCGAAGAGGAGGAGGAGGAGCCCGAGGTGGCGACGACGAGGGCGGCCGAGGCGCAGAGCGGCCTCGCCCCGCCCGTCGCGTGGTGCCTGCTGAAGTACCGCTGTTGTTGCTGCTGCTGCCCGTCGCCTCCGCCGCCGGCTGGTTCTCCCGCAGGAGCAGCGGCGGAGGCGGAAGAGGAGGAAGGGGGGCGGGGCGGGGCGGCCCGGGCGACTTCTGCCCGGAGCGTCGTCGGCCCCCGCCGCAGCCGCCGGGCAGCCACGCCCGACGCCGACGGAGGCGGGGGAGGGGGAGGCGCGTAGCCTCCGTAGGCACCGTAGCCCGCTCCTCCTCCGCCGCCTCCGTAGGGCGAGTACGAAGAAGGAGGGTAAGCAGAAGAATAGAGCGAAGAAGAAGAAGAAGAAGAAGAAGAAGAAGGGGCCGCGGTCGTGGAGAAGTAGACCCGCCGGCCGTCGCCAGTGACGGCGACAAGCGAGAGGCGCGAGGAGGCCGAGGGGGGGACGATGGCGAGGTGGATGACGGCGGAGGGGTCCGCGCCGCCCGCCGCCGCCGCCGCCCCGCTGCTCCCGCCGCCTCCTCCGCCGCCGCCGCCACCGTAGCTCCCGTAGCCGAAGAGCTCGCGGCCACCGAGGGCGCGCGAGGCTGCGGCGACGAAGTCGGTGACCTCGGCGACCTTCCTCGGGGACGACGACGGCGGAGAGCTTCCTCCGCTCTCGCTCCCTCCTCCGCCTCCGCTCCCGCCCTCGCCCTCGTCGTCGCCTCCTCCTCCGAGGTCGAACACCTGGATCTCCGACGAGGCCGTGAGGAGGTAGGCTGCCCCGCGCTCGGCGTCGACCGCGATCTGAATGATCGCGCTCGAGGAAGAAGCGGAGGGGGCGGAAGAACGGCCGCCGGCCCCGCCCCGCGAGGAGCGCGCCGGCGCTGCCGCGGGCGCAGCCCCCGTGAGCGAGCTCGGCAGCAGCGCCGCGGCGAACGAGGGAAGGTAGGCCGCGATCCCCCCCGAGCAGTCCCTCTTCGAGAGCAGGGCCGGGCTCGAGAACAGCCCCCTGGCGACCCGCCACGCCGCCGAGGCGAGGCCGCGGCCTCCCCTCTCGCCGCCGCCGCTGTCGCCGCGGGTCGACCGGTACAGCAGCTCGCAGAGCCGCCCGTCCGCGCCCCCCGCCAGGATCCTCCCGCCGGGAGCGGCCTGGATGCACGTGAACGCGACGCCGTCGGTGGGGATGGCGTACCCCGGCAGGGGCTGCAGGGCCAGCTCCGGCGGCGGGACGTGCGCAGACGGAGAGAGCGAGGAGGGGGCGGCGGCGGCGCTGCAGCAGCAGACGCCGACGAGGGCGACCTCGGCCGGCGTCGCGACGACGAGCAGGAAAGCGACCGACTCCGCGAAGACCCCGCGACGCGGCCTCACGAGCCCGACGCCGCAGATGGCCTGCTCCTCCCCGCCGTACTCCAGGGGCTCCTCGTCGACGAAGGCATCGCTGCTGCTGCTGTTCCCGCCGTTTCCCCAACGACCGCCGCCGCTGGTGCCGCTGCCGCTTGCGCTGCCGCCTCGTGGACTTCGGTACCTCCAAAGGAACAGCGAGTTGTCGATCGAGGCCCAGGCCCTGCCGATCTCCGGGAAGACACCGCAGAGGGCCGCGGCGCGGCAGGCGGCGTAGCGCTCGGAGACGACGGCCGGGAGCGAGGGGGCGAGGGGCGACGTCGGGCGGAGGAGGGCGGGCCACTGTTTTTTTGAGCGAGCGTGTGTGTGTGTGTGTGTTTTGGTTTCGACGACGACGTCGAGGTTGAGCGAATGTTACGATGCCGATCAAAGTTTTTTCTCTCGTTCTCTCTCTCTCTTCTCACTCTCTTCCTTCAATCTCGTACCCCTGGGGGCTGCAGCGTGTACTGCGTCTCGCGAACACTGTGCACCAGCGCGTCGTAGAGGTCGACGGGGGCCTGCAGGGGGCCCCCGTCAGAGGACGACGACGGAGACGTCAAATTCCCGTCGATGCTTCCGACGCCGCCGGCCCGCCTCGCGTGCCTCCACGCCCGCTCCGCGTCCTCCGCCGTGGCGAAGAGGGCAGGTGGCGGTGCCTGGGACGTTTCTGATGCTGCTTTTAAGGTCTCTACAGCTGTCGTCGGCGCGTTCACTGAAGGGTGCGACTGCCATCGCAGTGGCGGAGCAAAAAACCCATCGTCGTCGTCAACGATGTCGCCGCCGTTGGGCCTCTTTGCGGGAGCCAGTCGCGTCGCCATCGCGTGTCAGCCGCAGGAGAACGTCGGCGAGAGGCTCTGGACGGAGATGCAGAGGGAGAGATGCGGAGGAAGAGAAGGAAAAGTGCCTCTTCTCCTTTCAATCGCTCTCTCTCGAGCGAGCGAGTCGAAAGAAGGAAACGATGAATGAGACGGAATACAAAACTCGGGACGGCAGAACTTTTTACAGGCGAAGGGCGGGAAAACAAAGAATCAAGCGCTCCCCGCCGCGGCGGCAGATGAGGCCCCTCCCAGGCCAAAAGGAGCAGCGGCAGCAGCGGACTCTTTGGGCTGCTGCTCCTCCTGCTGCTGCTGCTGCTGCGGAGGCGCGGCAAGAGCCGAAGCCGAAGCCGAGGCCGCAGCCGCCACCGCGGCCCTCCTGAGCGCCGCGGCGCCGACGGCCTCGAGGTAGTCGTCCGTGCGCAGCCCCAGCGGCACGCCGTCCGAGAAGACGAACGACACGCGCAGCAAGGGAGGACCCGCCGCAGCGGCAGACTCCGGGGAGGCCCCGGGGTCGAACTGGAGGATGGCCCAGACGCTGCGCGGCTTCTTCGGAGGAGGAGGAGGAGGAGGAGGCTGCTTTTCTGTTGCGCCTCCGTTTCCGTTTTCGGCCTTCACCGCTGCCGCCGCCGCGGCCGCCTGCTGCTCGAGCTCCACCCTCTCCCTCACCCTCCACGCCCGCAGCATCGACCTCCATCCTGGGCCCGTCAGGCCGTGCGCCTGCGTCATGGCGCCAAAGGTCAGGACGGCCGGCGGCTCCCCCACCCTGGCGGCGGCGGCGGCGGCGGCGGCGGCGGTCGCCGCCGCGCACGAGGAGGAGCGCCGCAGCGCGGCGCCGACGGCGGCGTCGACTCTCCGGGCTTCCTTGGCCGGCAGGCCGCCGCCGCCTGCGCCCTGGCCCGCGCCGAGAGGGAGCCACACCCACTGGCAGTCCCACCGCGCGCCGGCGGCGTCCTCCACGACGAGGTCCGAGGCGTAAAAGGTCCTGCCGCTGTAGTCCGCGGGAGGCGGAGCGGCGACAGCAGGAGAGGGAGGAAGAAGGGAGGAAGCGGCGGCGGCAGGGCCGGCGACGGCGTTCGCAGGCACCCTCTTCAGCACGCCCCCCGCGGCGCTCACCGCCGCCGAGAGCATCTTCGCCGCGTCGGGCGGAAGAGGCAGGTCCGAGTCCCGCACGACGGGGACCGCGGCCGCGTACCGGTTCGAGTTGAACGTCTTCCCCGGCCTCGCCGCCGCCGCCGCCGCCGCCGCCGCCCCGGGCTCCCGGAGCTCCTTCTCCGCGGCCTCCCTCGCGCGCCGCTCGCGCTGCCCTCGCTCCCGCTGGGTCTCTCCCGCGCGGTGCTGCTGCTGCTGCTGCTGCTGCTGCTGCTGCTGCTGCTGCTGCTGCTGCTGCTGCTGCTGCTGCCCGTTGAGCGAGAACTGGCGCTGCGCCTGGCGCTGCTGCCCCCGCTGCTGCTCCGTCAAAAGGTGCTCGGCGTAGAATCGCTGCTGAGGCGGCGGCTGCGGCGGGGGTGGTCGCTGCTGATGCTGCTGCTGCTGTCGCTGCTGCTGCTGCGGCGGGTGCTGTGCCTGCAGGAACGGAGGTGCCATCGGGCGGCAAGGAGGAGGAGCAGCAGCAGGAGGGACGCCAGCTGCTGAAGCGGCGGCGGCAGCGGCGGCGGCAGCGGCGGCGGCGGCGGCGGCGGCGGCATGAGCCTTGTTGCTGCTCCTCAGGACCCCGTTGCTCCTTGCCGCCGCCGCCGCCGCCGAGGCCGAGGCCCCCGCCTGCTTCAGGTCGAGGAGCCCGCGGAAGGCGCTCACCTCCCCCTCGCTCATCGTCGCCGGGCTCATCGCCGGGGACGGAGAGGGCTGCTGCTGAGCCTGAGCCTGATGCTGCTGCCGCTGCTGCTGCTGCTCCTGCTGCTGGCGCTGCGCCTGCTGCTGGAACTGCTGCTGCCGCTGCTGCTGCCGCTGGAGCTGCTGCTGCTGCTCCCTCTGCTGCTGCTGCCGCACCTGCTCCAGGGCCCGCTGCGCGTTCTGGCGCGCGCGCTCGGCCTGCTGCAGCAGCTCGAGCTGGCCCCGCTGCTGCTGCCGCTGCTGCTGAGTTTGCTGCTGCTGAGCCGGAGCCGGAGCCTGCTGCTGCTGCTGCCGCTGCCTCTCCGCTTCCTCCCGCTGGAGCACGTCGGCGACCTTGCCCGCGAGCTCCGCATCGGAGAGCCCCGGGAAGCTGGGCCGCACGAAGGCGACGAGCGTCTCCAGCGCCCGCCTGGCCTGCGCTCCCTCGGAGTCGCTCTGCGGCGGCGGGGGCTGGTTGCCGCCCAGGTCCCGGTCCTCCCGGAGGTGCTGGCCTCGCTGCTGCTGAGGCTGCTGCTGCTGCTGCTGTTGCTGAGGCAGCTGCTGAGGCTGCTGCTGCTGCTGCTGCTGCTGCTGCTGCTGCTGCAGCGAAGGAGGAGGCGGCGGCGGCGGCGGCGGCGGCGGCGGAGGAGGACGAGGAGGAGGAGGAGGAGGAGGGGCCACGGGCGGAGGCGCCGCGGGCGCGGGGCCGGGAGGGGGAGCGGGGGCAGGCGCGGGGCCCGGGGCGCGGGGCCCCGACGCCGGCGGCGCCGGAAGGAGCGCGCCCGCGCTCCGCCGCTGCTCCCCGCCTCCTCCCCCCGGTTCCAGGGCCACCGCCACGCGCACGCTGCCGGGCCCGCCCAGCGCCGACCGCAGCGCCCCGAAGGCCACCTTGCTGCCCAGGCGCGTCGGCCTCGCGCCCGCGGCGCCGGCCTCGAGGCGGACGACGTCGACGGCGCGGACCTTCGGCGGCACCGCCGAGGTGGCGTGCTCGTCGAAAAACTGCTGGAGCTCGCCTGTCGGCGGAGCGGGGGTATTGGGGGGGGGGGGGAGGAGG
>Ga0210003_1003629_pt1 | contig 12467 bp, 21 predicted proteins | sample LantaG_FD_182804 | JGI IMG/M metagenome (GOLD analysis project Ga0210003, IMG submission 182804) | Deep subsurface microbial communities from Baltic Sea to uncover new lineages of life (NeLLi) - Landsort_02402 metaG (SPAdes) (version 2) | ecosystem: Environmental > Aquatic > Marine > Oceanic >...
CTTAGCGGGTACAATTCCCCCCCCCATTAATCACTACACTTCGTTTCGTTCTCCATTTTATAAGAAGACAATCTAAGTAGACCATTTAGTGATCAGTAGATAAACCTTTAAGACTATGTGGTTCCCACAATCTACCACAGGTTTATTCGAGTAGATTAATAGAGTAACTTATGTTTTATATCATTAGAATCAGGTTTAACCTGAGTATAGAGATATGAAGAGTAAGAAGGTTTACATAGTCTTTAAGTGGTCTTATTATTAAGGGGTCGGATGTTAAGTTGGACTTTAGTTGTTCACTAAAGTGGTCGTTGAAGTAATCATTTAATACTACTCTAACGACATAAATGTCTGTCCACGCACTTTGTTCTTTAACTATGTATTTTTTGCTGGAAAATGTAAGTAGTCAAAAAAGTGGTTCTGTAGGTGTCTGTAGAGGGGATTTTTTCACTCTCACTATAGCAACAGGACCATTATTGGTGGGAGAAAGTGGGTAGAACACTATGGGGAATAAGTGGGAAATAGTGGTGAGGGGACTGTGTAGTGACGCGAACGAGACTGACATTTTGACAAAATCAAGTTTTTTAACATATTTATTTATTAACAATCCCCATTATGAAAGAGTTATTAGAAGTTTTTAATAGAGTTATCAACAAAAGTGGTAGTACCATAACCCTGACATATTGTCACGAAGACTTTTTAGGTACTTGTATATACGAACAGATGAGTACAAAGGGGATAAACAAACCTATTGTTCAAAACTTTTTGGTATTAATTTCAACTGACATGGGGGATGTGATAGAGTATATACACAAAAAATCCCCACTGAGTAGTGAGGATCTTTCATCTATGAATAAACTAATCAGAGATCATTCGTTGTTAGTAGTTGAGAACTACTTAAATAATCACCATTAGATCGGGGGTTCAAGGTCTTCATCAGTAATTACATTCCTACGGATCCAGTTCCCCAATTTAGAGTGGGGGAACTTAACTACGATGGAGACACAGATTATAAGTGATAGTAGGTACATTATAGACACAATGACCAAACACAATAATATTTTACCTAATATACTAATTATCATCATCATCATTATTATTATATATCCAATTAAATATTACCAACCCAAATATTATTATCCATAACACAACATATATATCTATGTTACTCTTCATAATATAAAGATAGGTAAAATTTCACAGAGGGACAAGAGTGTCCCTCACTTAATTATTAATGATCCTTATTTTTTTTATAAAGCAGATTGGCCCCACTTATAAAAAGTGGGGCGTCAAGGAGTCTACACTCCAAGCACCCCCAAGACTGCCAGCCCGACTCGATCTCTCATTGTCTATACAAAGATACGGATCTATATTGATACCACCAAATAAGTTGACAACTAAATTACATATTAAGTTATTAACAAGTACCCCCTCCCTCACATAGTGGCATGGGGGTCTCCCTATCAAACTACCCCCTCCCCCCCTCCGTATCCCCCCCATATATGACATTCTGACAGGCAGAAAGGGGGTTCAATCCCGCGTGTGAAGTATTCGTAAAAAAAATTCTAGAAAAATTTTTGACAAAAATCCAAAATTAGTTTATACTTTGATTTATGAAAGTAGTATTGTATTCTCGAACATCAACCAAAAAACAAAACATAAATGAACAACTATTATCGTTGGCTAAAATTTGTGATGATAATGATTGGGATATATCAAAGTCATTTAAGGATTATGGTATAAGTGGGTTGGTATCTGAAAGGGAGGGTCTTTCTGATCTTATTAATTTTTGTTTAAATAATAAAGTGGATAAAGTATTGGTAACTGAATTATCAAGACTTAGTAGAGATAAAGAACAATTAAAAGAATTGATATCTACTTTATATGAAGTTGGGACTTCCATTTATTTTTCAGGACTAAAAATTGAGACACTTATTAATAATAATATAAACCAAAATTGTTTAACTATAATCTATAGTGAAATTGATTTTGCCAATAGGGAAGTATTAAAAATAAGAAGTAGGTTTGAGAGGGGTTATAACTCTTATATGTTAAATGGGGGAAAGGTCGGAAGAAAAGTTGGTTTCAGATTTACAGAGATGGACCTTATATTAAAACATGAAGATGTTGTTAAATTATTACAGATTGGGGTTTCAGTTAGATCCATTATGTCACTTACGGGAAAATCATCCCCAACGGTACAAAAGATTAAAAAGATCTTAAAAAATAATAATGCTCTATTAGATGTTAAACCTATGAAAACTACCGATGTTTTAAAAAGAGTACTTGAGAATCCTAATTGGATTATGGAATTATAATACCATATATAATTAAAAAAAATTTTTGGGAAAAAATGGAAACTATTTCCCCCCTACTAATAAAGGGTGGGGGTTTTTTAATTATCACACTATTTATTACTAAAGAAAATATTATGGCAAGAATTATAAGATTAACAGAAAGAGATTTAACTCGTATTGTGAATAGAGTTATTACTGAGTCTTTTTTGGAAAAGAAGATTAGTAACGTTAAAATAACAGATACGATAAAAAATGAATTAGGTCTTGAAGTTTCTTCAGGGAATTTTGTTTTGCAAATCGGTAGCGGTACAGGTCTTATTATAAAACATCCTGATTTTGATAAAAATAAAAAACAAATAAAAATTTCTATGAATGGTCCAGAGGGTTTTCGTGACATGTCAGGTATCCCAAATAAAGGTACCTGGTCAATTAATGGGACATATTTAATACTTAAACAATAATAAAAAAATAATTAAATTATATGTTACCCCCATTCCTAAAGAGTGGGGTTTTTTATTTTACATATATTTATCATTATATGAAATACATCATTAACGAATCTCAGTATATGTCTTTATTGGAGAACTTAGATAAGAACAAGAAGTTTTTAACTAAGACCATGGGAATTGACTTTGCCAACAAGATTAAGATGGTAACTTCTACATACGATGTTCCAATGGGATTTGATGAAGGGGTTGGTCCCAATTTAATTAATAGTTGGTTAAATCATTGGGGTCCAATGTATCTTGTTAATATCAATGGTAAAGATTATTTATATCAAGATAGAGGTGATTATGAAATGTTTATTGATGAGGAAGGGTTTGACTATGTTGATAATGAAATACCTGAAGAAATTGGTATTGGTGTGTTGGGGTTAAGGTTCTCAGATATTATTGATATGTATTTTGAAGAGGAGGATCAAATATGAAAATCATCATTGCAGAAAGTCAATTAAACAGAATCATTAAAGAGGGATCTTTGTCTGATAAATTATTTGATCAAATAAAACAAAACGGATGGAGGGAAACTGCCGAACTTGTGGGGGGAACCAAAAACCTTTTTTCGATCATTGGTAAATCAAAAAAGAACATTATTAATTATCTATTGAGTCTATTCAAAAACCTTACTTTAGAAAAAAGGGGGGGAAGTATTTTTTTAATGAGTGGAGGTCTTTCACTTTTAGAAAAGTCCTCATCTCTTTGGGGATCTAATCTTAGACTTTTTAATGACCACTTTAAATCAAGAATTGATGAAAATAGTATGAACCTTTATAATAACTATAAAGAAGACTTGATTAGAGAATTGGTTTCTCAATTTCCTGAGTTATATTCTGAAAAAGTAGATGTATTTAAAGACGCAAGTCTTTATCACAAAGCCCATACATTTGATTTATAATCCCATTCTTTTAATTAAAAGTGTTTTTTTTTATATCGAAGTATTTATTAATAAATTAAAATATTATGTCAAGAATTATAAGATTAACGGAAAACGATTTAGCTCGAATTGTTAGAAGAGTTATTAATGAAAAAAGTATGGAGGGTACACCTGCATCAAAACTTGAAGAAATCGAATCTGACCCAATTCAAAAACCTTTTTATGAATATGTTCTATCTAGATGGGGACATGATGAAGACCCATATGCTTCTGTGGATATAGAGAGAGACCAAAATGGAAATTTAAAAGTCTGTGACGGACCTTGTAAAGCAATGATTCCTGGAACAGATGAAAATACTATAATTTGGGATTATAAAAGAGGAGTAGTTTTAGGTTTAAAATCATTTGGAATTGACCCAAAACCAATTTCAATTAAATCTAATTTATCACAAATGAGACAGTGGTTTGACAACACTTATGGATATGACCCCAGAAAATCAACTACTAGCGGTGGACATCCCGATGGTTTATAATTGAAAGAACGTTGGACTCAAGCAATACTCAATGCAAAATCTGAAGAAGAAGTTATGGATGTAGTTTCGCATTTGGCAGAGTTAGCATCATATCGTAAAACTAAACCGTTTAAATAGTATTAATTAATAAAAATATTTATAACCCCCCACTTTCTAATACAGGTGGGGGTTTTTGTTTTTTTTTGAACATATAGGTATTTATTAATAAAAGAAATTATGTGTTATACTAAAGAACAAATTGAAGAAACCGTAAAATCAAAGGGTTATGTTTGGTTTAATAGTGCAAAAGATTATGATGTAAATATTGTAGGAATACGAAACTCATCTAAAGGTAATAAAGTCACTAATGTGTTTGATGATTGTTTAACTATCTCTTACAAACAAAATGGAGAATGGAAATCACATTGTTGGGCAGCTACAACAGAACCAGGTAAAAAAGGAATGCAAAAAGGTAAAGCTAGAGGAGGGGTTGCAATATTAGTGCCGGGACAATATAGAGGAGTTTATGCAATATCTAAACATCAAGGAAAATATGATGCTGTATGTCAAAGACTTGGTAATGTTACTGTATGGCGAGATCCTAATAAAGATTTGATATTTGATACAACTAAAACCGACACAGGAATGTTTGGTATTAATATTCATAAAGCTGGAACAGATTCTACTTGGGTAGAAAATTGGTCTGAAGGATGTCAAGTATTTAAACGTGTAAAAGATTTTAATGAGTTTATGTCTATATGTAAAGCGGCCCGTAAATCCGGATGGGATAATAAGTTTACATATACTCTTTTAGAATCTAAAGATATTAAATAAAATAATATTATGGAAAAAATAATGATTATTGAGGAATTAAATAAAATGAAATATCTTTTAAATTATAAAAGAGGTGTTGTCATTTCTGAGCAGAGTCATTTAATTAAAGAATTAGATATTTACGACGATAAAATTGAGACATTGATTGATGAACTTAAATCTGATGGTGGTGATATTCTTATGTCTGAAATTGGAATAACAAATGATGGTTTAAGTAGCACTGAGAATTTAACAAAGGAATTATCAGGTAAAACTAATATGTTGGAAGTTTGTAATATTGATGGATATATTGAAAATAAACTTGGGTCGTCAATTAATAACAAGTTTCCAAGAAAAGCTGGTGAGGTTATTAAGTTTATTAAAGAGTATATAGATAAGTTTATGGTGTTTTTGGATAAATTAACTATTGAGGACCTAAAACAATTATTTAAAGATATAAAATCTAAAAAATCTGAGGCAGATAAACTAATGTTGTCAGGTGGTACCTCATCTGAAGTAGTTAGTGAAGGAATGATTAATGAATTTTTTGGTACTAGCATGGTAGTTATCACTCTTTTTGGGGGATTTGCTATGCCGGCATTAGTATTATCAATAGCCAGTATTGCTTTAGTAACATTAATTGGATTATCCTTACTTAAAATGATATTTTGTAAATTTAAAATAGTTCTTCCATATCGAGGTAGAGCGTCATGTGGAAAAATGGCTTGGGGTAAAAGGATAATTTCGTGTAGTTAAAAATAGTAAATATTTAGGTATTAATATATGAAATTACACCCAAGTGGGGTTTTCTTTTTCCTTTATATGTTTATATTTATAATAAAAAAATTATGAAAAAATTATTACTATTACTATTATTCTTTATTGGACTACAGGTTAAATCACAAACTAACTTAACCACTGCGGTGAATTTCACTGTAACAGATGTACATGGACAAACACATAATCTATTCAATATACTAGACGGTGGACAACATGTTGTTATCGATTTCTTTTTTACTACATGTGTTCCCTGTCAGAACTCGGTTCCTTTACTTAATCAAGTATACACAAATTATGGATGCAATACCGCAGAAGTATTTTTTATATCAATAGACCAAGGAGATACTGATGCTGAAGTTCTTCAATACGAAGAAACATTCGGAGTACTTCCACCTTCTGTTAGTGGAGTAAATGGTGGGGGAAATTCAGTTACATATGCTTATGGAGTTACTGCATATCCAACTGTTATTCTTATTGCACCAAACAGAGCAATTGTAAGTCAAGACCTTTGGCCTTTAAGTGTAATACCATCTGTATTAGCAAGTACTGGATTAAATACTGCGTCTTGTGGAATAAACTTAATTGAAGAATTAAATCCAAATAAAAAACTTCTTAAAGTAACAGACCTCTTAGGTAGAGAAACAAAACCCACTAATCAACTTCTCATTTACATGTATGATGATGGAACTATAGAGAAAAAAATAGTTCTAGAATAAAGTACAAACAATTTAAACAACAATAAAAATGGGGAAGATAATATTAGAGTTTGACTCTATTGAAGAAAAAGATGATGCAAGAATGGCATTAGATGGTGTTAAATGGAAAGTAGCTATGTGGGAATTAGACCAATTACTTCGAAGTGTAACAAAATATGGTACTTTTGATGGAAGAGAAGCTACAGGAGCTGAACAAGGCATGGCTGAAGCATTAAGAGAACATATTAGAGATATATTACGGGAATCTAACTTAAACTTAGAAGATTAAATAAAATAATTAATAAATATGGATTTTTTACTAGGAATAGCGGTATTGGGTTTACTAATACCATTCAACATGTTAATACTAAAAATCATACCAAAGATACATCCAATAACTAGAGTTGGTATGTTGTATCTTATGTTATTTGTAAACATGGTTATTACAATAACTTGGGTCGCTGCTTTACACACTGACATTAAACATATAACTCCATTTGCAATGGGAATTGGATTAGCCACCACGTTAAATATGTGCTACAAAGTAATTTACCTTTTAATACTTAAAGATGACAAATAAAGAAAAATACACTGGCGCTGCTATTGGAATAATTATTGGTGCTATAATAGGATTATTAATGAATCATGCAATGATTAAACGTAATAATGATTACGAAAAATTGAAAAAAGAAAATCAAGAGTTAAGAGAGTTGATTTATACATACGAAAACTATACAATAGAGAGCCCATGAAAAAATTATTTAAATACCTACAATGGTTACAACAACAAAAAATAAATGCAATGATTTATTGCGGACAAGGATTTAATTAATAAACAAAAACAACCAAGTTATGAACAAAACAATTTATTATTTAATTTTACACCTGCTAGGAGTAATTACACTAGGGTACGTATTATTTTCTTGCACTCCAAATGATGGAAATAATGTTAAATGTATTAACACAATAGATTCACTACAGATCAAATTAGATGGTACGCGTGTTGAATTGCAACAATGTAAGGATTATGTAAAGTTTTTAGAATCAGATAACATTATGTTGAGAAAAGGTATTATGTTAGAGTATGAAGAGTTACATAAATAATAAAAAAAATTAGAATAACTGATTTTTTTTAAATATATAAGTATTTATAATAAAAAAATATTATGGGAAGAATTGTAAGATTAACGGAAAAAGATTTAACAAGATTAGTTAAACGAGTTATTAAAGAAGATCAAGAAAGATTTGAACTTAGTGATGTTAAGGCAGGAGCGTGTGGAAATAGTGGAACATGGGAAGTTAAAAATGGATCTTTAATATTATTGGATTGTGATATGAATGGTTTAACTATTGATGTAGCAGTTGTTTAAGACTAAAAGAAAAATTATTTAAAAAAATTCTGAAAATATTTAGAACCCCATCTCAAACAGGTGGGGTTTTTTGTTTTCTATTATATTTATCATATATGAAAATCATTCTTACAGAAGATCAGTATGAACAATTAACTGAAATGATTAAACTAGACATCAAGGTGGGTGATACCATAATGGGAGGCAAGTTTAAAAACAAGAAGGTTGTTGTAAAAACAATTGGAAAAAATGATAAGGGGGATATTACAATTAACGGAAAACCATTATTGAGATTTAGAATATTAAAAGAAAATAACTTTCGTTTGCTTAGAAGAGAATCTACGATAAAAAAAAAATTAGATTCAATAATTCAAAATAGATTTACTAATGAAGAATTTCAATTTATGCCCTTTGAACATTTTAAATTACATATATCTGATTATGTTGGCACCGAAATGGCACACGAACTTAATTTAATGGGAGATGAAAGAGTTACATTTAGAAATCAAATAATTCAGTATGTTCGTAATCATTTTTATGAATATTTAAAAGAAATTTGGGAATCAAAACAAAACATCAATGAATCTTATGATAAAAATAAAATTGGTTCGGAAAACTTTAATAGGTTATTAACTAAGGTGGTTAATTCTATTATTAATGAATACCTTAAAAAAACCACTACTATTGATCATGACTTTGATTTTAGGGTTAAAGTGAGAAAAGGTACGGACACTCCATTTGTTGGTTGTAATGCGGGGTCTCATGGGGAACCTTATAATTATGTGATTGAAGTTTATTCAGATATTGAGATACCAAAATATTTCACATATAATGATGAGTATAAGAAAAACCATAATAAGATTTCTGACGGATTTCACAACAGTATATTAAGTAGGGAAATTAAAGACATTCTACCAATGATTGGTTTGGACATAGAATCCCTTGGTAATGTTTTTGGTGTTTGTTTTAACGGTAAAACGGACGATTTTTCAAGTAACAAACCAGTAAGTGAGGGGGATTATGATGATGTAAGTCAAATTAATGAATCAAATAATAAAAATAAAATTTTTCTTAAAGATAAGTTTGGAATTGACCTTGACGGAAAAATTAAAATGATTCAACATTATGAAGATCTTCCAATTATACTTGCGTCCCATTGGTATCCACAAGATTTTAACAAAATGTTAAATGCAGGTGGTCCGTTTTATACTCTAGATATTACTAAAGGTTATAAAATTGGTAATACATATGTAAACAAACTTTATTTATATCGATCTCGAGCTGACGGATCTAGTTTTTTAATAGACCAAGATGGGTATGATAAATCCGAATCCACTTTTTTGGAAAATCTTGGAGTTGATGTAATGGGTTTAACAATTAAAGATTTGGTTAACATATATTTTAATGAGGAAGATCAAATATGAAAGTAGAAATAAGTAAGGCACAATACCAAAGGGTTATTTATAATTTATTAGACGCACTGTATGGTCCAAAACCTTCATATGAAATAATAAAAGATATGATTTACATATATTCAAATAATAGTGAGTCTATTGAAGGTGAGTTTTTTGAGGGTGATGCAATATTTAGAGTTTATACGGATGGTGGTAAAGGTAAAGGATGTAAAAAAGATTTGTATGTTAATTATGAGACCGGAGAAGAAATAGAAGATTTTATACCAAAAGCAGCAACAAGAAAAAAATTATTCGCCAAAACTGTTCTTTATTATGTTAATGAAAAAACGGGACTTGATATTGATTGTATTGATTTTTGGTATAACATAGGTTTAGAAGATAATCCTAATCAAGAAGGTAGATATAATTTTAATGTAAAAAAGAATAAAAAAATTAGTTAATAAACAATAAGTGTTTTGTTTTTCTGCCTTTCTTATTGGGCGCCGAAACCCCGTCCCGACTTCGTCGGAAAAAATCGACCGACCGAACCCTTCGGGTATTATTATAATTTATATTATGTCTTACTTAAGTTGGTCTCTCAGAAAAAAGGGTCGGTTTTATTTATTTTATAGACTATTTATAAATAAATTAAAATATTATGAAAAAAGTTATAAGATTAACAGAAAGAGATTTAACTCGTATAGTTAGATTAGTTATTAAAGAAGAAATGGGTTCAGGTTGTACAGGTGAAGAATTTGAAAGCAATATGTGTGTTGGGGCCGATGCTGGTATGGAAGATAAAAACTCAATTAATATTGCAAACCAAATAGCAAAAGCGTGTGATTGTTTTAGTAATTTATATTTTTCAGATTGGGATGAGATTGCCTTTGTTTCTGCTATTGAAAAAATTAAAGATAAAAATACTTTTAACAATGTTAATACCATCATATATTGTTATATGAAAGGGAATGGTTCTCGAGTAAATCCGTTTTCGAGTATAGAAAGAAAAATGCATGGTAAGGCGGACCTTGAATCTTTAGCTAACAAGATGATGGACTCTTGGGAATCAGGTCTAAAAAGTAGAGCAGTTAGAGTATTTTCAAAATTTAAATAAATTAAAAAATATGTTAAGAAAGTTATTAAAAAGATTATTTGGGTGTAATAAAACAACAACACTCACAACCTACGATGTTAAGTTTGAAACTGATTGGACTTGCAATTGGTGTAGCCCAATTGTCGATCCTGTAATAACAGATACAAGTGTTACATTTAATTCAGGTAGAGTTGTTTCGACTCACGGATATAAAAACATCTCAAAAATTACTGCAACAATTGATCTATCAAAAATGGCACCTAACAGTAGTCAAAAAAACAATTGGTTAAACTCATCTTTTTATATGGTGAATAGTTCCACACAACCAAAGGGAACTAATTATTGTGACTCAGGAACTAACGGATCACCACATTGTAATGAGATTGACTTTTTGGAAACAAATGGAAATAGAATTTTTCAACAAACCATTCATTTAAATTATCAACAACGATATGAGTATTCATATACTGACGGAGCGTTAGACGATAGTTGTTATACTCCAAGCCATATGTCAAACAACCCATCATTAGGTACTCATAGTTTGGTTGATGTTCTTGATGTAACAACTCCATTTGAAATGGAAATTGATTTTAATTCAGATTATACCAACATGACAATTACGGTTTCTCAAAACGGAAAAAGTGCTGTGATATATGATGTATTAAATGATGGCGGCTCAGATAATACATCTATGGATATGTCATCATTAAAATCAACCATGTCTGTTGGTTGGTGGATCACACCCTCATATTGGGAAGGATATTCCCCTAAAGGTCCAGGAGACACTCCTTGGTTTACAGGAGAATGTTATAGTGATAATGTATGTAACGCTGGTTGGACATTATCAAATGTTAAGGTTGTTGCAGAATCAATTATCTAAACTATTTATAGAATATGGTTAATTATGTGAATTTACCGGATAAATCTCTTAGGGTTATAATATTAACTCTAAATAAAGAATTTGACGAAAACGATATTGATATTGAGGGAAATGATATTTTTGAAGAAGATACTGTTACTCTTATTGATAAAACATTGGAATATTTTGGTATAGGAGGTCAGGATATCGAGTTATACTCATATTTCATTTCTCTATGTCTTTTAAATCCCGATTATTTAGATAAGAATGTCCCAATACAAAGACCTAAACTAAACAAGTATGAAGTTATTCATGATGAGTCAGCTCGAGTTTGGCAAACTATAACATATAGAACCGTAATACCATCATATATTGAGTTGGATAAAAATATGGTTAATGATTTAAGGTCAATAGAGTTATATGATTATTGGGATGGTGAAGAGATTTCTAATCATGTGGACGATTCAGAATCTATGGATGATGACGTTAAGGAAATAAATATAATTAGAGAGTAAAAAAATTAAATAAAGTATTTATATAAAAACAATTTATATTATGAAAAAATTATTATTAAAAATTACATCTTTATTGGGGTTGAAAAAAAATAAAACTTCTGTAGATCGAGCAGTAAAAATATACAAAGGTAAATTTGCGTTTTGTGGAGCTTCAGGTGCTGAACCAACAGGTAATATCATTACCGTTCAGGGTAGAAAATTTAAAGAGGGTCGTTCAGTATGTCCAGTAATGGATGGTCCGTCAGTTGCAAACCTTAAATTGGTTCCAAACCCATCTGTTAGTCCTGATGGAACTAAAGATACCGTATGGTCTTTCTTTTGGTATTATGATGAGGTTCCACAAGCACCGACTTGGGAAACTTTACCTACAGTAAATCGTTCATTTGTAATTGGTGACACGCCAAGCACTCAAATGAGTAATATGTTCTGTATGCCATGTAGGATTTTTAAAACCGTTAATGGTGTTGAATTGGCAGAATGTGTTGGACCTCTTAATGAACTAGCTTTTCCTTTAAGAAAGGCAATTAGAGCTCATGAAGGACAAACATCTATCACACAAGCACCTGAAGGATCATCGTATCCAGTTGGAACTGTGATTCCGACAACCACTGATTCTAAATAATCTAACTAAATTTAAATAAAACCCCACCTCATCAGTGGGGTATTCCGTTAAATAATATGAAAAATATTATAAGACTTAACGAATCTAAATTAGTTTCACTAATAAAGAAAATTATAAAAGAGGATCTTGAAATAGCTCCTTATAAATTAAAAGCTGTTGGAGGAAAT
>Ga0210003_1003630_pt1 | contig 12466 bp, 29 predicted proteins | sample LantaG_FD_182804 | JGI IMG/M metagenome (GOLD analysis project Ga0210003, IMG submission 182804) | Deep subsurface microbial communities from Baltic Sea to uncover new lineages of life (NeLLi) - Landsort_02402 metaG (SPAdes) (version 2) | ecosystem: Environmental > Aquatic > Marine > Oceanic >...
TATTTGTAAGTGATGCTATTGAGGAGTTTAGAAAAGATTTCGCAGAAGAATTAGATGCTATTGAAAAAGACGAACAAAAAAGAATGAATAAAAGAGTTGGGCAATTAGCAGCGGAGTTAATACGGCCTCACTTTCTTGACATTATTGATGGAACTTTTTAGGAGAAAAAGATGAAAAATGTATTGATGATTAGTCTCGTATTGGCAATTTGTTGTGGTACAGTTTTTGCTAGTGATGCTAATACTATTGAGCCTGCAAAAGTTTCTTGGGAAAATCTTTCAAAGGAGACAGTTACAGAGCTTATCTCTTGGGTAAGATCTGCGAAAGATTTTGCCGAAGAACAGGCTCCACTTGTTTGTCAAGAAGTTCTAACTTGGGGTAAAGTTAGTTCTATATCTGGTATGTGCATCGGGTCTTTTTTCTTAATAACTGGTATTATTTTATTTTTAAATGGGATGATTGGGATGATTGGTTTGGTCTTTCCCTTATGGGTTGGGGTTGGACTTGTACTATAACGTCTCTAATTGTAGGAGTGATGGTAACAATTGTAGGAGTGATAGTAACATTAATTAATTTCTACAGTTTCCTATATGTAACTTATGCTCCACGGGTATATCTGATAGAATTTTTATCCAATTTAGTATAATAATATAATTGGGCTTCGCTGTCACGAGTGAGACATGCCTAGAACGTATGCTAGGCTGGTAGTAATCTACCTGTGAAAGTGCAAATTCTTTCCGGAGCCCATCCCCACTTCTCCCCGTTTTTGCGAAAAAAATTGTAGAGAAACATGACAGAAAAGCAAGCATACATTTTATGGAATTCAATACTTTCTTATGCCGAAGCCACTGGCGAGATACAGGGGCATGGTAATTCTGGAGAGTTTCATTGCGCAAAAGAGTACATAATTCTTGAAAAAGAATTGAAAGTTGCGACAGAAGAATTAGTTTCTGATTTCTCAACGATAACTGGTTGGAAGCCTACCTTGGTTTCTCCAGAAAACGCTGTTTGGCACTTACAAAAAGGAACGAAAAAATGAGGACTAGTTATCTCCATCGTTTTCTTGGGACAAAGAATTATCGTCGTACTATCCTAAGATTTTGTCGAGCCATTAAAACCTCAGGACTTAAATTCGATGCAATAGCCTATAGAGGGCAAAGCGGGGCGTTAATTGCCGCTCCTGTTGCTCTATTGCTTAAAAAGCATTTGATTCTTGTAAGAAAAGAAGATGAATATAGTCATTCTTCGTATGGCGTTGAAGGTTGTGCCAAAAACTTTTGTCGTTACATTATCGTAGATGATCTTATTAGTTCCGGAGAAACTGTACAGAATATTCATAGTGCAGTTGCGGATAAATTGCATTTTCCGGATTTAGTTGCAGTTTTTGTTTGCTATAGCAATCCTGCGGATATAAGGTATGCTATTGCAAATTATGAGTGGGATTTTCCTATTCATTGTCTCTCTCAGCGAAGAATTTATCGACAGCGAAAAAACAGAACTCGATAGAATTTGAGAAGTTTCCCCGATAATTCGCAAAAAATTGTGAAGGGCAGTAGCAAAGAGTTGTAGGGAGAACGGTTCTCCCCGAAAAGAAGCAAAAAATTGTAGACGATGTTGGAATGGTCAATAACTTTTTTAAGAAGGAGATTTGAAATGGCCGAGAAGAATGATGCAGTAGTTGATGGACCCCGTACAATTCGAGCCCGTAGCGGCGCGAAGGGTCCGGGCAAGGTTGTCGCGATTGCGACGAATCAGGCTGAGGCAGACCTTATTTCTGCCGACCTTAAGGCTGATGGCGTTACTGATGTCATCATGACTCCTTATGAGGCTCCCGCTGTCCTTACTCATGAGGATTGGAAGACTCAGACCGAGACTCAGCGGGCGACTGAGAAGGCTCGCCAGGAACTCTTGGCATCGCTTTCTCCGGAGCAGAAGGCGCTTCTGAATATTAAGTAATATTCGGAGCAAAGTTGGTTTAAGAATAGGGAGTCTAATAACTTAGGCTCCCTATTTGTTTTTTAATAAGTCCCCGAAAACCTGTAAAGAATTGTAGTTATTATGAGAATTACAAAAATAACAATCACAACCGAATTCGATGATCTAATTATCGCTGTTAGTAAAGGTCATGGGGTTATGACTGGAACACTGAAAGAGATATGCCCTTATTGTGGACAACCAGATTGTTATTTCGATTGCGATGAATCACAATATAATGATGATCTAGAAACTGGGGATGAGACTGATTCTCGCAGAGATTATAATAATGCGATGAATGGTATCGAATCACTACTTCTGGCTTTGGCTTGTGAAGGAGTAGATGTTTCTAGCCAGGCTTTTCGTAATGCCTTACAAACTGCAACAGAAAGTTGTGCAAATAATCTATGAATAAAATAATGTTATTTGATGCTCCAGTTGAGATTCAAAACGAATTTCCTAAATGTAAAGATAAATTGTGTCCTAAAAAAAGAGATTGCGCTAATCATATTTCTGCCTGTCAATGGCGAGAAGAGTTTGGGGCAACACCGAATCTAAGACAAGTTGTTCCAGGAAGTTGGAGATGTCATCAAGTCCCAGAGGAAAAACTTTATGGGGCTGTCTTGGTTGATGGTACGTTTTTAAAAGATCGCATGAATGGCCCAGATTGGGATGATGGTTGTGTCGATGGAATGGACGGTTTTTCAGACAAAGGATAAATAAAATGAAAGTTTCTCTATATGATGTTATTGGGAATTTTGAGTGTCTTAATTGCGGCTTAAAAACTCAAGAATCTTTTATGGATATTCTTGTTGTCGGGGCTCCGTTATGTCTTGAGTGTCATGAAGAAATGGAGTTATCAAGCAAAGATGGAGAGATTATAGAGGATTTTAATCTATAATTAAACTCCCCGATAATCGCTAAATAATTGAGAAGGTCAGCGTAATAAAGTTATTCTAAACGGAAAGGTGAGAATAATGGACCTTGAGATTGCGAAAATTAAAGCAAAGCTATTGATGATAGAACATGGCATTCTACAGAAGGGCTGGAAGTTCGATTTTAGCCGTCAAAAGTTTGGTCTTGGTCTTTGTAATTATCGTAAAAAAACTATTTTTCTTTCTCGTCATTATACTGAGATCAATCCTTGGGAACCTGAAATGAAAGATACGGTTCTTCATGAGATAGCTCATGTTCTAACTCCAGGACACGGGCACGATTGGATTTGGAAGATGAAGTGTAAAGAAATTGGGGCTAATCCCAATCGTTTAGCTACCGGCGATAATTTAGAAAAGCCCGAAAGAAATCCTGAGAGGAAGTATAAGGCTGTTTGTTCTTGCGGCAAAATATACAGAATGCAACGAAAAGGAAAGTACTTTAATTTTTATCGTTGCCGGGTTTGTAAGGAAAAACTAGTATTTAATCCTAATCCTGCGTATTATAATTGGGCTTCTGCGGCAAAAGGAAGTTAACGGGGTTTTTCCCCGAAAAAGTGAAAAAAATTGTAGACAATATGAAAACGCCTTTTAGGTTATTTCAAATTAGATGGAAAGAAGCGCTAGGACGGCCCGAGTGCCCGTACTTAATTCGCTGGACATTCATTTTTTTTGGTTTTTCCATAAGATTGCATCACTGGATTAAGTCTGACGATAATAGGTTTTTTCACGATCATGCTTGCGACTTAATATCTATTATATTAAAAGGATATTATTGGAATGTTGTTCCACTAGATGATGATGAGCCTGATGTAAAAAAGTGTCGCAAAATAAAAGCTAAAGCATTTCGCCCTTGGTTTGCGAAAGCGACTCAAAAACATTATTTAGAGATACCAGTGGGTGGAGCTTGGACTATATTGTTTCAAGGCAGACCTTGTAGAAAATGGGGCTTTTATGTAAAGAATCATAAATGGCGACCGTTAAGATATTTTAGCAAGTTTGGAATTATACAAGACGAAAATTATCAATAATCCCAGCGGGTAGCTCAGTCTGATAGAGCACTTCCGGGTACGGGAAGAGGTCGATGGTTTAAATCCATTCCCCGCTGATTTGAAAAGTTTCCCCGAAAAAGGGAAAAAAATTGTAGAAAGTCCGGACAGAAGAACAGCGATGAAAAGCTAAAAAGGTAATTATTGGTTAATCCGCCTTATTCCGGAAAATCGCTGTAAGAGGTAAAATAGATGTTAATCCGCCTCTTCTTCTTTTATTTTATTTGGAGAAATAATGAAAGCGAAGTACCCAAAAATCAATGTCGGAATTACTCCAGGATACCCAGGAGTTCTTGCTTTTGTTTTTACCAAGAACGGAACTAGGGTCTATTTTGGTTCTTATGATAAAATAAAGAAATGGCTTTGTCAAAGTGAACTATGTCATGGTATCGTTTTATCTTACCATAACAAAAGAATTTTTAATAGAAGTTGGATGTTGTTCGGCTATGGTTCTGAAGCTAGATATAATGGAACATATTTCACTCTTCAGCGGACTAATGCTCACAAATGGAATAGTTTTGGTTTTGCAAACATAGATAGGCTTATTCCTGCAGGTATGACGGAAACTAGAAATACTTGGTACTTGTTAAAACATAATAGTCAACAGGGAACTCCAATTATTTATGGCAGATGGCGCAAGCTTCCACAGCAGTATTTGAAACAGTTGGCTGGAGTAGATTACTAAGAGTAAGTGTCTTTTTTGGATCGACCTATCTAAAGTAGGCAAAGGTCCGGGGCAGGAAAAATCTTCCTGCCCTTATTTTTTAAATTCCCCGAAAATTGAAAATAAATTGTAATAGGCAGACAGAATAACTCTTTAGGAAAGGAACTAAAAATGTCTTGCAAGATTACGGAATTGGAGTTGGCTGGGTTTTATGGCTCTGAGAATCAGTATCGACATTGGGCTGGTAAACTATTGTATACTGATGGAATTCATTTTCTAGATCAAAATGGGGCTGGCTGGCTTGTTGATGCAATCGCTTCTTATCAAGGTGATCCCAAGGTTAAAGCTCTTGATTACTACCAGTTCTGGAATCTTAAAGTCAATGGCAATACTGCTGTTTTGACTTGTGAAGAGGATGAAGGTATTCCGCCGGTTGTTACCCAAAAGATTGAATATACTGATTTTCCTTTCAGTATTAAGATTTGGGTTGAGGGCGATGTTATGCTTCTCCCGAGCGAGCATTAAAAATGAGAAAAACAACTCAAATGACATGGTTGGAAAAATGGTTTTTGATGAGGCTTTGTCGTAGACTTGTTATACAGGGACCGAATCATCGCGGTAATGTAATAGAATATCTACGAGTAATACGGGAAGCGGCAAGAAAAGAATTTACAGAAGAAAATGAAGTAGGGATAGATTCTTTTATGCGGGAATGCTGTGAAGCGGCGGCTGTAGTTAAAGGGATTCCTATGACTCAAGAACAATATATGTACGTAAATGGAGAGGAATAAATATGATTTGGGTATGCGTTGGAATATATTTAACAATCACCGTTCTTGCGTATATCTTTTGTCGGCAGATACATAATGACGGTTTTACTACGGCTAAGTGGACTCAGAAAGATCGGGCAGTTGCTCTTGCTATCGGGTTATGCCCTATTTTGAATATAGGTTTTGTTTTACTTATGATAGGTATTTGGTTGTTTGATATAATGGATGATTATCCATTTTGGGATAAAGAAGCGAAGTGGTAAACTTTTAGAGGAGATAATTATGTTGACATGGTATCTAGTTCTTTCGACGTTGATGCTTATTTTTTTGGCTGTGTTCTGGCTTAGGAATGATATCTATAATTTATGCATCAAGATCATTTTTGTGCTGATGGCAATTTTTGGCACAATTGTTACATTGCAACAGTTTGGTTTTATTATCCAAGCTACACAAGGGTAGACTCCCCGAAAATCTGAAATAAATTGTAGATTGCAACACCGAATAAAAGGAATAAAGCAATGACAGATGGGATTGAAGCATTTAATATTTTAGCGCAAGAAAAAGAAAAAGCCGAGAAAAAGGCTGCGAAAAAACTTGCTCTTGCGTCTATGGGACAATCTGGTTTTATAGGTGGAAAAGAAAAGAACTCCATTAAAGAGCAATTGGGAAGTCATCCTGTCGAACTCTTGACTTCAGTAAAGAAGATAAATAGAAATGCTCTTTGTAATTGTGGTTCTGGGGTTAAGTATAAAAAGTGTTGTGGGAGATAAAAACATTACGGGCCTGAATTAGTATCGACTACTTTTTTAGCAAGAAGCCTGAGCGTGGTAGCTCAAACAAGACAAACGCCTTAAAAAAGACTTGTTGGTTTTCCGAGTAGAAAAGATAGGACGAGAGATGCAATGCTCTCCAGGTCCATTCGAGGAAACAATAATGTTAAATGAATATGGCGTTCACTATACGAGAGATTTTCAAGAGGCAAGAAAATTTGGGTGGAAGAAGTTTGTTTATTCTTGGAGCATAGAAAAAAAGTCAGGAACACATTTTATTTATTGTCGTTCTAGGACAGATGCTTTAGAGTTGACAAACTTTTGGAGCAGAAGTGTTTGGCATTATATATTAACTACTCCAGGCGATGGAGAATATTTAAGTTAAACGTTTTTCTCCCCGAAAAGTGAAAAAAAATTGTAGAGCTTAAAACTTCTCGGCCTTCGGGCTTTCCCGGTTCGAGTCCGGGAGCGGGTATTTAGAAAGGTAATATAATGGAACGAACAAAAGTCCTAATTAGAAGTATAGTTCATCCCTTCAGTGGGCAAAGATATATCTCTAGTCAGAGTCTACAAGCCTATTTGACGGCTTTCAAAGTAGATATTTGGGAAAGTATTAAAGATCCTGGAGTAAGGCAGTCGGCTCTTGATGTTTTAGAGAATATTAAATTTGGTATAGAGTCTTTAGATAAAAAATCCCCGGAAAATGAGAAAGAATTGTAGTGAATATGAGCGAAGAAATACAAAAAATATCGGCGGTTCTTTTTGATGCTATTAGGGACCATGAATCAGAGGATATTGATATAGAAGTCACTTCTTCTGGTATCTCTATTCACCCAAAAGGTACAGGGACAAGTTGCCAAAAAGAAGGTTCCCCGATTTTTATAGAAAAATGTGATGGAGTTTGGCGGGTAGTCGCTTGGGAAGATATAAACCAGGAAGACCCAACGCAGATTATCACGATTGATCTAAAGGACGCTAAAGAAGAACGTTATAAGGAAGAAGAAAAATGATTGTCAGAAAAGTTACAGTCGGTTTCGTAATCCAGACGTTTGATACTGATCTTCCTGGCTTTATTAGTCAAGAATTCATCGCAGGAGATCAGTGCGATTATGAAGATGTAAATGGCGAGACAGTAGACTCGTCTTTGCTTATAGTCGATGGAAAAGAGGCGTATCTGCCGTTTAATATGGTAGACCCAGACAATTGGAGAGACTAATGTATAATCCAGATGAAGATATTATCATAACAGTTGAGGGTGGCGTAATTCAGGATATTACTTTTCCGCCGAATTGTAAAACAAGAGTTATCGTTAGAGATTTTGACATTGAAGGTTCAGAAGAAGATGATTTAACGATAACGAATGAGGGTTACGAGTGTTTGGAAATGGAATACGATCCTGCGAATTAGGAGCGGAAATGATTTTATATGAATATGATCTTGGTGGTGGGGCAGTTAAATGGCTTATTGCTCAAGATGAAAATATCGATCCCAACAGTCTTTGGGAACAATATGTTAAAAAGCTTGGGACGCCAAACGATCATCCTTGGAGGAATATTAAACCAAGGTATAGCCAACAAGGAAAGAGTTTTATGCTTATGGCTATAGAAAGAGGTTCAGTACATAGTCTTTAAGTCTCCCCGAAAATTCAATAAAAATTGTAGAAGTTATAAAGGAAAAGTATCATGGACAATATAACTTCTGAAATTCAAGCATCTCTTGGGGTTCACCCAGCAATTCGTCTACCTTTTGACGAATTGTATGCAGGCATTATGGCAGAAGTCACTGCCGGTAATATTGATCGTATAGTTAAAGATGATCTCGAACTTTTCAATTATACTCGAAATTGTACTTTTGAGAAAAATTGGAACACCTTTACTCTAATCTCTCGCGGACTTATTCTTTGCCCGTCACAGAAAAAAGTTGTCACAATTGGAATGCCAAAATTCATGAATTACGGCGAAGTTTTATATCTGCCGGAAAATGAACCTTTTAGAGCAACAACTAAAGTAGACGGATCTTGTGGATTTTTGTGGTTTTGGAATGATAAATGGCATTGTTCCACTCGCGGTTCATTCTATTCTGAACAAGCGATTTGGGCAGAAGATTGGGCATACAAGAATTTAAATCTTGACGCTTTAACTCCTGGTCGAACTTATATATTCGAGGTAATCTATGCTGAAAATCGTATCGTCATAACGTACGATTTTGAGGGATTAGTTCTTATCACTGGTTATGATGAGCACGGCAATGAGTTTCTCTATGATGATATAGTAGAGTGTGCCTCCAGAATAGGCTCCAGAGTCGTCCAGACGCATTCTTTCACTTCTATTGAGGAAATGCTCGATAAGTCAAAAGAATTGCCCTCAAGCGAAGAAGGATGGGTTGTACGATTTGATAATGGTTATAGAATTAAAATCAAAGGCGATTCGTACTGCTCGCTGCACAGAGCGATATCAAATTGCACTCCTCTAGCAATTTGGGATTTAATGAGACAATGTTTAGATTTAAATCCTCTGATAAAAGAATTGCCGGAAGAGTTTTCGAATGATATTAAATCTATTCGTAATTTATTGGAGAAAGAAGAAGATAATCTAATCCACAATATTCTTTATTTATATAACATAACGGCTGGGGCAACAGATAAAGAAATTGGTATGCAAATGCCAACGTTGAAAAAACAGTTTCCTATTGCTTCTTATTTTATATTTCCTTGCCGAAAAATGAACTTTTTGCGAGAATATAAAAAACCGGGAAAAATGAGAACTGTATTGTATTCAAAGTTTCGTCCCACTAATAATGTTTTAGATGGGTTTGTCTCATCTTCTTCAATGAGTAGATTCGCAGAAGATTCTTAATTTTCCCCGAAAACTGAGAAAAAATTGTAGCCAATATGAAAACGAGATTACATCTTCAAAATGATGCAGTTATGATCGAATGGGCGGATACTCCTACAGGACTATTGCAAGCCAAAGCCTTTAGAAAAAAAGCCAGCCCTGCATTTAAGTATTGTCGTATTCGATCAGTTATACAAGTGCATCCTGAACGGATTAAATGCGGAGTTCTGTATTTGAGGAGTTTTCGCAAAAACGTTTTTATAAAAGGATAACATGACAAAGCAAAAACTTAAACCAATAATTTGGAAATATAGAAATGGTGATTATGTTTCTGCTTATTGGCGTTGTCAACTTCCTGATGGGCAACAATCTGTCCAACCATTGAACGATAAACAAACAAAGGCTCTTGACAAATATAACGAGGAATAACTAAAATGGGAATAAATATCGCAATAATTATATTTGTAATGATTTCTGGCTTTTGTATTGGCTGGACTGCCGCTGATATATATATTATAATTCGAGGTAAAAGATAGGTTATCCTTTCCGACGCTGTCGGTATCCGTTTTAGAGAGATACCGGCAGCGTGTCCTTTTTTATAGGGATATAAAATGATTTATATCTATAAATGCCTAAAATGCGGCGAGATTTACGAATTCAATGAGAAAGAGCGCTCAAGTTGGACTGACATAATACATATAGACTTCTTTTGTTTTGGTTGCGGAGAAAATTATCTCCATAAGGTTGGCATTAAACCACCGAATAAATTCTTACAGAAGATAAAAAATTTATTTTCCCCGAAAATTTCTAAATAATTGTAGACAATATGATTATCCCAAAAATATCAATTTCTAAAGTTCGGCATCTTCGTAGTGAGTGGTATAACTATATTTTGCCAAAAAGACTAACACTAAAATCTAACCCTGCCGTTTATAAATGGTTATGTTTTGCTTTCTCTTGGGATGAAAGAGTAGGTTAATGTCAAAAATAATAGCATTTTATAAGGGTGATCTTACTTTGCATGGTAAGACTATTGCAGGCGTCCAGATGTTCAATTATGAGCATATGGATAAATGTCATGATTTTATTCAATGGATGTTCCCGACTCAAGAAAAGAGCATGTATCACCCAACTGCTCCTGTCCTAACATTAGGGGATATTGAGGAATTCAAGGCCGATCCTGTCTTGAAGAAGAAGCTGAAATGCTCATTCTCTAAGTTTTTAGGATTCTTAGGTTTGTATCTTGATTACAGAGTTGATGGTGACGCTTGGGTTGGATTGGCAGGGAATTATGATGATCGAAGACTTCATTGGCAAACTCCGCATAATCATAACTATTTGAGGATAACAAGAGTATTGACTTGTTTGAGGCTTTGCGGGCTAGAGAATGAAGCTAAGGCATTCTTTAAGGTTTTGGATTATTTGTTTTGGAAGTACTACGGTAGCATCCCAGAGGAATCTTATCATTATTGGTCTAACGCCTTTAAGACTTCTTGACTTATAATTTATGTCCCCATAGCATAATTGGACAATGCAGCGGACTTCTGCTCAACAAGTATGGTTAGGTCTAAAGACTTTTAACAGGTGTTAAGCAGAATCCGCAGATTTCAGGTTCGAGTCCTGATGGGGATATTTCCCCGAAAACTGAAAAATAATTGAGGACAGTATGACTTTACAAGAGACAATTAGACATAGGATAGAGTCTATGGCTGGCGAATCAATTACGGTTTTCTTTAATCAAATAGATCCTAAACTCGAAAATGTAAAACTTCCTTTTGTTTTAATAAATATTGGGACATTTACTTGGGGCTATAATGATGGTCACGATCAATGGGCAGCTTATTCAAACATAACGATTGTTTGCGATGGACTCTTAGGAGAGAAAAGGGCGAGAGAGGTTGAAACATCTATTTGGCGAGCATTGAAACTCCCATTGACAGTAGATGGTATAATTATCCCAGCATCTGCTAATCCTGTTTCTTGTACTCTTTTTATGGCTTGCTGGGAGCGTTCTGATGCGCGGACAAAAGATGATGATCTGTTGATTTTGCGCGATTTTTATAAGTTGGGTTTTCCTCAAAATTCTTATACTATTATGCCGGATACTGTTATACCAATTCATTATACGCGAGCAAGGGAGAGGCTTTTTGAACAACAGAAAGAAGAACGGGAACAATTAAAGGCGAAAGCTCAGAAGCGACAGGAAGAAAAAAAGCGTCTTAAACAAGAACAAAGGACATATTTTTTAGAACATCCCGAAAAAAGGCTTTTAAATCGTTTGTTGAATTGGATTTGTAATAATAGCTAGGAGATATTATGATAGTTTTATTTTGTGAAAAATGTAAAAACAAAATGGAAGTCCCTGACTCGCGTTCTGGAGAAATAGAAATTTGTCCAACTTGTAAGCATTCAAATATAGCACATAAAATTGGTAAACTATTAAACATCTCTAAGCCAAGAGTCCCGTACAATCAGACAGATAAAACTCCTTTAAAAGCAAATCCGGCACCGGGTGATGTCCCTACTTTTATAATTGTTGCCTGGTTATCTCTGGGACTGGCCTTTATTATAATATGCGGAACGTCTTTGTCTGCGAAATCGAGCATAGAGCAGAGAATCTCGGAAATGGAAACTCGCGGAGAATTATCATCAGTTTATAGATTGCGAGATAAGAGTCCAGTATCAGAGGTTATTTGCTCCTATAGTCCTCCGCTTTTTTTAACTTGTTTTGCTTTTATTGGGGTAGCATATTTAAGAAACATAAATAGGACTATAGATTTAATGCAGCGTAAGTTAATCTCAAATTCGAACACAGAAAAAGTCCTCCTCTCCCCGAAAAATGAAATAAATTTGTAGTAGACAACTATTAAGGAGAAACGATGAAGAAAATGCTATTGAGTTTGTTTGCACTGAGTTTGTTCGCCTCTACAATCGCTGCCGATATTATACATGTTGAGGCAGTAGTTGATGGAAAAAGCGAGCTTGTTATTAGTCCTACGGGTTTGTTTTGGCATCATATTAACAACGCCAAGCCAGGCAACTACGGCGAGAGTTATGAGATTGCAGGCCCAACCTATATTGATGGCGTAGCTTGGACGCCTACTTGGACAACGCCACCTGCGCAGCGAGTAGAGGACATAAGTAGTACCATTTCAATCGATACTTCGTTGTTTTCTGGGTTTGAGTTATCATTAGAATATAACCACTATTTTGATGATTATACTGGCGGGGCTTTTCCTGACCTTGGGACTAAGATACAACTTAATCGTGGTTCAGTCACGCTTTCTGATTATAACGGGTTTCCATCAATACTTATAAATGATACAATTGGTGGACAAAATGTTTACTCTTTTGATATTTTAGTTCCAGACCCTGCAACATTGGGATTGTTATCTGTTGGACTTATGGGATTGCCATTCCGTCATCGTCCCCGAAAATTGCGTAAAAATTGAGAGAACTGAAAGGTTAAAAGA
>Ga0210003_1003632_pt1 | contig 12460 bp, 6 predicted proteins | sample LantaG_FD_182804 | JGI IMG/M metagenome (GOLD analysis project Ga0210003, IMG submission 182804) | Deep subsurface microbial communities from Baltic Sea to uncover new lineages of life (NeLLi) - Landsort_02402 metaG (SPAdes) (version 2) | ecosystem: Environmental > Aquatic > Marine > Oceanic >...
CGTGTGCATACTCGACTACCTGCTTGGTAATGGCAATATTTTCCTCTAAAGGCTTACTTGATGCGTCTATCATCACCGATGTAAAACCGTCGTCGACGAATTGCTTGCAGGTCTCGAATGTATCGCCGTGGTCGAGGTTTATCGCGACGGGGATATCCGGATTTTCCTCAACGACCACATTAATAATTGCCTTGAGATAACTGTTTTTTGCATATTCGCGAGCCCCCCTGGATATCTGCAGAATCACCGGGGCCTTTTCTTCGGCCACGGCGTCAATTATGCCCTGCGTGATTTCCATATTATTCACATTGAACGCACCAATCGCATAGCCGTTCTTGTAAGCCATCTCAAACATCTTTTTAGTATTCACCAATGCCATTATGTTCTCCTTAAAATTCAATCTTCTACCGGACTTCCGCAAAACCTTAACCAGGCGTAGCCGGTGCTAAAAAGCTCAGTTATGCCTTCTGGCTAAGTTGAAGCCGGGCATACTTTGAAAAGGGAAAAATGTCGCTGGGTTTTCCCTCTTCAAATAACAACGGACCTTAAATAAAGATCCAATCCGATTATTCGAGGAAATCAACAAAACGGATTTCCGTTAATAATATATGTTCCACTTAAATTATGCAAGTCTTTTCATACCTTGACAATCAACCGTCAATACCCTGCCGAGCCTCCTAATCCAATGTATCTACTCTCTCCAATCGCCAGTCCCGGTACGCCCTGGGGCCATAGACTAAAGATAATAGACTGTTTGTCCAGCGATTCATCCGCACTAAACGTCAGGCCCCAGTAAAGCCGGTGATATTGCCGAATCAGCGTTATATCACTTCGTACTATTTCTCCGAAGTCAAAATCAATTTGCTGCGAATAAACCACGGTATATCGCGGATCGAGTACATACGTAACCGCGAAAGTAAATGCGTTTGAGCCATATTCGCCATAACCGTTATCAAGACGCCTTAAATATCTGCTGCCTATATAATACTGTAAATTGGGCCATCTCAGGTGCGAGAAACCCACATTAAATTGCTGCACGACTCCGCTTTGCATGTCAAAATTCATATCGGACAATACAGCCGTAGTGTCGCTCAAAAGCCAGCTATAATCGGCTCCGAAATAATTACGTCTCGGACCAAATAAATCAGTGCCGCGCCTGTCTTGCTGTGGAATCACCCGGCTAACCGTATTTATCGTCGGAATAAACGGCTTATTCCAGATAAATCTATCCGGCCCAGCCGAATCGTCGCCGGGGTTATTGACCCACGTTACGTCCATATCAAGTCGCATCCAGTCAACACTTCGTTGTTTCTCATCTAAACCGCGTTTCGTTTGCAGCCGCTGTGAGATTCCTACGTTCAAAGTATCCCTCTGTTCGATAACCGATTCGTTTTGAGTATAAGCGACAGCGGTCAAATACGGCGTTATTAAGTGCCGCATTTGGTTCAAATCCCAGAGTTCCGATTTGACATTGGGATATACCTTCCAGTATGGTTGTATTGAAGCACGAATTCCAGTTTCGCCAAACCAGGCATTCTCTTGCCCCTCGGCCATTGAGCCGTCAAGCTCTCTGTAGAAGCCTAATCCGTCTTCATAAGCTACGGTCCCGGCCACAAAAGGCACGATTTTCGCCTTGCCTACGGTCATCGGCATATCAACCTCGTTTCGCGTTGTCGCAAATGAAAAGAAATCCTCCGAACCGGGGTTATTATTGGATGATGCGTAAAGTTGACGAAACCTGCTGACCTGAGTATCGCTGTAGAACGTCAGCTTATCGTCGAAAAACGACTGGCCTGTCCAGTGGAATTCGGTGCTGGGCAATTCTTCCAGTTCATTCGTAAAATCGTTTATTCGGACTTTTCCTAATAAAGAAAGGCCCCAGTTGTCCTCGATACGCTTCAAATAAATGAGCGTTTCCTGTTCCTTGCCGACGTAAAACTCGCTACGATAAAAACTCTCTAAGAAGTTCTCATCGGACTCATAGCTGGTCTCGGTGGTAAGCTGCCAGTTGTAGGGCAGGAACTGCCTGTGCTGCCAGTGGAAGCGTCCGCGCAGTTCACGTTCCGGCTCAAGATCTCTGCGGCTGTCGTGTCTTCCGAGCCGATCCTCGCCGGTATCGTGAATCATATAACCTAAAAGTCTGCCGAAATAGTCCTCTGATGTGTATTCTGTTTCTATTCCGCCGCCGAAGCCGTGTTTGCTATAATAGTCCAGCGCTAAGGTGCTGTTCGTACCTTCCGGCTCCTGCAAGCCTAACAGCCGGGCCAGGTACCATCGCGTCTCAATCAACGATCCCCAGATGCTGTCATAGCCGAGGCGGACACTTTTAATCGGAAGATCGGGCCTTTGTAGATTACTACGCACGTAAGGCCAGTAGAAAATCGTTTTATCATACATCTTAAAACGCACATCATGCATCTTTGCGTCGTAACTGCTTTTGGAAACTTCTCCCTGCTCTTCGTCGGTAGTGGTCGTATCAGTGATTGTTATATTCGAAGCATTAAACGAGATCTGAGGCAGGTAAAACTCGCTGGTCGTCAAAGTGATGTCATCGGCTGCGAATTCATTTTCCGCTGTCTGCCTGAGTTTTGCCGCTCGCAGGTAAATCGGAATCCCTTCGCGTGTGTCGAAATTCCTCATTACCGCATTTATCGCGATCGCCTTTTTTCTCTGAAAATCGTAGTATATCTCATCGGCCCGAATCGTTCGCTGCCCATTAGTCATCACAATGTCGCCGGACATATAGATTGCCTGCACGTCGGACAGAATATCTCCGGTCCCGCTTTTGCTATCACCCGCCGGTAGTTGCTGCCCGGATAAAAATATAACCGCATTGTCAGCCTGCAATTCCAGCAACCCGCCCTTTTCATCCTGCTTCTGGTATATATAGAACCTGCCGATTACCGTTACGATCTTCTCCTTATCGTCCCCCTTGACCTTTAGAGGAGCTTCTCCAGCGGGTGACAAGATAAGGGGATACCTGAAGCTGGGTTTCTTTTCCTGCGGCTCGGCGGCTTCCTGCCCCGGTTCTTCCAGCGTTATTGTCTCTACCTGCAATTCCGGCTCCCGCGGCTCGGCCTCGGCGACCGCCGGCTCTATCCCGCCCGCTTTCAGCGACTCAAAGGCCTTCCTGTAAAGTTCTAATCCGCGAGGATCTTCAATCTTCCTACTGTCCGCTTTTATGAATATCTCGCCGGTGACATCGAATTGGACCGCCATCATGCGGCCCGGCTCAATCACTGTTTGGCTCAAGTCGGTTGTTGTGGCGCCTTCAGACTTTTTGGCCGAGACATTGCCTTGTAAATATACCGTCGCTTTATAATCAATCCGGGAATCAGAGGCAGACCGAATCGCGCCGCTTCCTGGAATTCCCTCAGAGTGGGGGCCCAGCCATACTACCGCTCTGTCGGCGGAGAATAGATGAGCTCCGATTGACATTGAAAATCCACCCTGGAAAACGAGCGCGTGGTCAACGGGGGATAAACGGTAGCTAATCAGCTCTTGCCCCTGCAGGTGCAGATCCTGTCCGGCAAAAGCCGCAGCTTTGTCGTCTTGGGCAGTCCATCCCGATCTTGGCGGCATCAACACCAAAACCAATAGAACCAAAATAGGTAGTATGTTCTTTCGTATACTCATCTGCCAATATTGCTGGCGTCGTCGGCTTATCGCGCCGGACACATCGCGCATTAACGCATGACGAGATTATAGCCTGCTGTCCCGGCAAATCCAGCAAAAAGCTCTGCCGTTGTCCTGATGACTTGATTTATCTGCGAGTTTGCTGTAAAAGATGGCCCATGACAAAGAAAGAGTATTCGCAATATCAGAAGTCTGTGATATCGGGGTATTACAATAACCTTGATACTATCATGCTCCAGAAGCTTGGTGAGCTTGTGACCGATCTATACTTAGCCGACACAAAGGCCAAAAAAGACCGGCTCTGGCAGAGGGCGCAGGCGGCCATGGTCAAGTTGAAAATCCCGCCGGCCATCATCGATCATATCATGAAAAAACAAGATGTGGAAATATTAGCCAAAAACCTCCAGGACTGGCAGGGCGGGAAAAACAAGCGGAAAAAATAAAAGAGCAATCTTTCACTTTTTCCCTTAAGGCCTTCGGCTTAGTTTGAATAACTGCTGTGGACAGAGACAGAGGGGGAAAAATATTTTCCTTATACCAAAAGCGTTGCGGTGAGCGTCTAAATTGACAGAGGGTAGATTATAGACGCGATATTCAAGTTGAGCAGGAATTTGTTCATGCTGAGCCGCGCGCATAGGGTCTCTGCGCTCGCGAGATTGAAAGGGATGAAGAATGGATAACCAGAGAACACAAACAAGAATAGACAGGCGTGTTTTTTTACGTTCGGTAGCAGCGGCGGGAGCGGGATTGGCGTTCTCGCCGATGGTTCTGGGCCGGACAGGCGCCGGCAAAAAGCCGGATGATATAAATGTGGCCCTACTTGGCGTCGGTGAACAGGGGCAGGTTCTGATGAGTGCGTGCCTGAAGATTCCGGGGATTCGCATTAAGGCCGTCTGCGATATCTGGAAGTCATACAATCAAAAACGAGTCTCACGCATGCTTGGCAAATACCGCCACGAGCACAATACTTATGTGGACCACAAGGAAATGCTCGACAAGGAGAAAGACCTCGACGCCGTCATTATTGCCACGCCCGACTTTTGGCACGCCGAGCATACTCTTGATTGCCTTAACGCCGGCCTGCATGTCTACTGCGAAAAGGAGATGTCCAATACGCTCGAAGGGGCTCGAAAGATGGTTCTGGCTGCGAAGAGAACCGGCAAGCTGCTGCAAATCGGCCATCAGCGGCGCAGCAATCCGCGATATGTATTCTGCTACGAGAACCTTATAAAAGGGGCGAAGCTGCTGGGACAGATAACCGCGATCAACGGACAGTGGAATCGCAGAGCGAGTGAACCGCTCGGCTGGCCGAAAAACAGCCCTATCGACCAGGCGACTCTCGAAAAATACGGCTACACGTCGATGCAGCAATTCAAAAACTGGCGGTGGTACAGGGGATTTGGAGGCGGACCTATGGTCGATTTAGGCTCGCACCAGATCGACATTTACAACTGGTTCCTTCAGGCGAATCCCAGCTCCGTCATAGCGAGCGGACGGACGAATTTCTACGATCGTAAGACGCACGAATGGCCCGATACGGTGATGGCGGTCTATGAGTATGAAACGGCTCGGGGCAATGTCACCGCGTTCTATCAGACGGTCAGCAGCAGCGGCAGCGGCGGATATTTCGAGAACTTCATGGGCAGCGAAGGTTCTCTTATTATTTCTGAGAGCGGCAACAGATGCGAAATCTACCGTGACGAAAGGACGGCGCCTAAGTGGGACAAGTGGATCAAAGGCGGCTTATTGTATAAGCAGTGCGATTGCGAGATAGACTGCATTGAAAAGGCCAGGCAGGAGTGTGTCGAAAAGTGCGGGTGCCCGCAGATCGTAGAAAGGAAGACCGGCGCCATCCTGGATGTTCGTGAGTCGCCGCCGCCACCGAAGTATGATCTGCCGGTCGCAATGAATAAAAAACCTCACCAAATGCACCTGGAGAACTTTTTCGACGCTATCTACAGCGGCCCAAGGGTAGAACTCACTTGCCCTGCAGAGGCGGGGTATGAGACGGCGGTCGCCGTCCTGAAGGTCAATAAGGCTGCGGAGGCCGGCCAAAAACTCACCTTCAAGCCGGGTGAATTCAAAGCTTAACGCAACCGCGCATAAAGTGCCGGGCCGGTGTTTTCGTTAGCCGAAATTGTAGTATTTTTTTACCGGTTCGGTGACCTGCCAGGTGCATTTGAGCTCTTCGGGGAAGATTACGAGGTCGCCGGGGCCGAAGCTTACCGAATCGTTGCCGTCCGTGACTGTTACTTTGCCTTCTATCAGAAGACAGGTTTCCTTTTCAGTGTATTCCCAGTCGAAGGTGCTGGCTTCGCATTTCCAGGTCGGCCAGGCCTTGCAGACGGCCGCTTCTTCGTCCGACGGCTTTTTGACAATTACATCTTTTATAGTAGGCATATTGTTTTTGCTCCTTTGACTATTTTCGATTTAGATTGTATTATTGGCAATAGTAAATAATAAATCGGGGAAATTGTAAATAACAAATGTTAGCCAGACTGCACAGTGTGACGCTTGACGGAATTGAGGGAGTGATTTGCGAGGTTGAAGTCGACGTTGGCCGGGGCGGGTTTGAGAAGTCCGTCATTGTCGGCCTTCCCGATGCCGCCGTGAAGGAGAGCATCGAGCGGGTCAGAAGCGCCATCGTCAATAGCGGCTACAGGCATCCGAAAACCAAGTCCCTGATAAACCTGGCGCCCGCGGCTGTGAAAAAGGCGGGGCCGGCGTTCGATTTACCTATTGCTTTGGGCATGCTCATCGGCCAGAACGTCCTGGCCAGCTCGATTCTGCATGAGACGATTATCGTCGGCGAATTGGCCCTGGACGGCAGGGTCAGGCCGGTCAACGGCGTATTGAGTATGGCGATGAGCGCTGCAGCCGAAGGTTTCAGCCGGATGCTCGTGCCTCTGGATAACGCACAGGAAGCCGCGGTCGTTCAGGACATCGAAGTCTATGCTGTCGGTTCGCTCACCCAGGCGGTCGGATTTCTTTCGGGGCAGTTGCCGCTGGAGACGACCAATGTCGATATCGACGAGCTTTTTAATGTCTCGGCAAGCTATGACGTTGATTTTGCTGATGTGAAAGGCCAGGAAAGCGTCAAGCGGGCGCTAACCATCGCAGCCGCCGGCGGACACAACATAATGATGATAGGGCCGCCCGGAGCGGGAAAGACCATGCTCTCGCAAAGACTGGCGACGATTCTGCCGCCACTGAACCTGGAGCAGTCGCTTGAGACGACCCGCGTGTACTCATCGGTTGGATTGCTGAGCAGAAATCAGGCCTTGATGGCGACTCGTCCCGTGCGAATGCCGCACCACTCGGCAAGCGGTCCGGCCCTGGTCGGCGGCGGCTCGGCGCCTCGGCCCGGGGAATTGTCATTAGCTCATTTCGGGATATTGTTTCTCGATGAATTTGTCGAATTTCCACGCCACGTCCTGGAGATGATTCGCCAGCCGCTGGAGGACGGTTTCGTTATAGTCTCGCGCGCAAAAAAGACGGTCCGGTTTCCCGCTCAGTTCATGCTCGTCGCGGCGATGAATCCGTGCCCCTGCGGTTATTTCGGGAGCGACGCCAGACAATGCAAATGCACGCCGGGCCAGATCAGGCGATATTTCTCGAAGGTTTCGGGGCCTCTTGTGGACAGGATCGATATTCACATCGACGTGCCGGCGATTAGTTTCCGAAAGCTGCGTTCGAAATCGGGCCAGCTCGACTCGGCCACGATGCGTGCCGACGTTGTCCGGGCTGCCGGCATACAGGCCGGGCGTTTCGGCAACGGAAAGATTCACACCAACGCCAGAATGAGCCACAAACAGGTCGAGAAGTTCTGCAAGATCGATTCGACCGGCGAAATGCTCCTGAAGCAGGCGATGCAGGAATTCGGCCTCAGCGCCCGCGCTCACGACAAAATCTGCAAGCTTGCACGCACGATAGCGGATTTAGCCGGTGTCAGTGACATTGCCCCCGAGCACATCGCAGAAGCAATCAGCTACCGTAAGTTAGACCGCAAGCTATAGACACCGGAACATGATTCAAATGAGGATTTTTAGGGAGACAAATGGGCTTTGTTATGAAAGGGGAGTTGAAGCCTCATCAAAAAAGGACCTGACATATTTAATTCTCTTCATTCTCTTGCCGCAAGACTTTCTTTATTCTTTTCGTACAAAATCTCTTTGTTCCCGTCCGGAAGAATGGGTATAATCACGAAACTACAATATTGATGGGGGGGCAGAAGGCGTAAGTAATATTATTTTTTTGAAAGCAGGAAAAAGATGCGAGTTTTTATGACGCCAAATGGACTTAGGCAAAAAGTAAACAGTGGAACACCCCTCAATAAAATACCGGATACTTTTCTTATTTCAATGAGATTACAATGCCTGAATCTATCAACATTCTTGATGAGCTTTGCGACCTCTGCCGGAAGCATGGAATCAGCGATTCGAAAGTACTGATCCAGACGGCAATCGGCTCCAGCCTGGACAAACCTGCGAACATCCTCACGATCGCGCGCGTTCTCGCGCCCGGTGAGAAAGCGTCCGAAATTTCTCGAATGAATTATCCAGACGTCATTCTTGAACGGTGGCTGGAGCCAGTCGGGCGATTTCTGTCTCGAATCCGAGAGAGCCTGACCAGCAAACAGTACTCAACGTTCTTGGATGGTGACCTGCCGCTTAGTTTAACCGGGCAGATCCACTCTCCACGAACTGAGTTTGCACGAGGCTTTGGAATTGACTGGCCGCTTTCACAGTTCGAAGTGTGTCTCAATGATAAGAGACGAGCTCCCGTAACGACTCCTCTTGCTGCCGTTGTCCACCCGCTCTTTACATCCATTGGGGATGCAATCAACTACGTATTCGAAATGGAATACCCGGATGGATCAGCAGAGTGGTACCATGGAGACTTTCTTATTCTCGTACCTCACTTCCTCGGGAGGTTCACCCGGATATATCTTGAGGAAGGCAAGGGAACCGTTTCCATTGATCGTAAGGTTTCTTCATGCCTTTATCTTAAAGGGGCTCTTCGAAACGGCCGTGAGCAGCAACGTATCAGCGCCATGCTTCCGGCCGACATCGACGAGACATCCTTTGAGCTATCACTAAGACCGGAAGAAGGCATCTTCCTTCTATTGTCCGACGATGGCAGCACCGTCGACTCATTCGAGATTCAGAACTTCCGGCCCTACCGTACACCTGATATCCTCTCCTGGTCAAAAGCCTTCGATCCCACCTACCTTTCGGACCTTGAACGGATCCGAGGCGGAGAAAACGAGACTACGGAGTTTAAGGAAATCGTGAACCTTTGGGATTCGAACAAGCTCAACGAGGTAATGAAAGCGGCTGCGGCCTTCGCCAACACAAAGGGCGGCGTTATTTACATCGGTGTGACCGATGAGTGCCTACCTGCGGGATTTGGCAAACCAGACGAGAAGAAAAGTCTCGATAAGTCGATCAAAAAGGTCTTCGACAGGCTAAAGGACGAGTTCGGGACTAAAGACCACCAAAAAATTGCAAGCCGATACGCCACGGAAATCCGTAAGAAAATATTCGAGATAATTGAGCCTCAACTTTCTTGCAAAGTTGAAACCATACAGATCGCAGGCCAACTGATACTACGCATCGATGTTCCACCGGGCAATGGACCGCCATACCAGTTGAAATCGGAAGGTGGATATCGCATCCGAGCTGGCGCTCAATCAAGAATGGCCAGGTCTGACGAGCTTCCAGCGCTTTTAAACAAGGGGTCTAAGTGGTCAACTGTACCGTCATCGATTTAAGGGGAATATGAGGCGTAAGGTACTTTTTAAATATTACGTGTTACATTAAGGAAACTTCTTTTGACAACATGGCGTCGGCGACAACGCAAGAAACAAGACCTGCATTTTCTCAACGAGAACGGCATGGTCGCATGCAATCCTCGCGACCGTGAAGCGGCCCACCGCGCGGAAGTCGAATGCATCGCAACAGAGAATGTGCAGGCATTTACCTGCAAGAAGTGCCGAGCCGCAATACGAAAAGAGTAGCTCTGAAAAATTATGGAAATGAGAGAATAATTATGAAGTGCGAAAAATTAAATGTGTCACGAGGGAAAGAACCGTGTCGAGCAGTGTCAATCCGTGTCTGAATTTGTATTTATTCGTTAAATAAAAGGGGCAGCACCGTAAGGCGTCCCTCACGGGAGCACACGGGCCTGCCCCTACTGCGTTATTCAATATTCTTTTCTTTCGTTTTATACCGGATAGACGGGCAGTTGCTCTCTGAGCAGCTCGTAAATATCCTTGCCGTCCTTGATGGCCCCTTCCGAAGCTTCGCGGAAGATGGTCTGCAGCTCGTCGAAGTCGGTTGTCTTGAGGTCCACCAGGCTCTTCTTTTTGCCCTTGGTGTTGGCATCGACGAACTTGGCCATTGTCTCACTGGCCATCTCGCGGATAAGCTGCCAGAGTTCTTTGCCGTCGCTGGCCGCGACTGCACGGCCCAATGCAAGTGACATCGAAAGGATGGCGTTCATACCCAAAACACCTTTCCGCTGCATCGCGTGGATCTTCTCTTCCTTCGAGGCGCTCTTGGAAATTCTGCCGGCGCTGATTGCCTGCTCCAGTTCGAGGTTCAGCAGCTCCTTGTCCGTATCGAGCAGTGAGCCAAGCTTCATGAGCTTTCTGCCGACGAACGCATCGGCCAGCACGCTCTCGATGTGCTTGACGGCGTCCATACAGCCCTTACCGTCGTAACGTTTGGATTTTTTCCAGAGTGCCATCAGTTTATCGTCGTTCTTGGACTTGACCGTCTGGAGCACAACGTCTTTCTTGAACCGGAATGTACCGTCGCCGGCGTCCTTGAACAGGTCGGCGTATTTCTTGGTTGTATCGGAAGGCTCGATAATGCTGTCCACGTAGTGGATGGCCTCGTCGACACCGGCCGACGTTCCGAGAGGCGTCGAGCCTTTGAAACGAATGATTCCCGTCTTGCCCAGGAACAAAGTTGCCGCCGCCGACGGGATACCGGCGTTGGTCGCCTCTTCGGTGCCGCTGACAGATTCGATAGCCAGCATCTTGATAAGCAGACTGGCGATATCGATCTCGCCGGCGTCCGGCATGATACTGATGTCCTCTTTGCCCGTGAGGATTCGCACCAGCTCCTTGACGTTCTCCTCGACCTCTTTGCGCTCTTTGTCGGTGATTTCCCGCTGGGCGGCCTTTGCCAGTGCGAGGATTTCCATGACCCGGCCGTACTTCTGAAGTCTTTCCGTGTTGGCTCCGCCGCCACACTTGAGTCCGACGGCGTTCATGGCCGTGGCAATCTCCGCCTCAAACGGATCGTTGGGCGACTTGGAGCGGTGCGAAACGACGAGTTCCGCTCCATAGGCCAGCGACGTCAGCATGGCCAGCACCGTCTCGGTGAGAGTCCCGATCTGGTTGGCCTTGATCAGGGTGGCGTTAATCTCGCCATTCTTGGCACAATTCTCGATGTTCGAGTCTTTGGTGGTGACCAGGTCGTCGCCGATGACAAAGACCTTGTCGCCAAGCTCTTTCATCAGGTTCTTCCAGCCTTCGTGGTCGAGTTCGCCGAAGCCGTCCTCGATGGACAGGACAGGCACACCGTCTTCCATGGCCTGCTTGTAGAGTTCGAGAATTTCGTCCCGGCTCATATCAAGCTTGCTCTTATCGCGCCAGAAACGATACATGCCGACCGAGTCTTTCTGGCCGGTTTCTTCGCGGTATAAGTTCTCGAGTTCCGATGCCGCCGGATCCAGAGCAATCGCCACGTCCACGCCGGGGACGTACTCGCAGTCAAGAATCGCCTGCTTCATCATCCGCCACATTCGTTGCTCAGGAACCTTGTCCTGTGGCTCTTTATCGACATAAGGCGCGATACCGCCTTCAAGACCAACGCCCATGACCTTGGCGCCCGGAGCGGCCTCGATAATCTCCTTGAGCCGGTATTGGAGCTTAACCGTCATTTCCTGGGCGTCTTCGTAGGTCTTGGGCGAAAGCGGCATGAACATGCTCTCCTGCATGGAGATATTGCTTTCGGGATACTCTTTCTCGGTGTGCCGGCCACCCATCGCGCAGTTACGGAACTGCCACGGGGCCGCGACCCTGGTGCCGTCCTTTAACGTAACGCTCTGCATTCGGGTGGTCAGTAGTTTCTTCTTGAGCTGGCCGACCTGGACCATCCAGCTCTCCTTCGAGGCGGCCGCTGCCGCCCTGGCCGCCTGCTCGGCGGCGAGCTTCTCTCTCGTACTAAACTCGCGCAGCTTGCCGGGATCAGCCAGCAGGCGGTCCAGAAGGCCCACACAGCCTGGGGCCAGGAAGAAACGACCGATGTAGATCATCCAGTCCTGCCCCACGGCCAATCCCATGAGGATGAAGAAGCCAGCAATTGGCAGAAAGATCGTAGCGAGCCTCTGGCTCCATATCGGCGCCGATGCCGCAACCGCCAGGTTGTACGGGGCGTCCGGAGCATAATTGCCGCCTTCTTTCTTGACGCCGTAAAACTTGCCCCATGGAATCAGCAAGAACATTTTCGCGTACCAGCTGAATTTGCCGCCGCCGCCCTGAATGACCGCATCGGCCTTTTCCTGGGAGTTCTGGTTCAACGCTGTTAGCTTCACGGCGGTTAAAAAGTGCCCCATCTCGTGAATGGCAATGCTGATATGCCAGGACAGGTAAAGAATTATTAAGGAAACAACCGTCTCCCAGCTTAAAAACATGAATTTCAGCACTTCGAGCTTGATATTGACTTCCGGGTTGGCCGCCAACGTTGCCAGCGCCGCCGCGGGAAGGCTCAGTACCGATGAAATAAACGCCGCGTGGAACGAGACCAGCTTA
>Ga0210003_1003633_pt1 | contig 12459 bp, 14 predicted proteins | sample LantaG_FD_182804 | JGI IMG/M metagenome (GOLD analysis project Ga0210003, IMG submission 182804) | Deep subsurface microbial communities from Baltic Sea to uncover new lineages of life (NeLLi) - Landsort_02402 metaG (SPAdes) (version 2) | ecosystem: Environmental > Aquatic > Marine > Oceanic >...
TGGCACCATTATATAAAGTTGTTGCACTTGCTTCGAGATAGAAGCTAAGTCTATTCCCACTATTAGAAACATCACTTTGATCAAAACGGTATGTTTTTCCAGGAAGAAGTGTCAAAAATGGAGATTCAATACCATCAATAAAATATGCATCCGAGGATCCTGTTACAGAATAACGATGATTTGATGTTTTAGGTGCAACCCCAACACTAAAAGTTTTAATCGCAGAACTTTCTGTTCCGACCAAAACTTGATATCCGCCATAACCAGATGCGGTTATGATACCAGAAACTTTAACATCACCAACAACATCTAATTGTGATGATGGAAGTGTGGTTCCAATACCAACTTTATATGTGGTAGAGATATTTCCAACATTGACAATCCATCCATCAACCGCAACCTGCTCAACATTAAGCAAGTTACTACCATCACCATAAAATGCCGTGGCACTTACAATTCCAGTAGAGGCATAAAGAGCAATCCCCGAACCAATTTTTACATCATCATAAAAAGTGGAAACCCCAGTGACTGCCAGATTGGTTGTTGTGACTAGTCCGGTAATTTTTGCGGTTCCGTGAACATCAAGGAACTCTGTGGGAATTGATGTTCCAATTCCTACCAGACCATTTGGATTTACAATAAAGTTGTCATCATCGACCTGAACTCCATTACGGAAATTAAATGACTTTTTAATATTTGCCATCTTCTGGATACATTTTTAGTTATTTATCTTATTCAGTATCAGTAGAAGTCAATAGATTAATCACAGGATTTAATGGAGTTATTGTAGCAGGAATAATTCCTTTTTCCATTTTTTCCACAGAATCCAAATAAAGTTGTTGATTTTCATTATTTGCTCTTACAACTTCATTTCTAAATGATTCAACAGCAGCACCAGTTTGATTTTCTTTTTGTGATATTTCAATCGCCATCACAGGCATCCATGCAACAGCACAAGCCCATTCATCAACCTCTGCACCAGTATTTGGATTTAGTCCACGAACTTGAGTAAACCAAGCGCACTTATGTTGTATACAATCTTTTTTAAGTAGTGGGCAATAGTTTCCGACTTTCATTTGCATAATTAAATACCTTTTGTTTTGTGGTTATTTTCATAATCAATTATATAATACTTATTACGAGTAATCAATATTTTCATAAAACTATTCCAGTAACTTGCATAGTATATCTATTTTCTTTACCTAGATTTGCTGCCATATGTGGAGTATCATTTTTCCACAAGACATAATCACCTTTTTTCCAGTTTACTACTGGAGTCTCTCTAATTTCAAAATAGTGACCCGATTTCCAATCTTCTAAAAATATAACTACTCTTCCGACATCATCAATTTTTTTTAAATTCATTATTTCTCTATATTTTATAAAAGTATCACTATGTTCTGGCATTATAGTTCCAGGAGTCATACAATATAATGCAATTGAAGAATTCTGTAGAGGAATTTGTTCCAAGACATTGAAGCACCAATCTGGAAGTTGTTGAGATTGATCTCTCATTAATCCAGTATATTTTTCATAATTATGCCCCCAAAACTTCCATTTTTCAATAGTTTTTTGGTCATTAAAAGGTTTATTGATATAATCCAGATTTTTATATTCTAAAATTAAATTTGAGTTAATTTTTCCAATTTTATATAATTTTTTCATACTTATATTATTTCTTTTTATAATAATTTTGTTAAGTTTATGTAAATGAAATAAAATTATATTTTCGTATTTCCATAATGAATAACTTGAACATCTTTATCAGTTTTAAAAGTTCTCCATATATCAACTATTATACTTTTTTCTGGAATATTGCAATATAATTTATCCGAATTTCCATAAGTTGTAAAAGAACTATGTGCCAAAAGAATTACAGATGGTTCTACAATTTCATTTTCTTCAACTAATTGATCAATATATGTAGGAGAAATTCCCAGTTTTTCGCAATAAGTTCCAATTAAAATACTATAACTACCGTCAACATAAGGAACATCAGGTTTATATGTCTTTCCGTGAATTGCAATCGGCATATTATTTTCTCTAGCAAGATTTACCAATTTAATAGCAACATTTTTTGCCTGCATTTCTCGTGTATACATAATTGCACCAAAAAAATCATACCCCAAATCTAATTTTTGAGAAAGATACTTGAGAGCAATATTATCTCTTGGATGACAGGCACCACCATCACCCATTCCTGCTTTCATATATTTGGAACTAATAATTCTATCAGTAGATTTACAAAGTGCATTTGTTACGTTATCAACATTAATATTACCCTGTCTTTCTGCAACATCTTGTATCATATTTACAAATGAAAGTTTTGTACTAATAAATGTATTATAAAAAATTTTAATACATTCACATTCTTCCCAATTAGAAACTATAATTGATGGATCATTTTTAATCACAGATTTATAAAGTAAAATTAAAGTTTTTATTTCATCAGTATATTTTCCACATTCACTACCTAAAATAATTAAATCTGGATTGACCATATCATATTTTACAGACCCCATAGCAATAAAGTATGGGTTATAAACAAATTTAGGATTAATTATATAATCAATTAATTGTTCTCTTATTGTTCCGGGAAGTATAGTAGAAATCAATACAAGAATTTGATTGGAATTCATATATTGATTTACTTCTTTTAAAACATTTTTCACAACAGAATAATCAAAATCTTTAGGAGAAAAATGTGAAGTAGGAAACATTCCATCATATTCAGGATGATGAGGAGTGGGTACTGTAACAAAAACAATATTAACATCAGAAACTGCTTCTTCAATTGTAGATTTTATTTTGACTAATGAAGAAGATACTTCTCGAATATCATATCCTTTTACATAATGACCATTTTCAGAAAATACTTCCGCACAAGGCATTCCCAATTTTCCAAGTCCAATAAAAGATAATTTCATAATTTTTAATATAGTATAGGTATAAGTTAAATGTTTTATTTTATGAATATGATTATGTTTTAATCTCATAAGAGACATTAAAATAATCTAAAGACTTTTTGATTCTTTCCTCATTAAAATGAGTTTGATATGTTTTGTCACGTAAAAATAAATCTGCTTTAGCACGATTATCCTCAAATCTTTTTTGATTATCCGACCATAATTCTTTAATATTAATCGAACCATTTAATAACTTTTCATTTTTATCAATTGCAGTTGTTAATCTTTCAAAAGGATTTTCCAATTCATCGTAACTATGATCAATAATATCGTCAAAAGTGTCAATGTTAAATAAATCTTTTATTTTTTTTACCATTCCGCAACCGGTAATATATATTGGAAAACTTTTTCCATAAATGTTTTGAACTTCTTTTTCTCCAATGCAAGTATCATTATTAAAAAACATACTTCCCGTTATAATTTCAACACCAGTTTTTCTATAAATTGGTAGAAGATTAATGTTGTAATTTTCTATTGGCATATTTACATCATATCTATTTGGAGGTATTTTTAATAAATTAAATTCATTATTTTCAAATCGTGTTTTACCTTTTAAAAAATCATTTTTTAATTGTTTAGTTATTTTTGATTTGATCTTAAGATCTTCAAGAAATTTATCCTCTAAATAATCTAAATTAATACTAATAATACCATTTTTGTAGTATTCTTTTGATAACAAATAATATATTGTTAGAAATCTATGCAGTTTCATTCTTGAGTTCAATAATAACCATTCGTTACTTTTAATATTTTTGTTAAAATATTTGTATTTTTGTGCAATTGAATTTTCAAGAGTGACAGAAGATATTGTATCTATATACAGATTTTTAATATTTATTTGTTTGATAAAAAAGTCATGGAAAGTAAATACTATGAAATTATTCTCTGGATGATTTGAACAAAATTCAAGTAATTGATCAATCGCAACGTTCTCATTTTTATCTACGATTGAATCCATAATATTTAAAATCACAATTTGACTTTTAAATTTTATTTGATATAAATCATCAAAATTTGATCCTCCGGGATCAGATTCTATATTTGATCTTGATCCATAAGGATGAAAAAATAATTCATAACATTCAATGTCTTTATCAACTTCGTAAGAATTAAAAAAATCTTCTAGTGCTGTATTGAATGGAAAACCTGGCGTTGAAGATAGGGCAGTAATTTTAACTGAAGACATTTTGATTTATAATTTTATTATATATATTTAGAACCTTTCCATAACATGTGACACACTTTATGAAGGACGTGCAAACTTTAGACAAAGTAATTAGTAGAAATATTATTAACAAAAATATAACATTTTATGATATTACTGAAAATTTTGATCTTATAATGTATTCTTATCAAGAATTTGATAAATTAGTAGATAGAATTAAAAATTATTTACTATCAAATTATAAAATAAAACCCGGAGAAACTGTTCTTATAGGTTACTATGGAACTTGTTTGAAAAAAACAGCAGCTGTTTTTGCTTGTTTAGAATTAGGACTTTCAATTACAATTATTGATTACCATATTACTATAATTTCTCCAGATTCTGCTACCAAAACTCAATTACTATCACCAATACACTATTTTATTTGTGAGGATGATAAGATCCCAAAGGAAAATCCTAAAAGCAAATATGCAATACTTATAAAACATTGTTTAAATACAATCTATCACACGGATATTAAAAAACATAAATTTAATGAACACCTAAATTGTGAAGTAAAGATTGATCCAAAATCAATTGCAATGAGGTGTACTTCAAGTGGTACAACGGGAACTCCGAAGATTATAGAACATAGTCATGAATTCTTATTTGATTTGTGTCAAAGGAATTCTAAAATGTATTATGGAAATGTTGTAAATGAAAAATGTCTAGGACACGGTAGTGGTCCGGCGACATACTTCATTCCAACATTGATGTCTAAAGATGTTAAAAATATATTTAATTATTGGGGAGAAGGATCTGAGTTTAATGATCAAAAATATTTCATGAGAAATAAAAATATTTTTGATCATATAATGATTGCATATGCGCATGATATTGATGGATATCTCAAAAATATCAATAATGAAAATCCTCCATCTAAAACTATAATCTATACATTATCTACTATAAAGAAAGAATGGATACCTTATGTGCGGGAAAATAAAATAAAAGATATTGTGAGTATTTTTGGGACATCTGAAACCAGCGGCCCATTATTTCTAAACTGTGCTACGGATAAAAATTTTGTTCAAAATAAATTTAATTTAGTAGATGATTACTATAAAGTTTCTTTCACTATAGACAATCTTTTAGAAGTTGATATACCAATTTACGATAAAAAATTTTGCACGAATGATGAGTTTATTATTGGTTCAGATGGATTTTATCATAATGGTAGATCAGATTTGATACGAATTAATAGTCATATTGTGGATGTAGAAAGTCACAATAAAATATTGGAAGTTCTTAAACCATATCTAGATGCTAAGTTTGTATATGACCCAGCAGTAAATGAAATATACTTAGCGATATGGAAAACTACTTTAGATCCAGATGTTTTAGTTCAAAAAATTAATTCTAAAATAGGAAATATATACTGGGAGCACCATATTAGTAAGTATGAAGTTTTAGATTCTAATTTGTTTTTTACTGGAATCAAACTGGACAATCAATTGATGAGGGATTATTTTAGATCAAGAGTTGAAACAAAGTCTAGTACATTAGAGTTTATTTTAGAACATAAAGAAGAGTACTTAAAAACATTCGAAGGATTGGAATTTTAGAATGACTAAGTTCAATTTATTAAAACAAAGTTCTACACATTTAGATTCGAGTAAAGAAACATATACAAGTCATTTACTTTGGGCTTCTTATGCTGGCATTAAAATGATTATTGTCGGGGTTTCAAGTATTGTACATGGAATTGTTCCTGTATTTTTTCAAGGAACTGCTGCAAAAATGGTAATAGACTTTTACCATCAACGGTTGGTTAATCATCCAAATAAAGAATACGCAGATTATATTGCTAAAAAGTTGGTGGACAAAGAAATTTAAAATACTTATAATTGAGAATACTATTTGTAGATTTTTTACATATTATTACTATTTCATTTCACCAATATATCTAGCAATAGTTCCAACATATCTTCCAGGTTTACTAATATCTTTTGTTGCATTACTAAATGCCCCCAGTGTCACATTATTTGTAATATTTATTTTATTGATTACTGAGGATTTAAATCCAAATGTACAATACTCGCCAATTGTAACTTTCCCCGAAATCAAAGTTCCAACATGTAATATGGAACCTTTACCCAATGTTGTATGATGAGCAATTAAACAATGAGTTTCAATCCAACAATGATTTCCAATATTAGAGTAATATAAAATAGTACTAAAAGGAAATATCGCAACACCTTTACCTATTTTACAATTATCAAAACCCACACAAGTATCATGTATATAAGTAACACAATCTAATTCTAAATTATCTATTTCATCGCAGACGACTTTTCTTAAATTCATATCTAAAGAAAAACCAACAAAATACTGATATTTAAATTTATCTCTAAGTTTTAAAAAATTTTCTGGTGTGATTATTTGAATTGTATTTTTGGATTCTAAAGAAAACCAATTTAAACATCCATCAGTCATAGATGATTCTGAATATCCAATAATTCTTATCGACTTGTTATTTTCAATAATCATGAGAAAGAGACTCCAAAAAATATTTTCGATAAACTTGATCTTCATTAGATAATCTCATCGTAAGTAAGATTCTTGGCAACTTATTGTCTATGATCTCAATTCCATGAATCTCCTTAACATTATTTAATGTAGGAACATTTAAAACATACCGGCCAACCTCATATACATCATTTAAGTTAAAAACATTGCCGCATACTCCGGATTTATATAAACTCCGCATTCCTTGTATGTCTTCGTTCTTTTTTTTATAATAAATTGTCTCTGCACTTGTTGTATTTAGTATTGGCCAGTGCAGTCGAATTCTTCTCTCAATTGAATTATCACTATCTGTGTGAATTGGAAGTGTTCTAATTTCATCCATGAACACATATGCCATCAGAGGAACTTCGCTGCCAAGTTCTCTTTGAACACATTCAAATAATTCGGGAATATCTTCTTTAAATTTTTCAAGATCCCCATTGGATATATGATTAAAAGAAATTTTTTCGCAAAATTTTTCCTCAGATAATTTCATATCTTTTGTTACAAAATTAGTTACATAAGAAATGATTTTGTTTTGTATGTTTTGAAGATTCTCAATATCAAGTTTTTTATAGAACATATTATGACACTTTTCTTATAAGGATAACATTCCAGTTAATTTATGATTTGTAAAATCTGAACAACTTTCGCAAGTTAGATTGCATGTATGTGTTATGTGTAGATCTAATATTGGTATTTCTATCATTCTCTTTCAAGATCCAAAGTAACACAATGAAACCCTCCACTAAGAGTTCTTTGATGTCTCATTGGTAGCATCGCACACTCTATACCATGTTTTTCCAATTTTTTTCTTGTTAATTCTTGATGTTTTTCAAGAACCACTAAATTTGGATTGACACTAAAAAGATTCATATTAGCAACCCAACAAGAACCATGATTATAACCTGGATAATACCCAATGTCAAGTGCATCAGGACACCAAATCACATCCCAACTTCTAAAAGGTTCTGGAAGAACATCTACCGATTTAATTCTTTCTGGGTTTAGTAACATTAAACCTTCACGAAGAAATGTAATTGTACTATCTATATGCATATAAGCATATACATTTTGAAGAAGATGTACCTTTGCACGATCTCCCAACACTCCTTGAAGAAAATTTGCACCGGTAACATTCCCACTATTAGAAACAAGATAAAGAACATCATCATTTGCACGAAGAATATTTGCCGCATCAAATGCCGGAGTCACTTCGGTAAGTGCAAGAGTGTTTTTATCACCTACACAACTTTCATCATATAACTCATCTTGATGATTGCATGGAACAATTAATGTAGTATCCAAATGACTAATCAAAGGTTTCCACGCATCTTTTCTACACCTCAAAGGCATAGGAGTCGCAATGGTAATATCCTTATGAGTAAATATAACATCCCTTGGGCAAAAATTATAATAATTAGTAGGAGTCCTTTGAGATCTTAAAACTTCTACACCTTCTCCAATTAAGAAATTGACAAAGACTTCAAGATCCTCATTCGCTTCATCTATAACCTGCTGAGGATATTGTCCAAGAGGAACATCCGAAACATCTTCCCTATCCGCATAGTTTATTGTACGGACACTTAGATCCACTTCGGGAACTCTTGCATAATCAGCAACTCCTACGATTACTTTCTTTAGTTTATCCCATTCATTTTGACTTTTCATTATTTAATAGTTTTGTAATACCTTCTTTAAAGGTAATTGGATAATATTCGGGATAATATTCTCGTAGTTTGGTTAAATCTGGTTTTCTTTTTTTGGGACTTCCTTTTAATCCTGGAAGTAATTCATAGTCAACAAAAAAGTATCCCATAAATTCTGAAATAATTTTAGTTGCTTCAAAAGAAGTAAGTTCTTCTAAACTTCCTATATTTATTGTATTTTTAATGGGCAATTTATCAGATATTTTAATAGTTGCATCTACCGCATCCTCAATATAAGTATAGCAACGTGTTTCATCGAATCCTATTATTTTAAAAATTTTATTTTTATGATTTTGAATTTGATCGTATACAAAATGACCAGATTTAGTTTCTGGTCCATAGACATTAAAATATCGAACAATTATCCAAGGCAAATGGGAATTATGTAAGTAATTTTCAGAGGCAAGTTTGGATATTTTATAACTATAACGAGGATTGGAAATATCATCAATAACTATGGAGTTTGATTCATTACAAAAATTTGTATGAGACATTATTTCACTGCTACTTGCATAAAAAATCTTTTTTAAATTTTTACATTTTTCGGCAAATTTAAATATATTAAAATCTGATTTAATATTATTAGAAAGAACCTCATTGGGTCTTTTATAAAAATTAGATGTTCCATTAATTGCGGACAAGTGATATATAATTTCTACTGATTCCTGTGCAGAATTAAGGTATTCTAAGGAATCACAAAGATTTCTACAATAAAACTTATTACATTTTGGAATCTCATTTGATCTAGACATGTTATCGATGGCAATAATAAAATGCCCTTGATTGGTCAATTGCCTACATAACTCAGTTCCAATTAATCCTGCAGCACCTGTTACGAGAATATTCATATATCATCTCGCAAAGTGGTCTTCCATTTTTGATTGTCTTCTCTAATTGATTGAAACAACTTACAGTCATCAAAAATATCTATTGCAAAATTAATATCTTTAGGAAGACACTTACCTCCATATCCACGAAGATTTTCATTAACATCCATATATGACTGCCCGTTTTTTGATTTATAAAAAGAATCTAAAAGAATATCATAATCGGCATCATATTTTTTGCAAATATCAAAATAATGATTTGCAAAAACTACTTTCATTGCATAATAGTTGTTTGACATCAACTTTAAAATTTCCAACTCTGAGAATTTAATTCTTTTAAGTTTAAAGTTAAATTGATTGTAATTATGTAACTTACTTTTCTCTAGATTAGTTGAGTAGAACAATACTTTGGCATTCTTTGCATCTTCTATTGCATTTCTTTCTCTTAGGAATTCAGGAAAATAAGTTAAATTTCCATCAACTTGATTAAAAAATCCAGGAATAATTGTACTTCTTATTATTATTTCTGTTTTTGGACTTTTATTTGTTAAAATAGATATGATGTTTTTTATTTCTAAGAGATCAGAATTATTATTAGTTGGGATGCAAATAAAAATTACGTCTGAGTTAAATAAATCAGAAATATTGGTATTTAAAATAACATCATGAATTTTGACGTTTTCATTAGGAAATAATACTTCGTGAGTAGTTTTTCCAATTACACCATAACCAATTATTCCAATCATTCTAAAACTCCAGTAATCTGAATTGCATATCTATCATTTATACTAAAATTATAGAATGCATGTATATCTTCTCCATTCCAACTGAAACAATCTCCAGATTTCCAAGTTCCTATACATGAATCTTTTATTTGTATAATTTGTCCGGGAGAAGAATTTTCTAACATTAATATTATCCGGACTATATTTTTTAGATTTACTTTATAAACTTTTACATATTTCTCATACAAATCTGAATGTAAAGGAAGATATTGCCCTGGTTTAAAATAATTTATTGCTAAAGCTACGTGATTTAAAAATTTAAAATGTGGTTTTATGTAATCAATTACACAATCTGGCATTAAATTTGGTTCATGATAATTATATAAAGAAATCATAGATCTATTATGACCAACCTCCACGTATTGATTGATAATACCTTCACCCTTATAGGTGGTTAAACAATATTGAAGGTTCTTAAAATCTTCTATGTTCCATTTTGGTGTGATATGTTTTATCATTTGAATACTGGCATTTTAGATAAGTCCGGATAGTTTATGTGCGTCCAGTTTTTACTCGGAATATTCTTAACATTTTTTAGTTTTACAGTTCCAATTTGAGCAGTCTCTGGAGTCATATAATAATGATATCCAATGGTATCTATATCCTGTTCCATCCAAGGTTGATTAGGAGACCTTCCATCGTAAGACATTTTTTTAAGTATATCATAATCTTCTTTATTTTGCAAGAGAATTGCACCTCCTCTTCCAAGACTTAAATGTTTTTTATATTGAAAACTTAAACACATATAAGTGTTTTCAATATACCCATTTCGTTTCCAATAAACTGCAGCATCTATAATATTTGTATTTCCAACATAGTAAAAATCTTTCCATTCTTGATATTCAAATTTCCATTTTAAATTTAACTTTTCAAAAGTAAATGGAACTGAAATATATGTATGAGTAGGTATAATTATATTATTGTAACCTTCATATCTTAAGCAAAGTTCTATTGCATGAGTACAACAATCTGTTACAACTGCATATGGAGAATTATAAAACTCTGCTATTTTTTTCTCAAACTCTGTAATAATTTCAAACATACTTTATCATGGTTTAATTTAATATATTGATAGTTATTTTTATATTTTATTCACAAAATATAACCAAGTGTGTCATGATGATCTATAAAAGTTTTGATTTAATTTTATGGTATATAATCTGGCACTTTAAATAATTTTATTCTTTCAAAGCAGTTTTTTAATTCAGATTCATATCTAACAAATAAATTATTTTTATATTTTGTTTTTGGAGCATTACTTCTAATTGAATCCTTAGCGTCGGACACCAAAAATTGGACTCTCGGGGACCTTCTTATAATTTTAGATATTCCATTATATTCAAAAAATAATTTGTAATAGTATTCTGTGTTTATATATTCATTTCCAAATCCAGTAACATCAAGATTGTATTTTTTAATCAATTTAAGAGTAAAATTTAAATGCTCACTATCAATATAGTCAACTATATTCATCACTTCTTTACAATATTTACTGGGAAATACATAAAATCTGTCGCAATATGATCCATAATCTTCCCCTTCAACAATCCACAAATGTTGATTTGAAAGTAATGGATATTTATAAGCATAAAAATAATCGGATCTTGTCAGTATAATTCTATCATATTTCAGCAATATTTTTTCATAATTTTTAATTATAAAGTGTTTTATTGCGAAACCAATTATTCCAGAACTTAAAACACTTCCGAATTTACCATATTCTAAATTTTCATACCAAAAATTACTACAATTTTCCCGATAGTAATCAATCCAATCAGAATATTCATCTATTTCCCAAACATATTTTGATTTTTTGTAGAGTGAATTATGATTATCAGTTTTTCCAAAGCATATTGAAAGGTCTGCGTTGTAGGGACGCATTAGATTTTCATACATAGACTCCCAAGTTTCTTCACCGCCCCTAGCATTACCAGTTAATATTATTAATGTTTTCAATTTATTTCACTATAACAAAAAATATTTATCCGATTTAGATTTGCTGAAAATTATATATTGATCATTAGGTTTTCCATAAGTAAAAAATTGTTCCAATGTAAATTTATCTCTTAATTTAGTCCACCAATATTTACATGCATATTCACATTGTTTAAAATTTTTATAATCAGAATCCTTTACTTTATCTATCGTATCATGCGATCCCCAATCCACTGAGGAATACATTAGAGGAATCGAATAAGATCTTCCAATCTTCACCAAATAATCAATAACTAAAAATTCTTCGATATTAGGAAATTCTCCTTGATTACTCCAAAAATATGAAGACATTTTATTTTCAATTTTATCTATACAATATTTTCCATCAATTTTGTGCAATTTAATTAATTTTTCGGCAAAATGTCGATTTATTAATAAAGCACCAACACCAGAACTATCCATTGTTGGATGAAGAAAACAAGGATAAGCGTATACATTTTCGTAGCTCAATTGAATAATATCCCA
>Ga0210003_1003635_pt1 | contig 12456 bp, 23 predicted proteins | sample LantaG_FD_182804 | JGI IMG/M metagenome (GOLD analysis project Ga0210003, IMG submission 182804) | Deep subsurface microbial communities from Baltic Sea to uncover new lineages of life (NeLLi) - Landsort_02402 metaG (SPAdes) (version 2) | ecosystem: Environmental > Aquatic > Marine > Oceanic >...
TCATTTCATATAATAAAGAAATTGAAATGAAAGAAAGACTTTTAAAACAAAAAATTGACGAACTAAAAAAGATTTTTGAAAGTAAGAATTTAGAAAACCTTCAAACACTCAAGTTTGAATTATTAGAGCAACAATTAAACGATGGAGAAGAAGATTTTAACGAAGGAGGAACAAGCAATAACTTGGCTGAAGAGTGAAATTGAAAAAGACAAAATGGATTTAGAAAAAGAAAAAAAACGATTCATTGAGTCTATTAAAAAACTTGAAGTCAATCAAATAGTTGAACCAAAGAAAAAATTAACATTATGGGAGAAAATAAAGAAAGTAATACTAGCATAATTGAAGGTTTAGCTTTGGTAACAGACGCAATACAAACTATGTTCCCTGATGGAAAAGTAATATGTGTTTATGAATTAATTGACGAAGACTTTAAACAAGTACAAACCAATTTTAGAAAAATAGACCGTTCGCATAACAGGTTTTCAATAGATATTTCAGGTACGGAACATGTTTTTATAAATGAAAACTTTAAACCACTTGTTATTAAAGAACCAAAAAAGAAAACCATTAAAGATAAATTATTTTCTTTCTTTAAAAGTGGTACTGGTTCTGTAGAGTAATTTTTTATCAATACCCATTTCACTTAAAATTTCATACAAATATTTTTTCTGAGCTTTAGATGTTTCAGAAACAATTAAACAATCCATTCTTCCGTTATCAATCATATAAAGATTTAAAGAATTTAAAAATCTATGAGACTCAGATTCATTTTTAAATGAGAATAGATTAAAACAATCATCGTCCTGTACAACAACTTTATTATTAAGTCTTGAAATAAGTTTTAATGATTTTTTTGATAAATACTTTTTAATAAATTCCTCAAAGAAAATTTTTGTCTTATTGGTAACATCATATATACTTTCAGGAACATTGTAAGGGGTCAGTTCTATTATCTTATAATCATCGTCCACATCAACCTTAAGATGTCTACCTAAGGTGTCTTTAATGTAGTATATCTCAAAGTTACCATTTTTCTTACAAACAATACCTAATTCATAATCACATTTATTTGCATTCTCAACTTTTTTATCAAAATATACCAACTCACTTTCTTTAATTTTTTGATTATAAAAAAGTTTTGCTCTATCAAGTGTTTTAAACTTGTTGATTATTTTTTTTCTTTTTTTATTCTTAAATAGAACTATTAAGTAATCCATAACTAAAATATACAAATTAATTACAATAAATGAATAACGAAGACTTATACGGAGTATTAGGAGTGGTAGAAAATTCTACTCAAGACGAAATTAAAAAAAATTACAGAAAACTTGCCAAAGAAAACCATCCTGATTCGGGAGGAAACGAAGATAAGTTTAAAAAAATATCACAAGCGTATGATGTGTTAGGTGATAGTGAAAAAAGAAGACAATACGATCAAAATCGTAGGAATCCTTTTGGGGGATCAAATAACATGAATGATATTTTTGGATCTATGTTTAACCAAAGAACACAAACACAAAGACCGGTACATACCTCAAACATAACAATACAAATAGGTGTTTTGTCGTCTTTTATAGGGGGTAAACAAAATTTAACATATCGTAGACAAAGTAAATGCGAACCTTGCAACGGAACCGGTGGTGAAAAAATAACATGTAATGGATGTAATGGTTCAGGAATGGTAATTAGACAAATGGGGTCAGGAATGTTTGTTCAAATAGTGCAAACCGCATGTGATTCATGTTCAGGTAGGGGATTCAACTTTAAAGAGAAATGTTTTGTGTGTAATGGTAATTCATCTACAACAGAAATGAAAAGTGTAGAGATTAATTTACCACATGGTATAGATAATGGTCAGTTTTTAAGATTGAATAGTATGGGGGACTTTAAAAATGGGACATATGGTGACTTGATCATTAGAATTGATTTGAAAACAGAACAAAATTTTGATAAGATTGGCAATAATTTAATCTATAATGCTTTTATAACAATTGAAGATTTAAAAGAAGGCACAATTAACATTCCACATCCTGAAGGGTCTTTAAGTGTGAAACTTCCTAAAAATGTTGACACATCTATCCCGTTACGAGTAAAATTAAAAGGATTTAAATTAGAAACAATTGGTGACTTAATTGTCAATCAATTTGTTAAATATAAAAGAGATTAGAATAAAGATATAATATCTTTAATAAAAGAAACAATCCCGTAAATACCAAAAAAAGTAAATATCCCACCAAATATTAAAACAAATGATTGTGTGTTTTTAACTTGCCTACTTTCATCACAAGTCGCGCATTTTACTTCTGTTGCTTTTTTCTCTTCCATGTTTATAATTTAATTAATTAAGTGTTGAAAATAAATATTAAAATAATATTTATTATTTGACGCACTTTTTTATAATTATAGATATTTATATAATATGAGTAAACCAGGAAGACCAAAAAAAGATGAAGAATATAAAAAGGTAAAATACGGTATTAGTATTGATCGATTTTTATTTGATAAAATGAAGAATGAAGATATTAGTATCTCTAAGTTTATACAAGAATTAGTAAAGGAACATTATGATAAGAAAAAAATTTAATGAAGATTATTTTGAGTTAATAGATACTCCTGATCGGACATTGAACGAATTTACAATGGATTTTATTCTAACACAGACTTGTTTTTAACTATAAAAAAGATTATATTTGATTAAGTGATAGAAATTATCAATAGTAAAAATAAATACAGAAAAAAATAAATATTTTGATTTCATATATTGGTGGTAAGAGTAGAATAGGTAAATGGATTGTTCCTTTCTACGATAAAAACATGGAGGTTTACTTAGAGACCTTCGGAGGCATGTACTGGTGTTTTTATAACATGGATCTAAAACAATTTCCCAACCTAAAGAAAGTTGTTTACAACGACTTTAATCCCCTAAATTACAACCTCTTTAAGTGCGTTCAAAATCCAACGGAGTTATTGAAGGCAATTAACTCAATTGATTGCCAAAAATTTGGTGTAGAAATTACACCACCATTATATAAAGAACAATTTATCAGGCTCCAATCTGAAATTTTTAATGAAGGTTTCAGCGTAGAACCTGGAGATTATGAAGTTGCCGCTAAGTATGTTTATATTCTTACACAAGTATTTAGTGGGTCAAAACCTGAAACATCTGGTTTTATTGACCTTAAAGGTAAGTATAAATCAAAATATCTTACATTTAGGGATAAATTAATGAAACCTGATTGGATTGAACATTTTCTTAAGATTACGGAAGTAGAAAATATGGATTTTGCAGATGTAATTGAGAAATATGACTCACCATCTACATACATTTATTTGGACCCACCATATTGGAAAACAGAAAACTATTACTCCAACCACGACTTTGATCGTGAAGATCACGAGAGGTTAGCAAATGTATTACATGGAGTTAAAGGTAAGTTTTCTTTATCATACTATGACTTTGAATTACTCAATGAATGGTTCCCAAAAGAACAGTATACTTGGGCTAAGAAGGAGTTCGCTAAGGCGGCATCTGCCAAGAAAGGAACAAAACAAAACATGGGTGAGGAATTACTTATTATGAATTATTAATTTTTTACTAATTCTGAATATTTATTAATAAAAAAATATTATGTCAATTAGGTTCACCAATCTATTAAGAGATCTTATTGTTGAGAGTTCAAGATTTCAAGTGCTATTCGATAAGTTCGTAAAGCCAAAAGAAAAGGCTAAAAAAGGTATAATGCCATTTGAAACTTTATTCGCATTGATTGTTGCCGATCCAACAACAAAAGTTCCTAATGGTACTGATATTGATACTGTTAAACCTCAGGATATGGAACGAGTTAAAATCGGAAAATATGCTCAGTGGTTAATCAAAAACTTTATTACGCCTAAGTTACCGGCAGACCATCCTTTAATGATTAGTGATCCACAATCAGGTCAATACAAACAAGCATTAAAACAATTCCAAGATCTTTTCATGGAAGACTTATATAAGGTTACAATAAATCTACAAAAGTTTGAAAGATTTAAAAATAGATTATCGCAAGATTTCAGAGATATTAACAAGTTAAGTATTGAGACTTTACAAGATCAAGTCAAAGATTTTAGTTTAGAAAAAACTAAAGCAACCGCTGACGAGAAAAAAGAGGCCTCTGTAACATATGCTCATCCTGGGGCTAACATTGTTTATAAAGGTCAAGATTGGACTGTTGCTAAAATTTCAGACAAAGGTCCATTAGGTAAAGAAGCGGCATGTTTTTATGGTGGATCTCATAATGAAGGAAGACGAGGAGAAACTACTTGGTGTACATCATCGCCTGGACTTAGTTGGTTTGATAGATACATAGGTAGAGGACCATTGTATGTTGTAATTCCAAACAAAGCAAGATCATTCAAATCTTATGGAAAAGAAACAGGTGAAGTTTCTGGTTTACCAGCAGACAGATACCAATTCCACTTCCCCGATAATCAGTTCATGGATGCTGATGACAGACAAATTAATTTAATTGATTTCTTAAATACAAATGAGGAAGGATTAAAACAATTCTTTAAACCCGAATTCATGCAGTCATTATCTGGTGAAAAGGGTGAGAAAGTGGTTATTGATTATCCTGGCGATTCAGCGTCTAAGTTCATTGCTCTATACGGATTTGATGAGTTTTTTGCAACATTACCTGAAAGTTTAAAAAGACTTACATTTAAAAATACATCAAAAGATAAAATCTTACTTAATATCCCTAATGACATTGGAAGATTTAAACAGTTAAACGCAATCAACTTTGTTGGATGTGTGGCTTCTTTACCTGAAGCTATTTGTCAATTACAAAACTTACAATACCTATCTTTGGTAAATAATCCTGATCTTCAGATGTTACCTGAATGTGTTGGGAATATGGAAAATCTTATGGTACTAAACCTTGGAGGATCGGACCCTAAACGAGTTCTACCTGAATCAGTATTCAGAAGAGCCGAAGAAGATGAAGACTTCAATTTATTTACACACTCATAATTATGAAAAAAAATTTATTTCTAATCACAGAAGAAGAAAAAAGAATTAGAAAAAGAACTTAAAGATTTACAAACTAATTACCGAAGATTACAAAATAAAATGACTCCGCAAGATAAACAATCATATGAGTTAAGAATTAATCAGATACAAACTGATTTAGGTAATTTTTAAAATAACAAACAACAAATATAACCCACTTCAAAAGAGTGGGTTTTTTATTTAACAAAGTATTTATCTTATATGAAACTGATTATAACCAAAGATCAATTAAGTCTAATCAACGAAACTTATAAAAGAGATCGTTTTGATGCTGAGTATGAGGACGAATATCCACAGTATAAGAAGTTGTTTTTAAATACAATATCAAAAGATGTTAAAGGTTGGAGTGAGGGTGAATGGCCAGGATCAATATATTTGATGAATGAAAAGGGGGAACCTTTATTTGTTTATAGAAGACCATCAAGAACCCTATACTATGATTATTCAATAGATAGAGAAATGGAAGACTTCATTCCTTCGCACATAGTTTCAAGACACTTGAAAAATGCAGTTTATGATTATTTTATAAAGTTGTTTCCTGATGTTGAAATAAAAGAGGTTAATGGTGCTAATATTATATAGATATGAAAATAATAATATCTGAACAACAATATATAATGTTATCTGAGTCAAAATTAGATGGAATGCAAAATCTTATTAACATGGCTTTTGAACAAGTCAAAGAAAATTGTGAAGGTGGGTATTATGTCAGATCACACTACAATTACATATGTGACCCAATAGAAATAATTGAGGAAATAAAGGTGGTGGATGTATCAAAAACAACTTCTATGGATTACTTCGAAAAAAAAGAATTATCATCCATACATATAACCGTTGATATTAATCTTGATTCTGTACATGAATATAATAATTTAGACAATTTTATTTATGAATTACAAGAAGAATCAAGAAATATTATAGGAGAAAAATTAGTATCCATATCAATAGGGGAAGTAACCAATAAAAGAAAAGAATTTAATTGGTGATGAAAATAATAATATCTGAACAACAATATAGTCTTTTAAAAGAATCAGTTGCTATTAAAAATATTGAGGCAATTAAAAATCATTGGAAAAACCAATTAAAGAAAGGTGAAAAAATAAGATTTGATAAAGATGATCTTGAGTATTGGGGGATTACTAAGACTTCAGATAAAATCCGAACCCAAATAGCATTTCAAGAAATAGTTGGTGATGAGGTTTTTGCAAAAAATCTTATTAAACCATTGTTAAACAAAACATTTTCAACAAAAGATTTTAACGATAGAACTGTTGGTGGTTATGATTTTGAGTGGATAATAACTCAAATGGTATATAATGATTTTGATTTCTATTTATATGGGAAAATTTTACCGGGTGGATCTGTTAGTTTGATGGACGGAAGACATTTATCTTTAGTTGACGCTATTAATGACGATGATGTGGGTTATGAAATACAAGAAGAAGTTAATGATGTTGTTGAAGATTGTATGAACGAAATAATTTTACATGCGACAGGGTATCAGGTAGAAGTGCCATTAATAATAATATCGGAAGAATGAAAATCATTATATCAGAATCACAATATAATTTACTTTATGAATCCAATTTTGAAAAAAACAAAAGGTTGGTGGGAAAGATGTGGGATAAAGGTATGAACTTGGGTGAGATATCATCGTTGATTGGTTTAGATGAATCTCAAATAATATTACTTCTTAAAGATAAAAACATAAAAATTGATTGTAAATTTGCTGAGGATTTAGTCCTAACTCTTATGTATAGAACTGATTTTATTAATAAAAATTATAATTTCAACGACGGTCAAATGTTTCTAAACTTAAATTTGGGAGGGTATAGTGAGTCTGTAGCGTTTGAGTTTAATGATAAGGAATATAAGTTAACAGGATGGGCAACACCTTATTGGGGTGGTAATTGTGATACTCCTGTTGAGGGTAATTATTTTGAAAATAAAAAAACAGATGAATATGTTAATGAATACGGGAATTCAGATAAAAAAATAGAATACACGCCATCAAGTTTTAACTCAATACAGGAACTTATTGATTTTTTAAATAAAGATTATCCTAAACAATTAATCAAACCAATAAAAGAATTGATTGAAGATTATATTTAAAAAATATGAAAATTATAATAACGGAATCTCAAGCGGCATTAATAAGAAGGTTAAGTGAGTTAGATCATTATCTTGATGTCGCGATTAAAGAAATAAATGATGAAATAAAAGGCAGTATCTTTGGGTCAGGTAATAAACCTGATAATTTTGGTGTTTACGAAAGATGGGTAATAAATAAAGTTGAAAATAATTTTGAAGATAATAATCCAAAGATTGAATTTGCAAATCACGACTTTATGATGTTAATATCGGGACAATTTAACGATAAAATTAGAAAAGGTTTTAATAAAGTTAAAAAGAGAAGATGAAAATAATATTAACAGAGGATCAACTTAAAACTGCAGTATTTCAAAATGCCGTTGATATGGCATGGGAAGATATTGCGGACAACATTAAAGAAGAAGATTATTATACTGATGGTGGATATGGAGATAATTATGAGGCAGTTACCAAAGTAGAAGTTGTTAACGCTTATAAAACAGAATCTAATACCCTTAAAGGGGTGAAAATAATTGAATTGGCAATAATAATTTATATTAATACAATAATTGATACATTTGATGCTGGAGACTATTTGTGGGACTTTAAATTACATTTGGAGACTTATTTAGGGAAAACTAATTTTAGATTTAAACTACTTAATGTTATAAACGAAAACCCAAAAAGTGATTTGTAATGAAAATAATAATATCAGAAAGACAACAAAGGTTAATAACTGAAAATATGACAGAAGAAAATATTTTTAGGTTATGTTATACCATTTGGGATAAACAAAGAAAGATGGGCGAAGAACCTAATCTTGATGATGTTATTTATGATATTACGGGCATAAAAAAAAATACAAGGGAAGATTACGATACTATTAGACCAATTTGGTATGAATACAATGGGGGTTTTGATACATTATTTGAAAAACTTAAAGATGAAATTGATACCAAGGAATATAAGTTAGTTGAGGTTGAATTTGATTTGGAAACAAAAATTAAAGTTGTTCATCTTGATAGACAAGGACAATTTGTTGAAATTATGGTTGATGTTGATCCTCGTGGAACTATAGAATTTCATGGTTGGGATGAAGAAACTGAGGAAGAATATGTGGTGAACGACACAATAGATGCTGCTTACCATGAGTCGTTACTTAATTATGAAGGAGCCGATTTCCAAGGAATGATTAGAAGTTCAGTATATGATTTATTTTATAATTTATTAGAAAAATACGGAATTCCAATTGATGTGGATATTGACTTAAAAGAAATTTATTAATACTTTTTAAATATGGGGCCAATCGAAAAAAAAATATTAGAATTATCAAAAACAGAAGGACTTTCTGAAGAAACTTTAATGACTTTAACTATTTTAAAAAATCAAGTTATTGAGGATGAAAAAATAATGATTAATGAGGCATACCAAAAAGGTTATTTTGATAAAGAAATGAACCGCAGAGCCACTTGGAACTACTTTGATAGTAAATACAAGTGTTACTTCTCAAATTTTAAATTTGGCCAAATTAAATAATTTTTGTATCTTTGTGATATGGAAGACTTAATTAAACTTGAATTACCCGAAATTAAAATTCTTTGTAAACAATACGGTATTGGTATTGTTGGAGATGAAAAATCTTTAATTAAAAAACTCAAATATTTCTTAGAACCTATTGGAGATGTGTTAAACACGCATCCTGGAAGAAAATTAACCAATGGTAAAAAAATTGTTGGTGTTAAAGTTAATAACCAAGAAGAAATTAATTCTATTAATAAGAAAAAGGGTCAATTTTTATATTATTCTTTGGGGTATCACTATTATATTGTGACAGAATAAAAAACTGAGATATTTATTAAATAAAAATTGGTATGAAAAAACAAATACTAGAAGAACTTAATGATATAAAGTATCTTTTTAATTACAGTAGAGGTAAAGTAATTTCTGAACAAGAACAATTTGAATCCGAAGATGCGGATTTTGAAGAAATTAATATTGATGACTACGACGAGGATGAGGAAGAGGAAGATATTAACTATTTGAAAAGTGAATTTTCTGAAGAATATGGTTATGAAGATATGGATGATGGTAGTGAAACGGTTCCTTCATTTAGTCCTAGTAGAGACATGGATACAGGTGAAGATTTAGCACCTTCTTTTGATTCAGATGGTGATTTTTTAGGTATGGTAAAACCTAATCGATATGATATGGAAGTTGACGAGGATTTAATTGAAAATAGAGAATTAGAGGTTCCCGTTAAACCTGGCACAAAAACACCAACCAAACCAAAAAAACCTGGAACTCCGTATAGCCCTAAACCTGGACCAAAGAAAAACCCAAAAGCAAGAAAAGGTGATATACCTGATTGGTTAAGTTTTGATGAACTTGGGATTGATTTTGAATAATATGAAAAAAAATACAAATAGATTATACACGGAAGGCATTTCCAAAAAAGACTTATTAAGACTTATGGAAGCACCTATTGACTACGAAGGACCTGAAAGAATGGCTGGAGATGTTGAGAAAAAAATTACGGGAAAAGAAACCCCGTATCATGGATTTCCTGCAATTCCAAATATGGATAGAGACTTTATTGAGTTAATATCTTCAAAAAGATTCAAGGACTCAGTTGAAAAAGTTAGAACGGCAATGGGAGACACAAGAACAATTCAAGGTTCAAATGCTCTTATGCAATTGATGGGAACAGTTGGTCAGGCAATGCAAAAACTTGTCATGATTCAATCACAAAATAAAGAGGTACTTGAAAACTTAGCGGTTGAACTTGTTAAAAATGAGTTAGGTATACCTGATGATGCAATGCAATTCAAAGCTGAACTTGTGGGGCAACCTATGGGAGCAGCAGAAGGGATGCAAAGTGAGCCTGAAATGCCAAGTGAAGAAGAGGTTGAAGAATTAATGGGGGATATGGAGAACTTCAACTTGGAAAGAGAAAAAAGAAGATTTATTAATTCATTAATTCAAGGAGCGGCTTTTAAAGGTGGACATATGTATAATCTTGTTAAAAATGAAATCAATGATATTAATCCACAACTTATGAACCTATATGCGGTTACACAATCTTTAATGGAACACGCATATTGGATATTTCCTAACATGGAAGGAATGGCCGGAGGTGGTGGTGGTCAAATGGGTCAATCAGAAGTTGATGAAGAAACAGATCCACCAACAGTTAAAGCTAAGGCGGTTACATTCCCGTTGTTGGTTCACGAATTAGTTAAAGGTGTTTATGAAATATTTGGATCACACGGATTACCTGATGACCCAAGACAACAAGAAATGATATTAAACGCTGAAGACACTTTACCTTCAGAAATTTGGGATTCAAGACTTGGTCCTGTATTTTGGGAAAAGTTTATGGCATCATATCCTATGGAGTTGTTTGATGAAGACAAAAAACATATACAACATTACTTATTTATGAGATTCTCGTCATTAAACGCGGAAGAGTTTATGAGAGTTGCAAAAATGATTCTTAGTGGAGATCCTAAAGGACAACAATTTATCCAACTAATGGTTAACGACATTATTAAAGAATTAAAAAATCAAGAATACCGTGATGCGATGGGAGATGAGGATGATGATGATGATTTGAGTGGGATTGATTTTAGTGATTTGGGACTTTAATAAGTCCCATTTTTTTTTATGAGGAATTTTTTTCCTATAATTATTAAAAATGTGATGTATGAAAAATATTGATTGTGAAATATACATAAAACAACTTATTACTTTTTTTGAAAATAACCCAGGTGATTTAATGGAGCTTGTTGGCAATGTTCAAAAAGAAGAATTTTATAAAAAGTTAAGGGAAAAATGTGAAAAAAATTATGATGATGGCGTCGACCATATTATAACTAAACAACAAATGATTAATATCGTTATGGAATTAAAAATTCCTGAACTATTTGAAACCCCAAACCCCAAGTCAGTTGTGGAAGGTTATATTCAAAAAACAAAGTGGGGTAAAATAATTTTAAATTAATTTTTTAAAAAGTTTTGTATTTAATAAAAAACGCATATCTTTGTAATGTGATAAACGAGAAACAAAATGAAAACAATAGAACTTACTATGATGGAAATATGGCAGGCAACTAGACCCATCGTGCAAAAAAGTAAGAAATCCTACACTCGTAAAACCAAACACAAAAACAAAGAAAATAATAAACTATGATATACACACCAGAATTAATCAAATCAATTGCTCCGGCAGTATTTGCAACATCACCATCTTCTAAAATGACGAACAAGTATGAGTTTGTACCAACCAACGAAGTGATGGAGATTTTTGACCGCGAAGGTTGGAAACTATCATCTGTAAAACAAACAGGTAAAAGTATTCACGGAATGCATGAGTTAAAATATCGAAACGGACAACTCCCCAAAGTTGGAGATACCGTGGTTGAGGCAATCATCCGTAACTCTCACGATGGATCGGCAACTTTCTCAATGGGGGCAGGATTATTTAGGGTTTGTTGTTCAAACGGACTTACGGTTCCTACATCAGTGGCAGAACGATTCTCAATTAGACACAATCACTTTTCATTTGACGATGTTAGAGCTTTGGCCGAGGACTTCTCTAAGAAACTCCCAAGAATTGAAGAATCTGTTACTCGAATGATGGAAAAGGAGTTAACTGAAAAAGAAAAACTTCGTTTGATCAAAGAAGCAATTAAGATCCGTTGGGCGGTTGGAAATGGACCTGAGTCTATTGACATCACAGACCTTCTAACACCGTTTCGACCTGAGGATGAGGGAAGTGATCTTTGGACTGTGTTTAATGTAATCCAAGAGAAAATGACTCGAGGAGGATTTACTTACAAAACTCCAAGAGGGAGACAAACAACTCTTCGTGGGATTAAGAGTATCCAAACCACAAATCGTTTAAACACTAAACTTTGGGAGGCAGCGGAATTAATGTTGGTTTAAAACTATGGGGGTGAAATGCCCCCTTTTTTACATTATGAAAAAATTTAAACACGAAGAACAATTTTTAAAAAATTTAACTGAAAGAACTAAAGAGATGTCCTCAATTATGGAATTAACTGATGGACACAGTTTATCGCCATCAGAATTAAAAAACAGACCTAAGTTTACCGAGTATTTTTCTGATTCAGTACAATTTTCTGATGGAATTAATAATTCAGAATCAATTTATGTGTATGATGAGAACATTTACATATATTTATCTAAAAGTGATCCGATGATCTCTTCTTTTTCTTGTAAAATTTATTATCCTATAAGAAAGAAAAAAGATGTTGAGTTCTTTATATTAAACTTAAAAAAAATGAAAAAAA
>Ga0210003_1003636_pt1 | contig 12456 bp, 16 predicted proteins | sample LantaG_FD_182804 | JGI IMG/M metagenome (GOLD analysis project Ga0210003, IMG submission 182804) | Deep subsurface microbial communities from Baltic Sea to uncover new lineages of life (NeLLi) - Landsort_02402 metaG (SPAdes) (version 2) | ecosystem: Environmental > Aquatic > Marine > Oceanic >...
TGCTTCTTTTTGTGTCGCTGTGCTTGCTGGTGTTAGTGTTAAAGTAATTTCTGTTAATGGTATGCTGGCCGTTGTTGTTGTTATTGGTTCAACCGCTGTTGTATAATTACTGTTGCCTATTATAGATGATCCAACAGGAGTAGTGGCAGATTTAGAAGCAGAAGCATATGTGGTTGCTGCATCAGTTTCAGTTAATGATATGTCAGAAAATGAAAATCTGCTCGTTGAATCAATTGCCCCTTTTAAACTTGCAATATTTGAGCCTATTATCTTTATAATAGAAGGCGTAATATTTGCTGATACATCTTTTAAATTAGCATAGATAACTAATTCTGTACCGACAGTAGCAAGATTTGTAGGCACGATATAAGAATTTGTTAAATCTTTCATAATTACAGTATCAACTAAAGATAAATCAGTCATAGACAACTTAACAATAATTCCATCATTACCACCAGATACATTAGGTGTGTACCCTGTTGCAAATATATAACCATCGTATTCACAGCATCCTGTGAAAGTGAGATCTCCACCAGCAATAGAAAAGAATTTATCATAATTCTTAGTAGTCAGATCTTGTGATATCTGCATAATATGACCGTAATATTTAGAGCTTCCATCATTCGATATTGAAGTAATATAGAATTTGTCATTGCTATCATAAAATATCTTATCAGGCACTATAGTATAAGTAGCTTTAGAAACAGAGTAAAATGCTGATACAGCATCTGTTGTAGTATTAATCTTATATATACCAGGGCTTGTTCCATCTCTGCCAATACAATGTAAAGCGGAATTTTCATATATAGCGCATCTGATATCTTGTGTTGGAATATTTCGCATTGACTGATAAGATCTTGAAGAATTATATTTTAGATAATTATAACTTGCCGTACTTGCAGAATATCCATAGAAAATAATATTACCTGAAGAATCAAGTACAGCACTTCTAGGATAATATATATATGCGCCCCACCATTTATTCTGGAATTGATCTGTAGAATCATGTAAATGATATACTCCATCAAGAACATCAAAAATATCAGTAAACATTGTCCCAGCCCCTTCGCCAGCATATACGAGTTGAGTTTTGGCGGCATCTATAAAATTAATTGTTGGATATCTTAATGTTGATGATGCCCCTTCATCAAGTTGTTTCTGGTGTAGCGTAGTAAAATCATTTGATATTTTTATAATATAATTTATCTTGCTTCGGTTTCCAAAGGCCATATATAAAAAGTCATCATCATAAACAACTTTTTGAAAATCTTCTAATCTCAAACTTGATGATCCATCTGTTAATATAATTATGTTGGCTAAATCTGAGACCGCTACAACTGTTGGTGTCAACGTACCAATAAAACTTTGATTTTTTTCAGGTGTTACGCTTAATTGTATGTCAGTCATTATAGATCCTGTATATTAATGTTTGCTGTGTCCCAAGTGCTGATTTCTGTTGTATCTATAGTTATGTTCGCATCTGTTGTGCCTGGCGTTGGGCCGGGGGCTGCTCCAATTGTTGTAATGCTGATTTCATAATCTGATAGCTCAACAGTCTGAAATATATTCAGCACGTTAGAAAGTGAATCTCTACCATATACGACAACATCTTCGGAAAGTCCGAGTCCATTACCCCAAGCTGCAATAGCTGCTTTCAATGCAGTCTTTTGGTCTCCTGTCAATGATCCGTCTTCTGTTGTAGTATCAACACGAACATAAACGTCAACTTCTGAAGGTCTTGAAAACTCAACATCTCTAGTGTTGCCCCCATCAAGCGTGACTGTCTCAGAATAACTTGAGCCTGTGGTGCTTACAAACCGTGTAGGCTCTTGAGCGGCATTAAGTATTGCCCTCGCAATTGCCTGATCTGTTGGTGTATCAGTTGTTCCATAATATACAATAACTTCAGTACTTTTGCCTGGCCGTCCGGCTGCATCAGTTATAAGTGTTATATTAGCCTCTACTAGACAATTTAAAATAGTTTCATAACCTGAGTTTTCTATTTCATTGAGTGCTAAAACTCTTCGCCTAATTCCTGAATCTGTACCAGTAACAGTTATAAAAGGATCATTTTGTATTCTTGCTCTCAGTTCTGCGTCCGTCTCTTCATCAACGCCCTGCACGAATGTAGACCCCGAATCGTTTGTAACACTAACAAGATTTGATGTTGGATTATCAATAACTATAATTGAGTCGTCGGAAACGTCTACAACTCCAAGTGTGGTACAAGTTAGATCAACGTCAACGGTTTCATCGCCTGGCCCAGCATATGTATGCGCAAGTGCTGTATCAAGACTGTATTTAATTGTTGTCTCATCAGTCTTTGAAAAAGTCGTCCCAACTGCTAGGTTGAGATTTCCTGATACAGTAAGTTGGAAATCTTTGATACTTGACGCCTTTGCCTCAATCCTTCGCTTTCCTGATCTACTAGCAACAAAGTCAAGATTTTTTCCTGAAGCAGCAATAGTGTTCTGAGTATTGGCATTTTGTAAATTTTCCCATAAAAGAGCATGGCTATCCGCAGCAATATCTCTATTCTCACCATAAACACTTTGACTTCTAGTGTTTGCTGAAGCTCCAACTATTGCCTGATATTGTTGATTTGTTTCTGTTTCTATAACTAGTTGAGGTTTTATAACAAACCCTTCGTCCGTAAAGCCGTAATCTACCATATTTAAACCCCCAGTCCTGTAGAGTAAGGGAATGACCCCAACTCTGTTTCAACGCTATCGATCTCTAATGTTAGTGTTCTCGTCTCACTGTTTTTTTCAAGTCTGAAATTAATCAAACGAGTAACACCGGGAACATTTGAAATAGCCTCTCTAAACCGGCTTTCTATCTGTGCAAGACTTATGCCTTTGACAAATATTTCGCGTTCATAATCAATGCCTAGTGTCAAATCACGAAACCACTCTCTTTTCATTATTCGAATACTTCTAGTTATATCCTGGCCTATTGCTTCGATTCCTGTTACTTTCTGCAAGTCATTATTTGCAAGATCAAGATATCCGGTTGATAGGTTTTGTCTTAAATCTGTCATGATATTGTACCTGCTCCCGGCCCAGAAACCCCAGTCCCTACTGTTACGGCAGAAACACTTGCAACTGCCACAACCGCATTAGTAGAAATATGAGTTATTATCTGTGTAGCAATAGTTTTCCACTTAGTTTCTAATGCTGTTATCTCAGCGGATTCAAGCCCTGCTGTTCCTATTGCTGCGGCTATCGCAGTTCCTAAAACATCGCCATTCATAACCATAATATTACCTATATAAAAGTTTCTAATTTTGCTTTTGTAATACCGAGCAAGTTTAATGTTGCTGCTGTAAATGGAGACGCGCCTAAAGCTGTGACAACTGTACCTGATTCTAGCACTGTTATCAATTCTTTAATAACTGCTAGTAGTTCATTTGTGGAGTTCTCAACTGCAATTTTTCCATTTGGTTTTAGAGACATTTTTATAAAATCTTTATCGTCGGAATTATGAATAACAATATTATCAGAATCAAAAAAGGTCATTTTTCTTGAAAATGGCCTGAGTCCTGGAGTAAACGTTGCATCTCTAAATTCATGACTTCTGCTTGATACCCCTATATCTGATGGGTTTTTTCCATCACTAAATGCCCATTCTGCAAGTGACCAATCAGCAAATTCAAGCTTCCCTAGTGTTCCGGCTTTGACTGGGTATGTCATACCACAATTATCTGCCGAACCATCAAAAACAACAGGCACTTTGCTAATAATCAGATCATCTGTGTTGTCAAACGCTCCAGTAATTTCGCTAATATATTTTGTTAATACTAGCAAATTTGCACTTTGATTTTCAGGATTATATGAAATCACTTTTCCCGGTAACATAACATGAGAACTGAAAAGTCTTGCTGATATATATTCATCCAGAACTTGTGCCAGTTTTTTATTATCTGATACTATCATATGGCAAACCCCGATGCTTCATAAGATCCTGTACGGCTGTTTCCGGTGTATGAAATTTCTTGTATAGTATATTCATTATCATTTATATTTATTCTCTGACCAGGATTAAGTCCTGGCATTAATAGACATTTGAAATCAATACCTTGAGTGATTTCTTTACCTTTAGCCTTACTTGTTTTCTCAACTCTCTTTTCTCTTGGTGAACCTACTAAACCACTTTCTGAAGTGAGTTTTATTATTTGGTCTTGATAACTGTCTTCAAATATCTTCAGCACATTGTTGACAACGGCAAAGGATTTGTTTGCTGCTTTTAAATAGTCGTGCATATAATTAATTGCTTTTCCATTTAGAATATCGCCGAAGTCTAATTTACCTGGTATACCTGCAATCTCCCCCTTTGCAAATCCATCAACAATAATATTACTATTCTTTGTGATAGCGTTTAAAATGTCATCTAGTACGCTTTTTATATTAATTTCTGGTGCAAAAGCCTTGTTTATATCAACTTCATTAATCGCTTGATCTCCGTCACCGGCGTCTATCTCAGTAATAAGATTAACGCCCTCTGTATATTGCGTGGCGTTTGTTATGTCACCTTGAAATAGTGTTCCGTATAGTTCCTTATACCCGCCTTCAAGTCTGATATACGCGTCATCAAGAAATAAATAATTCCAAATATTTTGACGATCTACATTATATAAAGAGCAGGTAAGCGTATCCGGTGTTTTTCCGTCAATGGTTTTCTTGACAGTAAAATCAATGTTAAAATCCTCGGTGTATACGCGTTCTTCATTTTCTGAATAAGCACCTATAAAAACACTGAGTTTTCTACCTAATAATTGTGTCATGCATCCACCAAATCATTATAAACAAGGAATACATTAACGTTCAGGTCATCTCTGCCACATTCAGTATCGTTATTATAATTAAACGCATAGAGCAAACCTGTAGGAAATCTTTGCTCTGTTACAAGCTCGAAATAGTTCAAACCCAGCACAAAAGCTATACCCTCAAATATAGGGCTGTTTTCTTGATCGTACATGGATAAATACCACTGCTCGGCAACTGTATTCCACTTCATTCTGAAAATGAATGTCTCGTCCCCTAAATCAACTGTCAATTGCTGATCTGGGAAAGAGGTGTCAAATGGTATTTGATATGCTGTCATTTTATTCACCTCCTAATAAAGATAGATACCCAGCATAAAGCTTTTTAAATATGCCTTTATTATCTGTTATATTTCCTTGATTCAAGTTTTCAGGTTTTGGAGATTTTTTGTTCTGATTCACTGTTTTCTTTGTTCTATCTGACGTGCCCTCTGCTGGCTGTTGCGCTGCTGTAGTATCCGAATATACTGTAATAATTTCTCTTAATGTAAGTGAGAATACTAAAGCTTTGCCTGATGTTTTGTCTCTTACGGCATCTCCTAGCCGTTCGATATACATAGGGTAGTATTGCTCTAATGAAGTATCAACAAACAAAGGCAATTTTGAGTCTGCTAGTGCCTTGAAATATGCCCAAACTAGTTGAGAATAAGGTAAATTGTTTAAAAGAGTTTCGCTAATCAACTCCCCTACTTTACCAGCGATATCATCACTTATTTTTAAATTAAGTCTTAAAACGCGCGGCTTTCTAATAATATTATCTGATGCGTCTGTGGTTGATTCTCTTGGGAAATCAGTTATTTCATAATCAACGGAATGTGTTTCTGATACAGTTATGTCAAGTACTATTGAATAACCTGTTTTAAACCCCTCCGCGTCTCTTGGCTCTATAAATACACTCATTGGTTAGTTCCACCACTCATCATTTTTCGTTGCATTTCTACACTAAAAGCGTTTAATACTGCTTTTGCTGTTTCTTTCGGGTTGTCGTTACCAGTTACATAGATAGAAACTCCCCCCTGAAGCGTCATATTTGCATATTGATCTGATGGTGCTTTAGTCATATATTGTTCTGGTCTTAGAAGAGATTGAGCAGTTGAGGGTGCAATACTTACGCCCATTGCGTCCGATGCTCCTTTTAGGCCATATTGATCACGTGACATTTGAATAGCATATTTTGCTGACTTCATATCAGATAAAATTTGTTTTATTGTTACTTCAGCATTGTCATCAAGACCGAAATGTTTATCAATTAATTTCCAGAATAATTTTGCTTTCAGAATAGACATGTCAAACCCATATGCCATTTCATCAAAAGCAAGATTTAGTACACTTCTGAAGTTATTTAAACCGCGTGGCAATTTTACTTCAAATATGTTGAGCAGATCATGAAAATAAGAATTAAGTTTAGGATCTTTCATATTTTCATAAACTGAATACACCAGCAAACCTAAGGCAGAAAATGCAACAGCGGCTAAAAGAGGAAAAGCTATAAACTTTAATTGTGCTATCATAGCTGCGTTTCCGAGTCCTGTCAGAGCAAGTGCAATATTACTAACACCAATAAGTATTTTTCCAGCACCCCATAAAGCAACCACCCCCGCAAGTGCTGTTCCTGCGATAATCAGACTTTCAATACTCTTTTTTAAGTTATCATTTTCTCTTGACCATTCAAATAAATTTTCAAGAAATCTTTTAGCGACTTTATTGTTGAAGTTTTTACCAATATCCTCTAAAGTTAAATCAACTAAAACACCGAAATTACTAATTAAACCGCCTGTTGTCTTTGACATTTTCGCCATAAGATTGTTAAACTTTCCACCTTCTGAAGTCATATTTTTAAAAGCTTTTGCAACCATAGCAAAATCAATATCACCTTTAGGAATCATTTCTTTTAATTGTTTAGTTGTTTTCCCTGTTATTTTTGAAAGTTCTGCTAATAGTGGAACGCCTGCGACTGTAAAATCTCTTAACTCTCGGCCTGTTAGCTGCCCTGCGGTTCTAACCTGCCCGAAGTTGAGCGCAAGTCTTGACATTGGTACGTTTAACCCTGCTGAAACATCTCCAAGCATTCTAGCATCACCCATAACATCTTTTAAACTTGATCCCATTGCAAGCAACATCTTTGTTGTTCCTGCTGCTTCTTCAAATTTAAAGGGAGTCTCTAAAGATAAATTTCTAACACTTTCCATGAGGTTTTTAGCATCTTCAACATTACCGAGCATGGTTTCAAAAGAAACCTGTCGCTTTTCTGCTTCTGCTCCCGCCATAACGATTTTGTTCATTCCCATAGCAACAGGAATAAGTGAAGCTGTTAATCCTATCGCTCCTCTTTTTATATCTTTGAGAGCATAGTCAACGCGCTTTAATTCTTTGTTATCAGCTTTTACACCGATTCTGATCAGCATTTCTCTGATTACGTTCATTTTGTCTCCGTTATGGCGGGGGACGGAAGGGCTTCGACCCCCACAATATTACTTATTCTGCCCTTCGGTATGGTGCACGCCCTCTGCTATCTGCTGGCATATTATACCATTGCTTCATAGTTTCTTCGGCTTCCATATCTTCAATAATTGCCTTATGGTCATGGTATTCAAGCATCTCGTCAACATCCATGTTATTAGCCTCTGTATATGTCAAATCATGTTCCATTATTGGTTTCCAGAAGAACCAGTCTTCCCAATCTGCCTGATCTCTATTTCCTGACTCTCCACTGTCGTTTCTGATCCATTTTCTTTTGTAGTGAGAGCCATTAAAAACTTTCCCAAGTATACATTCAATACCTCATGATAGAGTTTTATTTCAAATGTTGCTGGTGCAGCTTCCATCACTATTTCAAAGTTCAAATCAATTGAAATATCCTTTCCATTAACTTTAATTATTGGAAAAATTATTTCTTGAATTAGATCATAAAAATCTGTATCAATGAGAGAAATAATCACATCTGAATTCGATGATGCTTCCTCAAGACGTGCTATTTCAGCAACCATTTTTCTTTTTAATTTACTAAAATCCCTCTGGCCAAGTTTAAAAAAATCAACCTTGATTCCATCAATTGTTTTTGTTTCTTGTGCTAAATTCATGCCCTTCTCCTTTTGTTAATTATTTCCGCCGTCAACCCAAAACTGATAATTTCCCTTGAGTCTCCAACCTTTATCATTTAATTCTGATTTTCCAAGTGTTGAACTTGATGGACGTTCGACACTCATCTGAGCGGCTGCAAGTTTTGTGGTCCCATTTTTATCAAGCAGCCCAAAAGGTATTTCAAGTCCAGCTTCAAAATAAACATTCCAGACAACGTTGTCACCTGCGCCTTGCTTCAGATTAACAGTAACATTAATAAACCTGAAATTTGCTTGTTCTGCTCTGCCTGCTGAACCATCAGCACCATGATCATATACCCATCTATCATTAGTATCAATAACCACGTTTTCAAATTCTTTTATCAAAGATGTGCCGACTATAATGTCGACATCCTTACTTGTATATGTAAAACTCATAATTGCCCCCTATGATGTCAATTTAAAAGTAACGTTAATTCTCGATATTGCGTCTTCAAGATCTGCATCACCATTATCAAATGTTGCTGTTCGGGTTGATGAAACTAATGTTGCTGTATCAAGACCAGTATCAACTGATCCAGCTACTACCATTCCTCTTTGAACTCCTTCAGTCTCCATAGTTGATCTGATAATGGTATCAATCTGCGTCAACGATGTAATTCTTGTTTCTGCAATAAGAGCGTTAAAAATGGCCTCTGAGACTTTTACTTCAAGATAATCTTTAGCAAAAATTTGATCAATAAACTGACCTGAAACATTATATCCACCTTGTGCACCGTCTGTTGTTCCTGAAGAAACACCTGGAACAACTGTTGATCCACCAACTGTTTCAACTCTATTTACATATTTACCGATCATGTTAGTTATTTCTGTATCTGAAAGAGTATCACCAACAACTCCAGTCATCGGATACCAGCAGGGGTTTACTGCACCTAAAAAATCTGGCATTGTAGCGCCTGCCCAGGCTGCTGTTGCATAGCTGGCTGTATCTTCATTGTAAACTAGTAAAGTTTTTTTATATCCAAGTGCCTTTAGTTCTGATGCAACGTCATTTGTTACGGCATCCTTAACGTCTGAATCTCGTGTAAGTGCCCATAACATCTTAGATTTTGCTGTCTCTGCTGATGCTGCAAGTAAGTCAATGTTTGCTTCTGTGACGGTAGTTGGTACAAATCCCCAGAATGAACTATCTGCGGCTACGATTGCGGAAAATGCTTCTGTCCAAGTCTCTGTTGCTGCTCCGTAAATATCTTGAGTTATTGTTGCTGTTGTAACAGTGGTGAGTGCTGAAATATTAACGGCATCAACTTCAAAAACAAGATTTGCATCAGCTCCGTTCCATTCGATTGTAATTCCTTCAGCATCACCAGCATTAGTTCCATTGATTGTAACAGTAACACTGGCAACGTTTGCCATAGTCTCAATGATAGTTTCAATGGAGGCTGCGACTGTCTCATCATATGCGATAGCTGTTGAGGTTACGGCTGTTCCATCTTCTTTACTTACATCAATTGTGAAAGTTCCGGCTGTTGCGTCTGCATCAAACGTAATTGTAACTTTTGAGTTTGCATCAACATACTTTCTACCGACCTTAACAACTGGTAGTTTTTTTCCAAGCTTTGAGGTCTGAGCAAACACATTTGCTGCTGCAATATATGCTTCTTCAGAAGTCCCGAATCCTGCGTCTGTCATTGCTGTAAGACTTGTATACGTTCCCGACCTCGCTTTTTGCGAAGTTGTTTCATCTAAAATCATCAGATAGTTGAATAGATCCGAACTTACTGCTCTGGGTGCTATCGAAAAACTGACACTAGCTGCATCTCTGATTGTTGTAGGCATGGTATGTCTCCCTTATGTGATTGATTGATCTATGTTTATTTCTATATTATTCCCACAATCAAATGTTGCTTTGACTGTCTCTATCTCTGTTATTTTTTCAATGGTATCAGCTGTAAATGCAAACTCAAAATCTTGTTGCACTCTAAATTCATAGGACGTATCTAAAAGAGCGGTGAGGTCAATCGCTCCACTCATGCCTCTAAAGTATAGGCCCGCTGTTTTAAGTGCTGAAAGTACTGCAGCTTTGTCAAGCGATTGCTCTAATTTCTGCATTTTAAGAAAATAATCACCATTACTTATAATATTCACAGATACATTCATTTTATACCGATGTATTGCCGTGAAAGTATCTTTCGTGGAAGTCCTGATAGTTTCAGTCTGAGCTCCATTTTCTTTTATAGGTGGCAATAAATTAAGTGTAGCATAAGGCAGTGCCGGTCGTGGAGCGTCATCTTGCTTGTCCCATACTGCGGCTGTTAATCCAGTTACACTACCATACACCCACGCAATCAAAGCATTTTCAAATGTTGAGTTTAATCTTGTCAAATTCTTTGCCCCTCATCTTTTTTTCGAGTTACTAGAACTTCATAATGAGCCAGAAAAGGATGTCTTGAATAATCTCGTACGTTATCAACTTCATATACATTAGAATCAATCGTTATAAAATCATTATTCTTTAACTTAGTTCTGGTATAAATTGCTTTTGCGTCTCGTTCTCGTCTATTTTCTGGTATTCTCTCAAGCTGTTTTCCTGATGCAGGTTGAACACTTGCGGTAATGCTGAAAATTGTGCTAGCTCCGGCAGTATAGTTACCTGTAGTATTGCTGTATGATCCAGCTTCCTTTCTTGTTACTGATAAAGTTTCATTAAATGTAAATGGCACTATAAAACCTCACTCGGAAAATATTCAGCTTGTATATCTGGATCTGAAATATCTCTCAGACTTGAGTTTATAATCCCTGTTAATGCCGAAATATTAGCTCTTGGCATTCCTATAATATTTGTTTTACCCATATCGCCTTTCACTCTTAGATATGCAAGTACAAAATTACCTTGCTCATTTTCTGCAATTACATCAATATAATCACCCAGTCTTTTTTTATGGTCAGGATGCATCATAACACCATCAGACGACTTAATGACTTGATTTAATCGACCTTTGGGTATTTCTATAACGATTCTATTTTCATCATGCTCTAGTACAAAATCTCTGTTATTATCTATGTCTGATTGAACTTCTGCCGCTGTATAATCATATTTTATCTGTGCCATAATTACCCCCAAAAACTTGTTGATAACTGATACACTGTTACAGTGCATGCTGTATCGCATTGCATTTTAATTGTAAAATAATCACCGGCAGCTACATTTAAAATCTTATCTGCATTTATTGAAATGCTGTTGTCTTGTGCGGCAATATCAAATGGTGACATGAGATTTTCTATTGGATCGGTTGCATCATTTAGAAATAGGCCAAGTGTTATTTTAGCACTTGGAACCGATATTGCTACTTGAGCAGAGCCAACAAAAAGAATTTTTCTAGTATCTGTAAATGTTGATAGAATAACTCCAGTTGTGGTGTTTACTGTGAATTTATTTTCAGTACCATTTACTAATCCAGCACCTGTAAACGTCGATCCTGTAAGCGGCAGCCATGTATCAGTAACTTCAGACGCAACCGTCACTGTACCTGGAGTAGCTTCAACTGTTCTTGCTATTCCTAAACTCGCACACGCACGGTGTGCTTCATATGCATTTGCAAAACTTACCATCATTCCCCTCCTACGTCGCTGTTACGACGAACCCATTTGCATCAAAAGTATAAGCACCACCGGATAATACAAAATCAGTTTTATTTATAAATCTATGAATTGCTACACTATTTGCGTATGTTGGTGGAACTGAATACAGAATGAAATTGAAATACTTATTTGCTGTTGTAACGTCACAAAACAAATAATCTTCTGAAAATACAGCTAACAGATCAGCATAGCCTAGCGCCTTTCCATAGCCTGTAGCGGCGTTATGAAGTATCTCATTTGTATCTGCGGTCTTTACTGCTGCAGCAACTCCCCAACCAGTACCATCCCATGTTGTAGCACCTACAATTAATTCTGTTTCAGCTCCGTTGTGCCAGTATCCTGCTGGATGTTCCGTAGTAACAGTTGCCGCCCAATCTGAATCATCAGCTAACCTAGGAACAATTTCTTTAATTACTAAAGAATTGATAACTAAATCGACACTACTTCCAGCTGTTTGCCTGATAATATAAATTGTGCCACCACCCTTTGCAGTATAATATCCAGATCCAGAAGAATTAATATTTGCAATTGATGTAGCGGCTCCAATAAATATTTTTATTTGCCCTGTTGTAACATCAGAAATATTCCATTCTACATAATATGTTCTGCCTTCTGTAAGAACGTCTTGTGTCATTTGTAACACATAATTATCAGTACTATCATAAATAAATCTGGCACCATTTGCAACTTCAGTTATTTTTGAATTAGCTGTTTCTACTATGCTAGACCAATTATCAGGATCATCACCTGTCCAACTTGAAAAATCACAGTTTTGACACGGTTCATTTTCTCCAAAGCCGTATTGAAGGCTGTAAGACAATCCTTCTGTAGTTCCAAGCGGTTGTGTTGCAACTAAATCCACATTGTCTGTATTGTATGCGTGATTATCATTACCTGAAACATCTAGTAATGATCCATTACACGGAATCCAAG
>Ga0210003_1003637_pt1 | contig 12455 bp, 12 predicted proteins | sample LantaG_FD_182804 | JGI IMG/M metagenome (GOLD analysis project Ga0210003, IMG submission 182804) | Deep subsurface microbial communities from Baltic Sea to uncover new lineages of life (NeLLi) - Landsort_02402 metaG (SPAdes) (version 2) | ecosystem: Environmental > Aquatic > Marine > Oceanic >...
GAAGCAGAATGGATATTAAATAATATAGGCACCATGGATAATTTGGTAGAGAAAGTAGTAAAAACAGAAGCAAGATCACTATCCAGAAACATACCTAAAAAATATACAGCTTCCCAGCTTTATTCTGAGCAGGTTTTTGATGTACAGGACGAGATATCAAATACTCTGAGACCTGTATTTGAGGATAATGGAATAATAATGGATGAGTTTTTACTCAGGAAAATTGATTTTACAGAACAGTACTTTAGCATACTGGAAGACAAACAGATTGCAGAAGAAAAAATAGTAGTGGAGAAAAATGTTTTGGAACAGGAAAAGATAAAAAAAGAGCAGGCAATAGTTAGAGCAGAAGCAGAAGCAGAACAAATTATGATTAAAGGAGAAGCGCTTCACCAGTATCCACAGATAATTCAACTTGAGTTTATCCAAAAACTTTCTCCTAACATAACCTGGGGAATATTGCCGGAAGGGATAGTACCTCTTATAGATTTAAGCAAGCTGCAGGAAGGAGACAACAGTTATTCCGAGTTTGTCCCGGAAGCAGAAGCACAAGAAGAAACTGGGAGTGAATCCGATGAGTAACGGGAATGGTTATTTTTAAGAAAAATCTTGCTGAATATATAAAAAAGGTAAGGACTTACAACAAAATAGCTGGCATAGCCAAGATTGTTAGAAGGTATTTTGCGATAAATGGTTTTGATGGTGTCATAACAATCATTGGTGTTCTTGTTGGAAGCTATATTATAGGGATAAGGGATTATATTAATGTTGTAATTGCCGGGGCAGCAATATGCATATCGCTGGGAGTTTCGGGAGTATGGAGTGCTTATTTTAGTGAGAGCGCTGAAAGAAAAAAAGAGATAGATGATTTGGAAAAATCAACGCTGCATGACCTGGATAAAACTGTTATAGCTTATGCCCAAAAATATGCTTCAAGGGTACTTGCTGCGGTAAACGGTCTCTCACCTGTGGTAACAGCATTTATCCCGCTTGTTCCATTTTTATTTGGAAAGTTTATCCCAATAAACATTTGTTACTATTTGGGATTTGGACTTGCATTTTTAATACTATTTGGGATTGGCTTGTTTTTAGGAAATATCTCAAAGAGTAATTTAATAATAAGCGGCATAAAGATGGCCCTTGCCGGAATTTTTTGTATTGCTTTAAGTCTTTTACTAAAGTTTTTAACATAAATCGTATCTTTTGTAATGCAAGCGGGTGTGAAGAATATAATAAAAAACATGGGCCGCAAGAAAAAAAATTGAAAAAGAAATAGTGTTTAGACCTTTACACATAGAGGATTTTTAATTATTATTGGGCAGCATATCAATATAAAAAAGACAAAAGAGAGGTAAAAATGTCAAACAACATCAAGGAAATACAGGCAGATATCCTATCAGCATTTGGTATGCTGGGAAAAGAAAACCCGGAATGGATGAAAACTTTTAAAGATTTTGTCGGAGCAAGCGAGAAGGAAGGCGCTCTTACCCTAAAAACTAAGGAACTTATCTCAGTTGCTCTGAGCGTATGTGCAAAATGCACGTTTTGCATTTCTCTTCACGTGAAGAACGCAATAGGTACAGGAGCTACTAGAAAAGAAATAATGGAGGCAGGGTATGTAGCCGGACTTATGGGCGGAGGCCCGGCGGTGTGCTACTTAAAATATGTTATTGATGCGGCGATGAGTTTGGCGCAGAATAAAGAGTAAGCATAGTTTTTAAGGTTTGTCCAGCCCGAAGCTGCTAATGTTATCTAAAAGTAAAAACTGTAATTGCAGCAAGGGTTCAAATCTAAGCATTACAATAAGAAATGTTTTAGGGCAAAGGTATATTGGGGATGGTCTTGAGCATAAAAATAGTATTAAGATTTATGGAACTCCGGGGAATAACCTGGGAGCTTTTACGGATGGACCTGTAATTGAAGTTTATGGCAGCGGACAAGATGGAGTTGGCAATACTATGAACTCAGGCAGAATTATCATCCATGGAGACGCTGGAGACATTTTAGGCTATTCCATGAGAGGCGGAGAAATATATATCAAGGGAGATATTGGCTACAGAGGCGGTATTAATATGAAATCCCATTCTGGAAGAGTGCCGGTAATAGTGGTAGGAGGAAGCGCAGGAGATTTTTTAGGTGAGTATATGGCTGGCGGCATTATTATAGTGTTAGGATCGAAGGGCAAAAAAGTTTTAGACATACCTTTTGTAGGCGGCAAACGGTTAGTTGGAAATTATGTAGGGACAGGTATGCATGGAGGGAGGATTTATATTAGGGGAGAGCTTGGACAGTGCAAGACAGGCAATGAAGTAAGAGAAATGAAAATCGATGGGGAAGATAGAAAAATTTTATACAAATATATAAATAATTACTCTACTGTTTCTAATATAAAAGTGTAGCTATACCTTAGTCGATATTTTGTCTTGACAATGGGGGTAACCTTAACCCACAGGCCATACGGTAAGTTATATGCTTATTAGAAAACAAACATATAACTTACCCAAAACCAGAAAATGTTATGAAAAGCTTCCCGCGCCTACTTAGAAAGAGCACATATTATAATAAAGCCATTCTAAAGTATGGACAGATAAGAATTAAGTTCATAGTCAGATACATGTGTCCTGTATCTATTCCACTCTATCCTTTTATTTGCAATAAATTTATAGAAAATGTGATCTCCAAGAGTTTTTCTGATTAAGCTGCTGCTTTCCATATAATTTACTGCTTCACGAAGGTTGTCTGGAAGTGTTTCTATGCCTGCTTCTCCTCTTCTCTCCTTATCCATTTTAAATATATTTTCTTCCACTGGTGCAGGGAGAGCATATTTGTTTTTAATCCCTTCAAGACCGGCTGCAAGCATTACGCTGAAAGCAAGGTAAGGATTGCAGGCAGGGTCAGGACACCTAAATTCAACTCTCGTAGAAGTTTCTTTTCCGGGCTTATACCCGGGTACCCTTACCAGAGTTGACCTGTTTTTTCTGGCCCATGAGATATAAACCGGAGCTTCATATCCCGGGACAAGCCTTTTATATGAATTAACCCATTGATTTGTTACGGCGACGAATTCTTTGCAGTGTTTTAGTAAGCCTGCGATATAATATTTAGCAGTTTGTGATAAATTATATTTATCTTTAGGATCATAGAATGTGTTTCGGTCACCATTAAAGAGAGACTGGTGGACATGCATTCCGCTTCCATTTTCACCGAAGATGGGCTTTGGCATAAAAGTTGCATAAACTCCATGTTTTGCAGCTACCTCTTTAACTATAATACGGTAGGTCATAGCGCTATCAGCCATAGTTAAAGCATCAGTATATCTTAAGTCAATTTCATGCTGCGAAGGGGCCACTTCATGATGGGAAAATTCAACACCAATACCCATAGCCTCAAGAAAAATAACAGTATCTCTTCTAAGATCCTTTGATACGTCTAAAGTTGTTAAATCGAAATACCCACCCCTATCTAATGTCTCGGGTACGCCATTATCAGATTTGAAGTAAAAATATTCAAGTTCTGGTCCTACGTAAAATGTGTAGCCCACTTCTTTAGCTTTTTTTAATGTTCTTTTTAAAACCCATCTCGGGTCGCCTTTAAAATGAGAACCATCGGATTCCAATATGTCACAAAACATTCTGGCTACTCCTTTTCCATCAGTGTCATGTGGAAATATTTGAAAGGTGTTAGGATCCGGCATAGCTATAACATCACTTTCTTCAATTCTGGAGTAGCCTTCAACTGATGAACCATCAAAGCCCATGCCTTCAGATAATGCATCTTCTAATTCTTCAACAGTAATATCAAAGCTTTTGAGAAAACCCTGAACATCGGTAAACCAAAGCCTTATAAATTTTATGTCGTTGTCGTGAGCTTTCTTTAATACATATTCTTTCATCTTTTCGTTGTTTTCCATTGCGTCTCCCTCTTTTTTATAATTGCTTACATTAGTCCTAATATATTTTAAGAATCTGTAAAAATATTATATACCAATTTTGCCTGAAATAATTTAAAACTATGTTAAATCTGTGTTAATTTTTAGGGATGAATATGTATCCTACATTTCTGATTGTTTTTATCATGAGGTCATATGGGGCAATTTTGAATCGCAACCTTCTTATATGAACATCCACCGTCCTGCTGCCACCATAAAAATCATAGCCCCATATCTTCGATAAAAGCTTGCTTCTGGAGAATACTTTATTCTGATTTTGAAGTAAAAATTTTAATAATTCATACTCTTTAAAGGTTAATTCTACTAATTTTCCGTTTACGGACAGCTCGTATTTATCTAAATTTAATACCAGCCCTTCTACAGATATACTGTTTTTAGACATCAGGATTTTTTGCCTGGCCAGCATAAGATTAATTCTCATTAAAAGCTCGTCCTGAAGCTGGGACTGAAAAATGAAATCTTCAAACTTTGTTTTACTGCTGGACAGGATCTCTTTTTGATTTGGAGACAGTATGATCAGTTTTGCTATGTCACAGTTTTTGGACATATTATTGAGGATTGCTGCATGTCGATATTTTACATTTGGCAATTTAAAAATATCCTGGCCACTTATATCTAAAATCATTAGCTTAGTATTTTTGGAAATTTTCTCTTCTGAAACAGTATTCAGCTTAGAATCAGTAGAAAACTTTTTAGCTATTATTTTTGCAGATAATTTGAAATTTTTGCTTCCTATAATTTTTTTTATCTTTTCTATATTTTTGTTACTATTGGAAAAAAGTAATATCTCAATCATATTTTTAACCATTTTCTGTACAGCAGCAGCTTTTAAGCCAGTCGGAACTTATTGGTAATAGGATACTTTCTTTCTCTGCTGACTGCTCTTTGGGTAAGCTTAATTCCAGGAGTTCCCTGTCTCCTTTTGTATTCATTGAAGTCTACCATACATATTACGTCTTTTACTATTTTTTCATCAAATCCCATTTTAACAATAGAACTATAATCCTTTTCATCTTCTATGTAAGACCTTAATATGCGGTCCAATATGCTATAGGGCGGGAGTTTGTCCTCATCCTTTTGACCTGGTTTCAGCTCAGCAGAAGGAGCCTTTGTAAGTATTCTCTCCGGGATCAGGTTAGAATATTTCTTATTGATAAATTTACAGATATTATAAACATCCGTTTTGTAAATATCATTGATGGGAGAAAATCCACCTACCATATCTCCATACAGGGTGCAGTATCCAACACTTATCTCACTTTTATTTCCTGTTGACAGAACAAGCCAGTTGTTCTCGTTTGCTGCTGTCATTAAAATATTACCTCTGATTCTTGCCTGAATATTTTCTTTTGTAACATTTATCTCTTTGCATTTAAATATTTCTCTTAGATTCTTAATATAACTGGTGTAGATAGTAGATATTGGAATTGTAATGTTTGCAATACCAAGATTTAACGAAAGTTTTCTTGCGTCAGCAATGCTCTCCTGCGATGAATATATGGAAGGCATCATAATTGCTGCAACATTGCTTTTGCCTATCGCAGAAACTGCAATTACTGCTATCAGCGCTGAATCAATGCCGCCACTTAGTCCTAACACCACTTTTTTGAACCCGTTTTTTATGATGTAATCCTGTGTAGCCAAAATAAGTGCCTTAAGCGTCTCCTCCTCTCTGCAGGATATGTACTGGCTATATTTATTTATAAATTTACTGGATTTTAGCTTCTTTTTTTTATTTGACCCTTCTTTTATTTGTAAATCACCCCTTTGTGTATTTTTATAATTATCTATATCTATAACTGGCAGGGGGGCATAACTCTGCTCCATTTTAATTTTTTGATTTTTAAGTTTAGTATCCTGAAGGCGGCATGCCTGTATTTTCTTTGTATCCAGATCGTATATCAGCGCATCTTCCTGAAATGGTTTTGCACGGGCTAAAATACTGCCCTTTTCGTTTATAATTAAACTGTTGCCATCAAATACTAATCCATCCTGGCCACCTGTTAAATTTACATATGCGATGTTTACCCTGTTGTCTGCTGCTCTTGCACATAAAATTTTTTCTCTTTCTTCAATTTTTCCAATGTAGTAGGGAGAAGCTGATATATTTATTATAAGTTCTGCCCCCCCTAAAATAGATTGTATCTTTGCAGGCCCTGAAGGAAAGTACATGTCTTCGCAGATATTAATTCCTATAGGGACAGACTTTATCCTGTAGATATAATTTTCAGCACCTTTTTGAAAATATTTCTCTTCGTCAAACACTGAGTAGCTTGACAGCAACTGCTTATTATATATGGATTTAATTTCCTGGTTATAGAGGATTGCCGCTGAGTTATATAGCTTATTCTCTTTATCTGCATTAACAAAACCTACTACTACAGCTATATTTGTAGAAAGATTTTTTATTTTTTCTAAATATGAGAGATTTTTGTTTATGAAAGCTGGGTTCAGGAGCAGATCTTCCGGAGGGTAGCCTGGAATACATAATTCAGGGAATACAATTATGTCTGCCCTGCTTTTTTTTGCTTCTTCTATATGAGATGAAATAATACTGTAATTGCCTTCAAAATCACCAACAGTTGGGTTAATTTGGGCACAGTATATCCTTAGTGTATCTATTTTTTACTCCTTTTTTCTAACTTTTAATAATAAGAATATATTGTACCACATAAGGTTTGTCAAACTTATGGTTTTGCGTGTAAGGTTCAGGCTTGTTTCTGTAAAATTTGGTAAACATTTTATAAAAAAGTTTTGAAAATTAAAGCAATTAGATTATAATGTGCATTTAAATATTTATAAACTTATAAGTAAACGTATTCTTGGAATTTTAAAAATATGGAAAAATTTGCAAAAGTATTATCCCGCGTATTTGATGGGTCACTTATATCAATTCCTATTTTTATTATTATTTGTCTTGCTGTAATAAAAAATCCTCTGAGTGCATTGGGATGGGCTTTTCTGTGTATTTTATTTGGGACATTAATTCCTTATTTATACATATTCTCTTTATTTAAAAAGAATATGGTAGATGACATGCATGTTCCAAATAAGGAAAACAGGATCAAGCCGCTAATTGTAACAATTATTTGTTATATACTTGGTTATTTTGTTTTATATATCCTAAAAGCACATATATTTTTAAGGTCTATATTTGTAGCAAGCATAATCATCACAGTAATTTTAACTGCTATAACGTACTTCTGGAAAATAAGCTTTCATACCAGCTGGGTAACTTTTGTTACTATAACTTATTGTGTCTTGTTTGGAAAATGGATGCTAACTCTTCTGCTTCTAACCATTTTAGTTGGGTGGGCAAGAGTTAAAATCAAAAGGCATACTATTCTGCAGGTGACATTGGGTGCTGCAATTTCTGCAATAGTTACTTTATTTGTATATTCCCGCTATGGATTTATTGATTTATTTTAAAATCTCAAAATTTAAAATTTAAGCAGGAACTGATGAAACCTGCAGGATAAGAAGAGCTCTATTGCCAGCATAGAAATAGATATAACTGATGGTAAGGCAAGGTACTTGCCCAGCAGTTTCTCTGCTCTTTGTGAAAAGAATGGCACCAGTAAGGTTATTACAAGATTTACAAAGTAGAATGTAAATATAATTGAGAAAGCAGTTAAGTAATAAAAAAAATAATCTAAAAAACTAATTCTTGCCAGTGATGCAGCAATAAATATCATCAATATAACAAGGTATGCAACAAATTTTACAGGATTTGACAGTATTTTTATATTTTTTGACTTTTTGTAATACTGAAAAACAAAAATAGGATAAAGCATTATTGCAACAGAAGCCCCGCATAAAAAACCAGTTATAAACCTGGCATTGTTAGTTGTACTAAATGGAGTCAGGTATGACAGGATTCCATTTGCCACGGTTGAGAATATAAACAAGCATGAAATTACTGTAATATAGGCAGGCGGAAGGCTATTTTCTTTTTTCCTAAACATTATAAATAAAATTATTGCTGATACTGTAAAGCCGATGTAAATTCCGCTGCATCTTGAACATACAGGGAGATAAAGATTGCCTATATTTAAACTTCTTGAGGGAAGTTGGTGGCAGATTGAAAATCCCATCTTTTCTATTAAATTGTTAATCATCTGTGCCTAATTGTCTTTATTTATTGATGTTTGTTTAAGACCTGCGGCTGCTCTACTTTATTTGCAAATATCTGTCTATATCATTCGCTAATTTATTAAAGCCTTTGTCTATGAGCATAAGCAATACAGAATGAAGGTCTTCGCTTGATGAAGCTATTGTGGAAAGCTGATATTTTTTGCCTATTCCCATCAGGCAGTGTTCATCCAGGTCATTACCGTATGCATCGGTTATGGTAGCTTTGCTCTCCTTTAATATTAAATAGCTTGCAGCTATGTCGTATGGATAATTATTGATAATACTTCCATGGCCAACCCTTGCATAGTTTTTTTCTAAAGCCGGGAAGTCGCTTATGAGCCTGTGGCCAATGTCAATGTAGCAATCAAGCTGCCCTGACACTATCCTTGTCATGGAAAAGGAAGCACTTCCAAGGTAGAAAACGCTGCCGTTGAAATTGGAAGCATCAATTAATTCTTCCAGGACGCCGATGATTGGAACTGCAGGCCTGCCTCGCAGCCCGACTGACCAGAAAAGAGACCTGATATCAGTGTTATTTGAAAGAGCAGGTGTCATGGTTTTGTCACCATCAATAATTTTTACTCCTTCCCCCTTTTTGGCAATAAACATCTTTCCAGTTTTTATTTCCTGAACACAGCCAAATTCCAGGTCTTTCATTTTTGGCTCATCTTTGTATTTGGAAAGTGCAATTGAGATACAACTGGATTCAAGTCCGGCAGCAGCAGCACGGGTTCCGTCTATAGGGTCTATTATTAAAAAATTTTTTGGAGAACCAAACTTGACTAACCCTTTGTCTTCAGAGTAGTAAGCAATATCAATATTTTTGTCTTCTATATATTTTTTTAGGTATGTTTCTGATATATCATCTATCAAAAAAGTAGAATCTCCTCCTATAGCTTTACCAGAAATATGTTTGGAGCTCTGGTTGCCAAAATAAGGAAGGACCTCTCTTCTAATGCCGCTGCTTAACTCTAGTACAAATTTTTCTATATCTTCATTTGCCATAACCTGCGTATTCTATATGGTTCCGATTTATTTGAGTTTTATGTTAAATCTAAAATTATAAAAACACTTTGTGTAAAGTTTACTATAACATATAATAAAATTATAGTTTTTTACAATTTATATTGGTAGAATTATAAAAAATTTTGTTGGTAAATTAATATACTAAACACTATGGAAAGGGATAATTCTTATGGTGTATGATTTTCATACTCACACTTTTTTGTCTGATGGGATTAACAGTCCAATTGAATTAATAAGGTTTGCAGTTGCTGCAGGATATAAGTGCATTGCGATAACCGATCATGCAAGTTATTCCAACCTTGATTATTTAATTGAAAAAGTAAAAAAGGACTGCAAACTGGCAGAGGATTATTGGGATATAACTGCCATACCTGGCGTGGAACTTACAAATGTTCCTGCAAAGAGCATAAACGATATGGCAAAATATGCCAAAGACCTTGGTGCAAAGCTGGTAGTAGTACATGGAGAAACCATAGTAGAAGAAGTTGAAGCAGGCACTAACTGGGAAGCAGTGAATTCAAGATATGTTGATTTGCTTGCGCACCCCGGACTTTTTTCACAGAGGGAGGCAAAAGCTGCCGCAAAAAATGACATATATGTTGAGATAACTTCAAGGGTGGGACACAGCCTGACAAATGGAATTGTGGTAAAATCAGGAAGAGAAGCAGGGGTGAAATTTTTAATAAATAGTGATTCTCATAGCCATAAAGATCTCTTTTTGAATGATTCTCAAGAAAAAATAGCAAAAGGTGCCGGGCTTGAAGCAGACGAGATTAGAGATATTTTTTCAAAAAACAACAAGGATTTTCTTGCTAAAATAGGGCATTAAGCACTGGCTGAAAAACCATTGATCCTGCGAAAGCAAAGGCTATATTATTCATTCATGCTTCCTGTCCTGTAACCTTCAATATCTATTGTTATATGCCTAAACCCGATTTTTTTGAATTTTTTTATTATTTTTTCACTTATATCAGGTTGAAATATCTTAGGGATTTCTTTTTTTGGTACCTCTATTTTTGCCGTTGGGTAGTAGCATCTTACCCTGTTATGGCTGAAGCCAAGAAAGTGAAGATATTCTTCTGCTGCACTAATTTTTTCAAGCTTGGATTTAGAAATTTTTTCTCCATAGGGTATCCTTGTTGCAAGGCATGAGGACGCTGGCTTATCCCAGAAGGAAAGCTTTGCCAGTTTGGAATACTTTCTTATTTCTTCTTTTGAAAGTCTGCACTCGGCAAGCGGGCTTCTAACGCCAAGCTCTTCTGCAGCTTTTAGTCCCGGGCGGTATAGATAAAGGTCGTCAAAATTTGTCCCATCTATTACAAAATTAAGGTTGTATTCATTTTTTAATAAAATCAGTTTTAAAAAAAATTGCTTCTTGCACAGGTAGCACCTGTTTTTAGGATTATTTAAAAATTCTTTTATTTCTAATACATTAGAGTTAACTATAATGTGCCTGCAACCCAGGTTTTTTGACATTTTTTTTGCAAGGGCAAGTTCTTTTTTTGGCAGCAGCGGTGATTTTGCTGTTACTGCAATTACGTTTTTATCTAATGTACCTGTAGCTATTTTTACAAGCAGGCTGCTGTCAACTCCTCCCGAAAAGGCTATAACTGCCGACCCCATATCTTTTAAGATATTTTTTAACTTATGTATCTTTTTTTCTAAATTAATGATTTTTGCACCGTTCTTATTTATTATTAATGCTTGTTTGCCTGAAATTTCTATAGTCATGCATGTAAATTTTTATTTTTGCTTAGACAACCAAAAATACACAAAAAAGCATATTTTTACAATAGCTGCAGTTTTTATTTGGTGTGCTGCTACTTGAGAATTTTATAGAAAATATGCTATTGTAAATAAATTGGGAATATATTGTAATTTAAGAAACAGAAAACAGCATAATACCTGGCAATACTGTTGCAGATGTGTGAGTAATTACAGGCAACCTCTTATTATGAAGAATATTTTATATATAGATTGCTTTTCAGGAATAAGCGGAGACATGACAGTAGGCGCTTTGATTGATCTTGGCCTGGAGCTAAATTTCTTGAAGAGTGAATTAAAAAAAATGGATTTGGGCGGATACAACATTAGCTGTAATGCCGTTAGCATAAACTCAATCAGTGCAAAAAAATTCGATGTAGAAATTACAAGCTCGCCTGAGGGCAGGGATTACAAAGAGATAAAAAGAATAATAGACAGCAGCAGCTTGCAAAGTGATGTAAAAAAAACTGCCCTGAAAATTTTTCAAGTGCTTGCAGAAGCGGAAGCAAAAGTTCATGGCACCAATATAGATAAAATCCATTTTCATGAAGTTGGAGCAGTAGATTCCATAGTTGATATTGTAAGTACGGCAATAGGAATAAAAAGTTTGGGAATAGATGCAATTTACAGCAGCAAGGTCCCGCTTGGCAGTGGCTTTGTCAGCACCATGCATGGGAAATTGCCCATACCAGCTCCTGCAACTCTTGAAATACTAAAAGGGTGCCCAGTCTATGGCGGGGGTTTTGATTTTGAAGTAACTACACCTACAGGTGCGGCAATACTTAAAGCACTTGTCAGGAAATTTGGAGTTATGCCGCCAGTAAATATTGAAAAAATTGGCTGTGGGGCAGGCAGCAAAAAAAATGAGGGAATACCAAATGTTCTAAGAATCACCAAAGGAAGCATTAAAGAAGAAACAAATGGTAAAAAAGGCACGTCGGGTCGGGAAGATTTAATTTTACTTTCTACTAATATTGATGACAGTACTCCTGAAATTTTAGGGTACTTAATGGACAAGCTGTACAGGACAAAGGTTCTGGATGCATGGATAGAGCCTATCTATATGAAAAAAAATAGGCCGGCTTTTAAATTATGTGCAATATGTGACAGTAAATTAGAGCATGAAGTTGTAAGTGTGATATTCCGTGAGACAACTACACTTGGTATAAGAAGAGAAATAGTAGAAAGGTACACTGCTGCCCGGAAGATTAAAAAAGTTAAACTGCCTTATGGGGAAGTAAAAGTAAAGATAGGAATTTATCACGGCAAAGAAGTAACTGTTTCTCCTGAATTTGAATCCTGTAGAAAGTTAGCTCAAAAACTGGATAAACCCCTAAAAGAGGTGTATCAGGATGCTATTTTTCTTCTTTCAAGTAAGAAATATCTTAGTATTTCCTGAATAACTGCAACAGTTGGCACAGCCAGAAGCAGTCCCCACATACCAAATACAGCACCACCTGCTATTAGAGAGATAATTATAATGCCGGGGTGTACTCCTATCTGGTATCTCATAACATTTGGAGATATTAGATAATTATCAATTTGCTGAACAGCAATAAAAAGTAAAACAACTAAAAGAGCT
>Ga0210003_1003639_pt1 | contig 12452 bp, 2 predicted proteins | sample LantaG_FD_182804 | JGI IMG/M metagenome (GOLD analysis project Ga0210003, IMG submission 182804) | Deep subsurface microbial communities from Baltic Sea to uncover new lineages of life (NeLLi) - Landsort_02402 metaG (SPAdes) (version 2) | ecosystem: Environmental > Aquatic > Marine > Oceanic >...
GCCGGGTTGTATTGTGGGATGGCATGTCGAACCAGATATGTCCCTGCTTTGGTCGTGGCCTCACCGTTGTAACCGGACTTCACAACCAGAATGTCACCGGACTCGATCTGAGCCAACCCTTCAGGTGCCGGGGTTGCGTATGGTGGGGAAGGCCAAGCTTGAGGTACCGGATCTGTGATAACAGTATCCGAAATACGGTCGTCGTACAACTCTCTTAAATCAGGAGGTCCTATTAGACCTGAATCAAATTTGCTCTCGATTACCCCAGTGCCTTTACAAATGGAATTGTATGTGGTCACAAAGAAAGCATCTGTCCAAGCACATCGATCATTCGAAGCTGCCCCACTGAACGTTGCCAAATTCCCAAGTATCGGGATATTCCCCGTAGCCCCATCATAACCTTCGAAACCGTGAACCACAAGAGTACCCACACCGGCAGCATATTCTCCAAGTACCCCTTCTCTATTGAGGAATGTAAATGGCACCGGCTGACCGGCAGACTCCCCATTACAGAACGTGTTAATAATTGAGGAATATTGGGGGGTTATAGCATCGTGCCCAACAGTCACTTCATAGATGGACAGTCTTGTTTCCAACTCAGTGAGTGGGTTCAAGTAATGCACTGCCCCACGTTCCTGAGCCAGCCTGAAATCGATCCCTTCATAGAAGGACAATCGATCAGAACCAATGTAAGCTGTGATAGACTCACCCGGCAGAAGGGCCGTGTTGTACGTGTCCACATCAAATGCAAAATCCATTCCGTAATCTGCGGAGGTATAAAGGTTTCCTCCGAAATCCAACACCTCATAAGGGATAAACCAATCAGGACGGACTGTTGGGGCAGGGGGTGGGTTTGGCATATCCCAGATCAAATCCATCATCGGAACAGGAAGACTGGAGAATGTCAGCAGGATGTACCGAGTGTTGCCTGGGATATAATCCGTTGGATCGACACCTGGAAGTGCTGCAATGACAGCACCATCCACCCCGAACTGGGCATTGGTGATATTTCCCGTTGTTACGGGAGGATCAACATAGTTTGTGACCGTAAATCCAGTACTCTGGATATCCAATGTCAGTAAAACTGACCCGAATGCCGGAGCCGGGGCCCCTCCGGGGCCGATGAGGGCTGCTGGGTCATCGTGTGAGATGAATTTAACGGTGATCTTGTTGTTAGGGGATGCTGCATAGATGGCATCCAGTCCAGTCATATCGATAACAGCTATACTCGTAAAGTCCAACACCATATAATGTGCTGCCAGAGCCGGGGCATCATAAGTGCGCAGTTGCACCCCATTGAACGATCCTGATTGGTCTTCACTCACCATTGCATTCTCGACCTTATACCGGATCGGAGAACCTATCTTCGTCTGAGTGACAAACCTGGGGGGTTCAATCAAAGAACCCCATTCTGTAGTAGGAGCAAACTCGTTATTTTGCCCCAGATTCCAATTACCGTTCCGGTTTCTGATTCGACCAACCGACAATATCCCCATTGCACCGTTGACCGGGGTCAAACTACCGTCTGTAAATGGGCTGGGACTACTTACTTGAGTAAACAGGAGATCATATTCATCCAGATCAGCCGTTCCGGGCTCCTCTGATGCCTCTGTAGCCTTCGGTTGCACGTCGGTCGTTGTCAGAAGGGCTGCCGGTTCATTTGCCGGTATGATATTCGACTGGGTGGCTGGCAGCGGTAATGTCGTCACACACCCGTCGTTTCCCATCCATTCGTTCGGGTACAAACCCCAGGGTAACGGAAGGTGGTCATCGATTTTCAGAATGTCGGCCAGGATGACTCCATCATTGTATCGATCCAACTCAGTATTTCTCACCAGGAGGAATGGTACATGGTAATCACCGGAATCATCCTGAAACTCTCCTTCCAGAGCCGGTATCAGGAGAGGGTTTTGACCACTATAATAAAACTCAACTGATCCTTCCAAACAAGTCACCGGAGGTGGGGGGTTCTGACCAAATGCTTCTTTCAAGGGCCAAAAAGCGGGATCTTCTTCTGAAGGCATTGTAATATCAAGAAGTTGTCCATCTTGAGAATATCGTATATCAAAACCCTGACGATAAACACTAAGATTATTGGCCATCAAGGCCATATCCTCTGTCGTAGGAGGATTGTTCACTTCAACAGTTCCAATTACAGGAACTGACTGAACTGTATCCCCCTGCTCTAAAGTCTGATCTGCCGGAATACCGACTGAGGCTGAAATCCCGACCATCACATCATTCGGATCGGTAATCAGGTTTCCATCAGCATCCTGGAATGTCATTACACAACCGTACTGAATGGCATTCACGTAAATGCCAGTCAAAGCATTATTCACGGAACCGGAAGGTTCTGCTTTTGACCCGCAGTAAGCTTCCAGGATACGACCATTAGGTTTACCCCAACCAATCTGTTCCCCGACCTCGAAAGGAGGTACGGCCATCTCAGGGTCACCAGTATCCAAGTCAGGGAATTCTCCGCCTAAACTGAGAAATTGTGATCTGTCCGGGTATCCGGTTATTGGATTGATTGGGAAATCCTTGATGAGTCCCGGGGTGGCAATCAAACACGGTTCCACAATTGCCGGAGAGGATATGGCACCAACCAGTCCGAAAGCTCCCTCTGGAATACCGTCGGGGAAATATTGCCAAAGCCGTGCCCGTCCCAATCGTTTGGTCAGATAAGCCGACCGAACCTGATTGATTTCTCCCAGTACCGGATTGGCAATCTGTCCAATTGTCATCTTTGTTGTTCTGCGGTATTCCCCTTCAAAATCAAACCGGCCAGCCGAGTACCATCCTGGATCTCCAGTATCTAAATCGGAATCGATCCCTGGATTGGTTCGGAAGAAGGTCTTCGTCCAACGTGGGAAAATCCTAGAGAATTTGTGATTTTGATACATCTTACGGAAGATGCCAAACAGAAGGAAATAGAAATACGGGAAACTGTCTTTCTTTTTGGAGCCTGCCTTGAAGCTGGCCATTATGATATCATCAACTTCGTTGGTTACAGCATCCTTCTGGGCGTCCATCATCAAATGCAAGGTATCAACATCAGGAACACTGCCTTCAAGCAGGGAATCTACAATCGTGACCCCTTCAGGATCTACAACCTTATCGTAGGGCTGAATGTAAACGTATCGAGGCGGAGTGGTATCTACATAGGACGAGAACACATCCGTCCAGACATTACGGGGAGTCAGCAAACCTGTGATCTCATCTTCATATCCCGGGGTGGGCCATTCTTTTCCTCGACCGACCCAAAAACGGAACTTTCCATCACGATCTCCTACAAGATCCCCAGTGATCGACTCACCGATCTGTTCGAACGAATTGGTCGTTGTATTGTAGAAATCGAGGAATGTCCGAGCCACCCGGTCTTTGTCCGTCAGGTGACGACGCTCGGATACCAGTCCAACACGCCCGAATTCCCAGTTCTCTGTCCCACCGGTCGGTTGAGGTGCCCCGCTAGAAGGTTGCTGGTTGGTAATTTCCTTGATGACTTCTTCAGTGATCTCTACCAAGAATTGAGTCATCGGAACAATGCGAAAATAAAATGAGTCAGGACTCCTGAACGTATATGTCCCTTGAAGGAACCCACCCAACAATCCGTTTTCTGTGCTTGGAGCATCGATGTTCAGATAGGTTGCAGAATATGTTGGCCGGATGATGGCACCGTTCTGAATGAACGGGGACAACTGCCGGAGACGCACGAAAGACATCACTAGGGATTCTGGGGCATTCAAAGGATCTTGAAGAGGTTCAAGAAACGTCACAAAACCATTTGCTGGGTCAAACACGTAATCCACGGTATTCACTAAAGTTTTACCGGGAAGGGTCTGGCCGTCATCGTCCGTCAGGCCGTACTGCACCAACTCGAACCCTTCATCAGGTACGAATGGGCCGACACCAAGGAAATCCACGACATTGGGAGGGTAGACCGGTCGAGCAGTAATCAGCACCGTAGGATTATCATCGACTGTAAATGCCTGCCGGATACCGGAAGCAATCGAAACTACCGTTCGGGTTCCATCATCCGATAACTCTGACCCCACAATGGTGTACGGAACCCCTCCGAACTCAATAATATGGCCTGGGACTGTTATACTGGTAACGTTTCCGAGGAATACAATATCAGTCTGGCCTTTGTTCATTGGTTCGAATGGAAATTCTGTGATGTCCAGACTATGCATCAGTCCAGCCATAGCTCCCGTGTCTACAGGATTGGTTGTCCCATCGGGGCCTACGACTTGACCGCTCGGGTCAACCACCGGGGTAATTGGCAATAATGTCTTCAGAGACAACACCTCACGGGCGGGTGCCCGGCTACCTACTTCCTCAATGGTCTTTGGATAGATGTAAACTGCCGTGATGTTCCCCGACGTGTTCCCTTTGGAATCGGTCAATGTAGGGTAATATCGAGTCCCTTTAACGTAGAAGTTTTCTTTCCCAAACCGAAGCAACTGTCCTGGTACAAATTCGTCTGTTCGATCTCCGAAAAGACCAAATCGGTTCTGATTAGCTGTGATGTAGAATGGAGGCCGATAGACCGGTTTAGTGCTGGTCTCGTAAGACCGCTCTCCACCCTGAGCCTCAGCAACAGCATAAGTGACTTTGACATCCACACCATCGGTCACGTCATACGTCAAGAACGTCAGTTTCCCAGTCCCATCCGGCATATAATCAATGAGACAATTCGTTTCATTGTAATTCTGTTGAGCCGACCGGATGTAAATGATCGGAGTGATATCCTGATAAATTGTTTTCTTGGCTGCATTGAATGTGAAAATTCGGTTACTCTGCCGAACAGCTACCTCATCTCGGACGAAGACTGGAAGAAATTCCGTGATCTGACGGGATTCATATAAACCTGTGGGTTCACCGCTCAGAGACAGAACCGGGTATTGTAGTTTCCGGCCTTCAAGATCGGCACCATAATACTCCATCTCGATCGGAGTACCTTTTGGCAACGGTCGGAGAAATGCTACATTACCACTCATCGGCTGCACGGATAGATCGGTCTGGGTATTCATCTGCTCAACGAAATAGATGCGCCCGTCGAAGTTCTGTAGGTCATCCTCTGATAGATTCACCTCTCCCGACCAAGGACTGATTTCGGCGTGCAAGGCTTCGAGAGATGCTGCTGGGAGGAATTCATCTTTAACTAACACTCTACTCTCAGCATAGGTGGCCAGTACCGTGGAACCAAATTTCAATTGACCTTTCGGGAAAACAGGATCAGTGACGACGTTCAAGTACTCAATGGAAGTTCCGGGATCATTGCTGAAAGACGTTACTTTGACCAGAGGGTGTGTTGCATCCCCGTGACTGTAAACGACCGTCCCAACCTGAATACTGAAGGCTTCCTCGGTATACCGAATGGATGTTGTGTCCGGTAATACCAAAGACCCGTTCTCAATAACCCCCAAATCAGTTTTTGTCAGCCACGTCAGTGTCGCCGTATTAAGTGTCGTCGGCGGGACTGCTCCATAACGGATGTTAATGATCCGGTTACTGGACAAAGCTCCTTCGATGTTGGCTTTCAAGTAGCTATCTGTGGGAATATCTCCAATGTACGACAAAGATCGGACTTTAAAGGGTTCTTCAGGCATATGTTGAAAATTCTGGTACACCATATCGGCTACAATCATCGGATCGTAAACATCTTTGGTGTAACCCTCGAACAATTCCCAAGTTGCCGGACGGTCAGAACTCCAAAGGAAAGCCGGAGAAACCGTCAAGGAAGTATCTGAATCCACACTCTCGACTGTATAAGAACCTTCTGCATCCCCCCCTGTAATTTTGAGTCTGTATCCAGCCTCCACTTGTTTGTCAGGATCGTTGAAATTGGTAGTCACATCCTGAAATGTAGCCTGACCTGCAACGAATGTCCCCTGGGCTCCGAAATTGACCCTGCTGCCATATCTGTGAATCAAGGTAGCATTACCAGGGGCTCCCTCAAACGGAAGGATATAATCATTCTCTTGAATTTGTAGAACAAGCCCACCTTCACCGGAATTCACATAAAGGCCGCCGGAAATACCGGGAGCCCCCATCATAGATTCAGGAACGACCCCAGAGTGTCCTAAATTCAACGTGTCCAAGGTTCGTTCAACAGGTTCCTTATACCACCCATCCGAAATCCAATCGAATTTCCGTTGACCAAAACGATAAATTACGTCTTTGTAATGCTCCAGATTCTTGTAAACAACCTGAAGGTTATCTTCATCGAAGACGAAAGAAACCAACCGGAAGAAAATATTCTCATCGAACCCGGCAATGTCCTGTAAAGGAACGTTCTGGAGAAAAAAGAAAGGATTCGGCTGGATACTCTCACTCAACAAGCCATCACGAATTCTATCGATGTAAGCAAAGTCACAGGTTGCTTTGGAACGATCCTGATTCACAGGACTTCGGAACAATCCCACGCTCACACCCGAATCAGGGAGCCACGAGGCTACACCTTCTTCAGCCAGCCAGCCCGGAAGAAACCCTAATACGGCTGCTCCTGTCAAATCTTTGTCTGCCCCACCAAAACCGATCTCAACCGACGTGGTTCCCGTAATGACAATTCGACCGTTCTGAGCCGTAATGCCTGCAAAAACCAGAGCCATATTTGCAGCAACCTCAGCTGCCGTAAAAGAAGCCTGATCGGGGAAACCAGCTACCAGACCAGAAGAGGGCCAAGAGTAATCTGTACCATCCACGGCAAAATAGAGGGTCTCTGTCCCGTCGAAACGGAAAATGTCCCTGTTCCGAGAATAGATTTTGGCTTTCTCAGTATAAATGGCAGGCACCAAAGCAGCCTGAAGGAGATAGATGTAACTCCCGTCCAACTGCCGACGGTCATACCGGCTCAAGTACACTTGAGAACCCGGTGTACCGGATTCAAGTTGCAGGCACACAGCTGCTTGACCACCCCGAAGTTTAGGAATGTCCTCAAACACTCGATAGGATTGAGTCGTTGTGATGGCCCGGTTACGCCCAAAAATAATTGTATCACTCACCCCATCCTTTAACTCACGAACCATCCCGATGTTTGGGTCCATCAAACCACCCGGATCAAAATTATCACCTCCCGGACGGACAGGTACTGATGCTCCAATAGCCGGAGAGATTGGAGTGGAACCCGTTCCATCAGGAACATTCAGAATACCCGATGTACCGAGTCCTCGATAAGTATTATTCCAGGCCGTCGGGTCATAAGTGGAGGGAAGGTACTCGGCATCAGGAAGGAAAATATCTTCCCCTGTATCCTGAGTAGGGTCACCAGCCTCATCCACCAATCTGACTGGGGATTTTGTCGGTTGTGGCCGTTGACAGAGAGACACCCCATCGTAGATCACACTTTCTCCCAGAAAATACTTGGAGAAAGTATTTGGGTTGTCAGGATCGGCTTTGTTCTGATCTGTGGGGCTGAGTACCAGTCGTCCGGTTGATAAAGAGAGATAAATCTGCCCCTCTGATGGAAATCCATTTGCTTGGAGTTCTGCATCCAGAGCCACATCATTCTCGAATGTGATGGTTTCCAGATAACTCCGATTCCCATATCGAATCAACGGTGCATCGGTTGGCCCGGGAAGGGGTGCCAGAAACAATGTTGAAGTCAGAGAATCCTGAATAGTACCAATGACACCATCTTCGTCGGCTGAAAAACTTTTGTACGAATACCACACAGACTTTCCGGCATGGAGTTGAACGTAGACGGGATTGAAAACCAGTTTTCCATTAGTCTGCCCCATAACAGCAACCAGAGTTGGTGCTGTACTGAAATCGAAATCATCAATGGTATCATCAGGTTCAACCATAATCCCCACGAAACCATTACCTGGCCCGGCTGGGGTGCTGGTCACACCCGGATCGGTTCCGAGCCGGATCATTGAATAACTGTCGGGAGTTAAAGCATCCCCAGGCAAAATAGCCCCTACTGGGTAATTCTGAAGTTTAGGCTCCATCGTGAATGAGGCTTCCTCCAGAAGAAGGTATCCCAGATTTTTAACCCCCGAACCTTTCCAAGGTTCCCATCGTTGGGACACTGCATTCCATCCAAACCGTTTCTCATACCGGTCATTTCGAGTCCACCAAAAACGTGGCGTTGCTACCGTGTACCGAGGTTGGATTATCCGATCCCCACGCTCGATTGACAAACCGCCGTCCAATAGGGTCAATTGAGCATCCGTCAAAGTCACCAATCCTGAAACAGGGTTCTGATGAGTTGCATCGATAATGAAAGTCAGATAGGGTACGAGCCCTTTTCGAGGTTGTGGGGTGATGAAAGGGTTATCCACATCTTTCCAACCATCGTCATCATATTCAACATCACCACGAGCAACAACCAAACAAATAATCGAACCTATACTCCGGTTTCCATCATCAACGACGACGACGGTATCGGTGCCATCAGTGTAGGTCACTTCAGCCGGAAGACCAGGGTAAGCCGTGACATTCAAGGTTCCAACCGTGATATTGCCATCTCCTTCAATTGTCCACCAAGAGGAGTCTTCTACTGTTGCCAATTGACCTGAATTTTGAGCCCAAACCAGATACTCCACAATAGTTGAACCCGGAGCTTCCAGAGCAGCCACTCGATATTGATCGGCTGCTGCTGCCACCAGAGAAGGAGCAGCAAGCTGGTACGGAGCAGGTAAACCCCGGATATCCCGAACGACTCCTGTTATAGGTTCGGCTGTCGTTGAGGCATTTACCGGAGATAGCCGGATGCCCTCTAATATTTTCCCGTCAAATTGAAAACTCATCTATACCACCACACATATTGAGGTACCTGCTCCTGGGCTTGGAGCCGGTGGGCCGTTTACTGATCCAATACCCATCCCTAATAACAATAGGGATGCAATACCATTTCCAAGACCCGTTGCCATTATAGCCAGAGCCGAACCGGGTCCTAATGCTGCTGTCAAATTCGTCATCAATAATCCAATCAAAGTTGCCGGATTGGAAATACTTATCTTCGATACATCCGAACCCAAACCAACTCCTGCTGAAGGTCCTGTATATTGGCCAGCCGTCGAGAATGCCTGTGAAATACTCAAAGTCACCACAACAGCTAAAGACTCGGCTAAAGGGCCAACCATTCCAGCCCCTGCCAAAGCACCTAACACTACAGGCACCGTTGGAGGGACGATCAACTTAGTTGTCCCTGGGTTTATTATACCAGCCCCAACGGTTCCTGACGTAATTCCTGTCAAACCGAGGTTTTGAGGCTGACCGATCCCCCAAGCACACACCCCATTTGCTAACCCTAGAGCCAATCTATCAAAGTTCACACCATTCATCGGAAATCCACCAGAGGCTCGATTCGAAACAAGTGTTCCGTAGATAATACCAGGATTAATAGCCATAGTTATGCCGATACATTATGCATTTTTGCCCCGATACCCCAGGTAGAAAAAGGCAAGTTGGTAAATGGTTCCAAAGAACCAGCACAAACAATTGGGCCAACATCCGGTCCTGTAATGGGGGCAGCCAGAGTAACACCAGCCCCACCTCTAACGGTAGCTATTCCGGCAACGGCTTCCAATGTTGCCGTTGCCATCCCCGTTAAAGATGCTGTGCCTACTAAGGCTTTCATAGAAACACTTCCAACTTTGGCTTCTCCGCTGATACCTAAAAATGAATCCACTTCAAGAGAATTGGCCCCTGCCTTGGCCGACCACTTACCTAACAATGTCTCATAAGTCATATTCCCAATCTGCATCTTTGTCGAATGATTGGCAAGAATCATAAACTCTTCTTCCCGATCACACATAATGTATTTGACCTTTTCCCCAGCAAAACCTGGGTATGTGCTCGTATACACCCGTTCGTGAAGCGGGAAATTTGTCGGGAGACCATATTTTGGCCCTGTGTAAGATTCAGATGCCTGAGAACTGACCGACAATTGGTAATTCTCTGTAGTCATACTGATGGTTTTCGTACCATTCAAAGACAATTGCTCATGACCAGTAATCGACGTGTTGGTAGCTTGAGTTTCGTGGTCATTGCTTTTCAGAGTAATCTTCTTCTCCGCCCTCAACCGCATATTGGTTTTTGCTCCAATATCAACTGCGGGAAGATCCCCTTCCCCACCTCCAGTACCGGATATCCGTTCGACAGTGGCCTCTGCCGTTTTAATCGGTCCACCACCATAAATCGTAACAGCCCCATCAGGGGATTGCATATCAATGCTGTTCTTCCCTAAAGCACTGAAATGAATACCATTTTCCAATAGGAGGTCTAATCGGCCTCCTGTGCCGACTTTGATATTCCCTTGAGCATACAGATGGATGGAATCCTCTTTGGCATCACCACCGATGTACCCTCGGTACTGCCCCTGTTTGTTAACTGCCCAGAACGTCGGAGCCGTAGCTTCCGGTGTTGGAGGAGCCATTCGAAACAGCATTGCAGCCTGATCTTTTAATGGGGTCGGAACATTACCGTCCCCCGAAGACGTAATCTTGGCTGCTTCCAGATGAGGAACCGGAGTATTGCCTTCAAAAACAATAGGTACAATCGGCAGTCCGTACATCTGCTGACCCTTGGCACTGTACGGGTCGTTACCGACCACAGAACCAAGAACCAGTTCGATAAATGGGGTATTTGGTGAAGTGGCCCCGGGGATGCCAGGTATTCTATCCAAGAGCCGTTCGGCATCGAACATATCGGTTTGTTCAGTAACCGGCAACCGACCATCCGAAGTATGGGCAACTTCGATCCGGTATTCCGTGAGAGTAGGGGTGTTTGCTTCGGTTACTGTATTCTGAGTACCTTGGTTGGCTACCCGGAAGATAGGTTTACCGCCATAGACGGCATCGCTAACGGCTGTTATCTGGTTGACATCCTGAACATACCCGGCCTCATCAATCAGCCCACCTCTTTGCAGAAACTTGTATGGATCAAGATAGGATGAAACCAAAAACGGTTGCCCAGCCAAGTCCCCAGCATCCGTTGGAAGTTGCCGACGCTGAAACAATTTAGAGGGTGTGTAATACCCGTCGATGCTGGCTTGATTATCAACCAGCAGTTGTGAATCCGAAAGGGCCATCCCAGCCAAAGCCTGATTGGCACCGTCCCACTCAAACCCGTCCGAGACACACATTGCCGGAAGAAGGCGAGCATCACGTTGTACCATACCGGCATATACTCGAGCACCGGCCATTGCATTGAATTGTTGGAGGCTTCGAGTAACAAGAGCTTGATCTTGATCCCGCAAGCGGATCTCATTACCTCGACGGTTGGCCAAAGTCACCCCTTCGTCGAGAACCAAGTCCGATCCCTGAGAGGATGAAGCAACGATGTTACCCGGCTGAATGTGCCGGAGCTTGTGTCGTGTCTGAGAGTAAATTCCCCGCAGAGCATGTTGATCCTTTGGATTATTGATGTCATATTCGTCGGGATCAAAATCATTTGCAGTCACCCAATTCTGACCCGGCCACGTACCAGGGAGTACCCAAGCTAAAATAACGGGTACACGAGTGCTATCAGGAGTCATACTTTCAGGAGGCATCCACCCAACGACACACATATCTCCAATTTCGGGCATAGCACCAAAAAAATGTCGAGAACCGGCTCCCGGGAAAGTCATCGGAACAGGTACTCTATCGAACGTTTGGGATGTTCCTGTCAATGTTCGTAGAGTAACAAACATCTCCACGTAATTGATATTTATCACACGAGCCGTACCCAGACCCCAACTTCGGTCTGGACTCATTTTCCTTTTACTCTGTTTGGCTTTAAGACTGGATGCTTGCAGAGCACCCCAAAGAATACCCTTGAAGCCAGACAAAGTTGATCTTGGATTGATTCCCATTAGACTTCTCCATCTCCACCGAAGGTGTCATCTACATTCTCGGCAGCCTCTCTTGCAGTATTCACAGTACCCCCTACAAATTCATTTACGTTTTCTTGAGTAGCTCTATTGGCTGCTTCAAGTGTTTCATCAATTTCACTGATAGATTGGATAAGACCTCCCAAGTTCGGTTCTATGGTGCCTCTAAGAGCTTCCTGATGAAGCCTCCAATTACCACCGGCAGCAGCCACACTTTTCATCGATGCCGCCGTTGCCGGATCTTGTTCTTCGAGTTCTGCAAAACCCTCAACTACAGGAACAAACGAGAATTCCTGAGCACTTTCCAATAAAATATTAGCTTCAGCCATCTTACAATGGCATATCTGTAGGGATTCCGGTTTTAGATCGGCCAGAGTGTAAGCTGCATTGGTTAACTGGATCTTGGCTTTAGCTACACCGTCTTTTACACTATCCATATACCAAGATCGAAGGCCAACCACCAAAGAATAAGTATTATCCTCTCCTTCGGTATTCTGAGGAGGATAATGCTGTAACAAAGTTCCTAATTGCCCATCCTCTGGATAAGCCCGGAACAAACCTTGGAGAAGCTCTTGAGCTTGTGCATAACTGACCTTTGAAGTGTTTCTCATAAGATCGTTCACAAAAG
>Ga0210003_1003640_pt1 | contig 12451 bp, 17 predicted proteins | sample LantaG_FD_182804 | JGI IMG/M metagenome (GOLD analysis project Ga0210003, IMG submission 182804) | Deep subsurface microbial communities from Baltic Sea to uncover new lineages of life (NeLLi) - Landsort_02402 metaG (SPAdes) (version 2) | ecosystem: Environmental > Aquatic > Marine > Oceanic >...
GAAGGCGTTTTCACCCATGGCGGGTATCGTCATGGGGTCAAGGGGGGAACGCCCAAAAAGGAGCTGATGAAGCGGCTGTATTGGGAGCGAAAAGGGAAGGGAAAAAGGCGATTAGTTAGGAGGGAAAAAGAAGTTGAGTGAATGGGTTGCGTCTTACCTTCAAGTGTGGCATACTGGTTATATACCAAGCAAGGAGACAAGAACATGACCACCGCAACCGCACCTAAAGCCATCCTAATCAAAGGCCGGATCGTCAAGTTCAGCAACTACGACCGGTCAGTAATCACCTCCAAGGCATGGGCTTACGCCTTCCATAAGGGGACTGACGCCAGGGTAGAGTGCTACAACGTAGCCCGCTCAATGGCTCTGACGATTATGTAGCCCACCGCCCCTTACCCGAGGGGCTTTTTACTGGCTAAAACTAATTACTTGACCCTTACCGTCAAGCGTGGCATAATTAGATTATTGAAAGGGACAAAACCAATGACCACCGCAACCGCCGCCGAACCTATCAAATCTTTGATGCAAGAATTTGAAGCTATCTATCGGCAGTATCGCGTAGACAATCACAGTGACTACAACTTGGATGTGGCTGTGATGTACCGCATGTCCGACCTCGCCAATGAAATAAAACAGGCTATCAAAAGCGGTGGAGAAAGTTATGCGGTAGAGATGATGAAAGAGGAGTTGATCTACTTCAAAGAACAGATCTCACGAGAAAAAGCCGCATAGGCTAATCACCCGCCCCTCACCCGAGGGGCATCACACTACCAGAGTACAAACCCATGACCCGCAATGAGCACATCGCCCACCAAGTCGAATCAGCCAAAGCAGTGATCTCCAAGTTTGGCTACACCGTCCCAGCCGTAATCAAGGCCATAAAGGCATCACCCCGCAGCCGCAAAGAGGTTTTTGGCTTTCACTTTGAGGAAGGGTTGTCAGTTGGGTTCAAGGGCACCCATGACGATGGCAGCGTTTTTGAAGTGGTTGCGATTGTTGGCTAAACCCTATGCAGGGGTAAAATAGTGGGAGCCCTTCGTGGTGTATCAGCACCCAAGGGCAGTAACCCTAACCAAGTAGGTCACCTTAATATTATGGAACATGCAGCCGCAATGAAGTACGGAGGGGAACTCGTAGCCGCCGTCGATTGCACCTATGACAGCTTCAAAGAATTGGTGCCGCTGTGCCCTGAGTGCAAAGAACCGGTTTTTCTGAGGGCCGGGGGAGATCGCCTATCAACAAAGGGCAAGGCACACAAGATCGGTCCCCATTGGTGCCACTTCAGGGGTATATCTGCCGAGCAAGTAGCCTCGTGTGAAAGCCGGGTTAATAGCTACACCGAAAAGGATAAGCAGCGCATTGCGGCTAAGGCTAGAGGGCAGCGGTTAAAGTTATTGCAGCGGTGGTTTTGGACGGTGGCAGTAGAAAATGCCTGCTTAAACGGGGAGGCTGGCATGGAAAGCCTTGAAACTCAACTTACTCATCCTTGCAATTACATAGAGATCCCTGAATGGGGCATAGACAAGATCGCGGAAACTCTTAGGAAAGACATCCAGGGGAAAACCGCTTCTGCCATCTGGGATATTGCGGATAACTCTGAAATAGGAAAAATTGGGTACTCACCTGACTTCGACGACGATCCAGATTGCGACCTAAACGATCCAGATTTCTACCTAGACGATTACGAGGTATACACATACTCTCCTAGGCATATCAATGCAACAAATCCTTTGAACCAAAAAATAGCGATTGAAGTCTTGTCTTTCCTATCTTCAAAATCCTCCAGGAATATTCTTGATCGGGTAGTGACGGCAATAGCTCATGCTTTAGATTCGTATGCGAGCATGTGTCAGTTCGGGAGAGACGAAAGAGATGCTTACAGCAGTGAATTTTATGAAGCACTGATATTCTGGATTTTCGGCATTCCCTGGGCCTCAGAGTTCCAACGCCTTGAAGCCGAATCACAGCAGCGCAAAGCAGCCGTCTAAACACACCCAACCCCAGCACCCGCTGGGGTTTTCTTATGCCGCCGCTACATGCCCCTGGGTGACCGCAACCACCCCAAAACTAAACTGCACAGTCTCACTGCCTACAACCTCATCCAACTCTATCCGCAACGGGTGAGGCGTTGTGCTATCAGCGCTTAGCTTGGGCAGTTGCTTTGCTATCCAGGCGTCTAGTTGAGGCCCCCCGGTCGTTACAGTGGCAGTCAGACCAGATGATGTGGCATCGCTGACAGTTACCTCGATCTTCCCCCTCGTGGCCACCGTGCCCGTGTCTTGGTTGATTGCTGCATTATTGTAATTTTGTACTACAGCACCGGTTGATTGATTCCAAAGGATCGCCACAAAAGTGCGCGCTGAAATATCGCTCGGCACATACCCAGCCGTCCCCTTAGGAACCCGTCGCCTAAGTGCTGTATCCCCTACGGTTTTTACCGACACAGTCCTGTAGCTTTGCCCGGTGTCATCACCCGCCGCTGCTGCCCCGGTCACCTCGACTCGGTAAAAATCACCGGGTTCGATCTCCAAGTCAATCGCATCACCGATGGACAGCGCCGACCGAAGCCCGCTCAACTTGATCGATGTGTCCCCTGATTGGGCTACTGCTGCCACCGTCAGTTTGGATCCCTCGTGGACCAAATATGGCCAGCAACGGGTATCCCCTTTGGGAATTGTTTGGTTGATTTGTACTGTCGTTTGTCGGCAGGCCATGGCGGTTATGGGGTATGAGTGCTGGCGGTTTTGCTGGGACTGAATAGAGAGGAGACGAGGGACGGGCTGAATAGAGAGGAGACGAGGGACGGGCTGAATAGAGATGCTGCTTTAATCGTAGCGATGGCGACCAAGATTTGCTCGGCGACCTGTACCGCTCGGGCTCTTGAAATGGCGATCGCTGCCTCTGCCTCAATCGTTGCCGTGCCGACCCCAGAGAGGGTGGGCGATAGTGCTATGGCGTTGCCCGATGCTGCAACGGGGGATAGGGTTGCCGTGCCGGTTGCTGATAGGGTTGTGTCTAGGGCTGTCCCTTGCGCTGGGGCTGTGCTAGGGGTTGCTGTGCCTGCCCCGGTTGCCGATAGCGTGGGATCAGTTGCTAGGGCAGACCCAGGGGCGACGCCTGCGGATATTGGGGCCGAACCTGTAGCGGTTAGGGTTGGGGAGAGGGCGGTGGCATTGCCGGTGGCAGGGGATGGGGTGAGGGTTCCGGATGTGGGCGCAGCAGGCGACTCAATCGCTACGGCCTGCCACGACACAGAGCTGTTTGTAGCACGAGTCGCTGTAGTTGTGCCCGCAACGGTTTGGCTAACAATTCCATCCGCATAGCGGGTGCGGCGGTATTGCAAGCCGCCGGAGTCAGTGTTATTGACCTCTATCCCCCCTGTCCAGTAGGGGTTAGAAAATGAGCCACTCCGTGTGGCAGAGAATAGAACCCAGCTCGGTTCAGTCGTTGTAAGAGCTACAGAGCTGCCGGAGCCGCCTATAAAATCGCTGTCTGAGGCGTTGACGGTACAACCTTCCTCGAACACATGGAGGATAATGATCCCGCTCTCGGTGCCGCCCGTCCAAGTGATCGCAGTGTCACCAGACTGCACCACGTAGGCCCAAGAATGGTGGCGTAACCTGCGACTGCTATCGTTTGTATTGATGTACTCTTCGACCGTGGTCAAAGACAAGCTTGGAGACCACACATCGTAGGGGGGGTCCGCCCTGTAGCCCGCTACTATCAATAACAACGTCCCGGCCACTGCCTCAGTAGGGAGGGTCAGGGATCGGGACGTTGCATTAGCTGAGCGGGTGTAAAGACCCGAAAAAAGCGGGGTAGGTGCGGCCATTAGTCAGGGGCTACGTCATCATCATCCTGCGGGCAATCCACAGCGTCATCCAATACATCCCCTAAAAAGGAATGAATATCCTCATCCTCGTCCTGTATCCACTGCTCTTCTGTTGGCTCAATCATGCCCATACCCCTTAATAACTAATCGCGTGGAAGCCACCCGTTGGAATCGTGACATCAATTGTCAGCGTGGTACTAGCTCCAATCGGTATTGTATTCCCTGTGATGATCGCCATCAATGGGCGATTGCTGTCAGTGCTGGAGGCGGCGTCTTGATAGATGGCCACCGGACCAACGGTCTGGGATTCGGTGACCCCAGCAAATTGCAGGTTGGCACAATCAAAAAGAACGTGCCCGCTGATTCTAAAGTTAACGGCTGCATTCTCGGCAGCGGCGGCGGTTGCGGCGGGGGTGTAGGTGATTACGTTTGCCGCATAGCTTACCACCTCTAAAATTTGAGTTGAGGCCCCCAGGGTAAATGTATCCCCCGGTAACGGCGTGCCCGTGCCCGTGTCAATGGTGACGGTGGTGTCTGAAATCGCGTGATCTGCTTGATTCACCAGCCAGCCGCTAATGGGCTCATTCGTGACGGTTTTGCTGCCCAGGGTGACCCGACCGGCACCCGCTGCCGCACTGGCGACCAGGTCCGAAACCGTCTCGTCAGTGGGGTCGGTAGTGTAGCTACTGAGGAGTAAAACCGCTGCGTAGGGCTCGGCGAGGTAGTCGGCACCGGCGATATCGACTAGATAGTTAGGGAGGATTAAAGACATGGGGGGTTAGGGTTATTCGTCAAATTCAGCGGAAAGAATCAACGGGATAGCCTCGTCCCATCCCGCGTCGGGTTTCTCAATGCTGTGACCATCAGCAATCCTTTTGATCGGTCTCCAGTTGGCCTGGTCTCCTGAATCGCCAAAATATAACCCAATCAGTTCTGCCTCACGGGCTTCGCGGGTTGGGGCTAATGGGCTAGGGCTAGCAGTCTCGGATTCAGCGACGGGGGAGGGTGTCGGCTGGGGGTCACGAGACCAACCCAGTTGCTCCCATCCAGGTACGTCAATCTCATGCAGGAAAGGGGACCTCTCGGCCCCCTTGTATAGTTGGATCATGTCCTTAGCTGGGGACGATATACGCCCCGTAAGTGAGGTTTCCAGCGGTAGTCCCGGTCTCAGTCGCGACGACTCGAATAAAGGCCGAATCGGCATCTTTATAAGTATTTAGCAACCCAGATAGGGGCAGCTCAATCTTTGCGGCGGCGGCGCCAAGGATGCCAGTAGTAGCAACCTCAGTATAGGTCCCGCCTACAACATCAGAGATCTGAACAGAAATGACCCAATAGTTTGAGCCGTCAACAGTCCCACCAATCGCCGCGTGATCGATCACCACTTTAGCGAGATCAAAATAGCGAACAGCTAACTCGATCCCAGTCTCAGCAGCGGTCGCAGATTCAGCGCCATCGCCGTAATCACGCAGCTCTAGTGCATCATCAAACGGGTAAGCCCGTCGTACAGTCAGGTTAGGTAAAGGCATCAGTTTTCCTCGGGTTTAGGCAACAGCAGCAGCGTCTTGAATCCCGTACAGACGAGAGACAGCACGGCCATTTTCAACAACAAAACCGCAGTCCCATTGCAGGCGGGTTAGATATTTGGGTTCAGCTTCTAGTCGGCCAAAGTCCTCAGCATAAATGCCGTTAACGCCGTTGGATGGACCTTGAATGCCGGTGACCAAACGAGGGCCAACTCGCATACAGTAAACCGAAGTGTTATTGCTAGAGGTGGAACCATCGGGGGAGACTTCGGTAAAAGGCAAAATAGCGTTGCCATCTTCATCGTCTTCGATCACGACGATCTCACAACCTCTAAAGGTCATGACCTCGGCACCCAATTCATTGACCTGCATACGCAGCATCCCGTTAGCGGTGCCTTCGTAGTAGCCCTCTAATCGGCGCATAACCTGCTCATTCATAGCAAGCAGCTTCCGACCAGTGCCAGCTTTTACAGCATCAACAGCCTGTTTTAGGGAGTTGATAGACAGAGCGTTCCCAGTCCCGTCAGCACCATTCGTGATCAATTGGTTGCCGGTTACCCGAGATTGCAGCCCATCAAATTCTTGAGGGGTTGTGACTGAGCTACCTTTAAAAAAGGTCTTCTCAAAGGTGAGTCGGGCCGCTTCGACAGCCGCTTGAATTTCCACTTCGCGCCGTTCTGGCCCAAAGCGATCCAGTAGGGCAACATCCACCTTGATGTCTCCGCCAAGGATTTTCAGCGCTTCAGATTCAGGATTCAGGATGCCAATATCGCTAGCAAAGTTTTGATTGACGCCACGAAAACCCACACCAGGGAGCTTCGACATTTTGTTGTAGAAATAACCGCCGCCAGTCACATCCATGAAGGGTAGGACTTGCAGTAGTCGGGAGTTGAGAAATTCGTTAATTACAAAAAGCTGAGTGGGGTTGGTGGTGAGTTTTTTGTACTCCACCAAAGTCATAATTGCCATGGGGCACCTATTGGTTAACAAAGGATAGACAGCATCTCGCCTTGAGGTCCCTTACGGGTTCGGCATCTCGCCTTTGTTTTTGGCATCTCGCCAGGTGCCCCTATTAGCATCTCGCTATTGAGGGGTTAATCAAATAGTAACCAATTTTTTAAAAAGTGGTGTACTTATCGCTTAAATGCATGTTTAGCCAGCTCCGCCTGGCTCATCTCATGTAGCGCCTTGCCGGTTGCAAATCCGCTACTGGTTGGCAGGTTTGCCCCTTGGGATTGATTGGCAGGAGGGAAGGCTTGCTGAATCAGTTCGAGGGAACTGAACACGTACTTTTCAGGGAGCTGTCCCTTAGCCAGTAGCTTCATAAACTGAGCTGGGGTTGCGGGCGCTTCAGCTCCGGACTCTTCAATCTGGACAACGTTGCCCAAGGAATCTTTGACCTGTAACGCCCCGTTGTCGCCCCGGTTAAAATAACGAGCCGCCAAATCAATGAAGCCGTCAAACCGGCTACCAATTCCATCGGCCCCATTAAAAGCCTTGAATATTTCGAACTGATCCTTGATTTGCTGATTGTCTTTTTTAAGAGTAGCAGTAGCCTCTTCCAGCGTTACCTTTTCTTTTTTCAGTGTTTCAAGGGTTGGCTTAATCCCTTCTAACGCCGCTGCCTTTGCCGCCGCAAGCTGTTCTTCCATCTGAGATTCTTGCTGCTGTCGTAGCTGTTCAGCTTCTCTCAATTGCTGCAACTTTTCAGGGTCGGTTGTTCCCAGTAAAGCCTCAATAGATTTGTACTGCCGTTCAATTTTTCGGCTATTTGCCAACGCTTTTTCTTTGGCGTCCAATTCGGCCCGGAGGTTTTGCAACATTTTCAGCGTTTCAGCCTCCCCAGCTTCTCCTGTAGGCTGTGGCGTCACGGGGGAAGTCAAATGGGTTGGCGCGGGGTCAATGCCTGCCGTGCCAGTGCCAGCACCTTCCCCCCCATCACCGGGCTCAGGATCGACAAAAAACCAAGGCTTAAAACGCATTTTCATGGGGCAATAATACATCCAACTACATTTGTAATTATAACCACCCGTTACGGATTAAATAATCCCTCTCTACCTGATCCATGGATGCCTTATAACTTTCAACTCGATTTACCAAACTCCCCCCGGTCAATTCCTCTAGAGCCCGTTGGGGATTGAAACGAGTTACCACTGAACATTTGCACCGATCCATACATTCGCAGAGCGTGGCTACGGGCACAATCTCATTGATTGGCACCCAGTCGAGCCGCTCATACCCTGGGCAAGATGGACAAGGGTGGATGCTGTTAATGTTTCGGATGCCTTCGTTGTGACCCTTGGAAATGATGTTGTTTAGAATCGTCGCCTGTTCAAATTGGCTCTTAAACGTGAGGGTTCTGCGTCGGGCGATTGCTAATATTTGCCCTGGGGTCATTTGCCCTGAGATGATGGCGGCAAAGTTGCCACGGATGGAACGGTTTGCCCGGTCGATAGTGCTTTTCGCCTGTAGGATTAGCGCCCTAGGGTTTTGGTTCGCCCTGAGTGCTGCTAGCCCGCCCATCGTAAACAGGAGCACTAGCAGTATCCCCACTGTGATCACTTCAGATATTTTGGCTTCTGTTTCCGCTGCCGTGGATTCCCCGTCGATAAAATCAGCGATCGCTGTAGACAATTGAGCCTCAGCATCCTGCCTTTGCTCCTCTAGCCACAGCTCAATCTCGGCTTGACTCATCCCCTCAATATCTGGGATGTTGTTGGCCGATTCGATTTCCTGCAATCGCCGCAAGGTTATCTCTGATAGTTGATCGTAATCAGCATCAGAGAGTGTGGCAGATTGGCTGGCGGATGGGGTGAAGCGGTCTATCATTACAGCGTCTCGATAGTGCGCCCTTCCATGTAAAACATTTCCAGCAAACCGTTTGGGTCTAACAACCTTTTTATCAGGGAGACTTGAGACTGTCTCGATTTTCGATCCACCAATGACCCCGACCCTGGCGCAAAATATTCAATATCGACCCGGCGAAAAGTGTCGATGCTTTTTATATTATCTTGCTCAGTTTTTGCCGCGATGGTGACATTCAACGCCTCAATAGTCGTCAATGCGGTTTCGATATCAGCGACATAAGTAGTGCTGTATTTCGTATCAAATGTTTCAGCCTCAGTCATCAAAACGCTAAGCGTAGAACCCGGCATGATCTGCCGTTTGTCCATGGCCAGCTCTTTTATTAATCGCCCCTTAGTGGTCGCTGCAAATGCCATTACTGGATTACCTCGTTAGGGTCTAGGGGCAGCGCCGTCGCCTGTAATGATTGCCCTGCAAAGTCCTCATCCGTAAAGAATCCCTTGCGTTTGAGAGCGTTAACAATCGCCTCGGCAGGTACGCCTACATTAACCGTCCCCAGATAGGCTGGAATCTCCGCAGGGTTGGGCGGTGAATCCAGTACAGAAGCGTCAATCTCTATGCCGCCGATTGGGTCTTGTGGCGTAGCGTTAGCAAACGATTCCCAGATGGAAAAGGCGTCCTGAAATGCCGATTCGATAATCTCAATCAGCCCTGGCAAGCTGACCCGTGCTTTTTGATTTTCAATGTTGGCTTCTGTGGCCGTCATGGAAACGCCCGCAGCAAACAGCCGATTATCCCTGGCTTTGATCTTGGTCTCAGTGTCATAAATTGACTGTCTAAGTTGGGGTAGGCTATCCCCTTTCAGCTCAAGAAATTCCACCCGGTCCTCTGGGTTATAAACGCCAACCTTCCCAGAGCCCAGATAAAAGTTGCTGCCGATATCATCTTTGTTTGAATAGACCAACGGCTTAGGGACTGCCGTCTTTGCCTCTACGGTGTCTTTTCGGCTTTCCTGGTTAAAGTGCCGAATGTTGAGCGTTAGCAGGTCATCAAGCGGTGAAAATATTTGTGACTCCGCATCCATAGCCAGTGACGACAAAACCGTTAAGCAATCGGTAAATGGCAGTCGGGTTAATGGCCTATTGCCCGCGTCTAAAATAATCCGAGGTTCCTTAAAAACCTTGAACTGCTGCTCTCGGATTCCCTGTCTGACCTCCTCTAGATATACGGTCAGAACACATCTTCTGTTGTCGTCTAGTTCGTAAACCCAGTATTGGTTAGCCGCCTGCAATCTGCCGTTAGCGTCAACGGTCGTGACGCTGCGACGAACAGAAACCTTAGACCAAACATCTACCCCGTTATAGTTTCGGTATTCAGGCCAATAGATATCTCGCATTGGCACCCATACCAGCCGAGGGCGGCGATCACCCACCCTAACCTCTGTGTCTATATCAGCGCCGATAATGGCCCCGCCATCACGAAAGAATGCTTTCAGGGGGCCTAGTGCCCATTGCTTTAACGATGTGCCCTGTAGATCAATGTTGTCTTCATTGGCCCTCACTGATTCAGGGGCATCTTCTGCCAAGGTGAATTGAGAAAATAGAGAAGCCTTGTCTTTAACCGCATCTTTAAACCAGGGTTCCGGATCGGTTCGATCTACCCGAGTTTGCCGGTCTACTGGGTGTTCCCCTGCAACCTCTTTTAAGAATAAATCCTTGAACTCATGGTCCCTCAGGTTGCCGCACCACAGCAGGGTTTCATTCCAATGTTTCACCGAATCACGCCACCATTCAGGGCGGTAATCGGGGTTGTTTGGGTTGGTAAAGTTTTCGGCTGTAAAGAGGAGGGGATGCATTCTGAAATTATAGCGGGATTTACCAAACTGCTCTGATTTCTTTGTAGGGGGTGGGAGGTTTATTAGCCTCCGACCAATTAACCCCCTGACTCAACATATCTACCTGATCATCATGCGCTCCCGTCGGGAAAGCCGCTAACTCATCGATAAACACTTTGACCCACTGAGGCGCTGGCACATGCTCAGCATTGGATTCGTGCTCCGGTGGGTGCAAATCCCACCACTCACCGATGGTAATGCTATCCATTCTGCGCTCTTTTAAATAAGCCCGAACCTGTTCATTGCATGGCAGCAAAATGTCCCCACGTTCCTGCACAGGAGCCATGGCAGAAGCCCTGGACTCTTTGCTGTTACTGCCCGGTTGGTAGGGCTCAATACCAGAGAACACCCCCCGCATTCGCTCAATAATCGCAGGGCCATTGGCCTTATCCTCAATCAGCTTTGTATGGGCTTGGGGATATTTGCCGATCATCGATTGCAACTGGGCCTCCGTATCGGTAATGCCCGCCTTGCCCCGCCATAGCTCAGGTATCCAATATTGATACTCTGGGATCTTTTTGATTGTAGGTTTTCCGTCGCTGCCTACCGGTCCTAGCTTTACAGTTGTTCGGACGGGTTCAGTTTGAGCGATTGAGCCGATCACCACATAGTCAGATGTTTTTGAGCACTTGAATGCAGCATCTACGGAGAGTATCGTTCGCATAATTGGTGGCAGGTTAAGCGCTAATCTCCAGTTGCGAATTTTAAACATCCCGCCGCCTGATGGGCTTGGGTTTTGCTGATGTTGAGCTGCATAACCACTAGCAGTTAGCCGCCGCTTTTCTGCCCCCAGAATCTCTGCCGTGAACCGGCTTGGCATCATCAACTCACCGGGCAATGTCCTAGGGTCTTCCCAGCCTATGGGGGTTGGCTCTAGCCCTGGCTCAAATTCTTGACGAATGCACAGCACAGCCCACCCTTGCTGCTTTACATGGGCAGCCCAGTCCAACTCGTCTAGTCGCTGCATGATGCCAATCCGAACAGACGACCTTAGATCATTGACCCGGTTAGAGATTGCACTATCCCAGCGTTCTTTTACGTGTTCCCTTTTGACTTCGCTTTTGACCTCGTCAGCATCGTGAGGATCGTCAACAAACAGCGCATCCCCACGATCACCGGTGATGCGACTATCCATTCCTCCGGCATTCCTAAACCCCCCTGCCGAGTTCCAAAATGACGACTTGGCATTGTTGTCGGCCCGGAGTTTCCACCATGGCTTGAAGGTATTTTGATACCAATCACTTTCGATTAAATCTCTGCAAAACACCGAATCTCGAAGGGCGACTCTAGGGTTGGCAGAGAGAAAAATAGCCCGCCATGATGGGTCATAAAGCCAGAACCACGCGGGTGTGCAAACGGAAACGATTCGACTTTTCAGGCTACCGGGTGGAACGTTGATCAGCAGGTTCCTGATCCGCTGCTCATGGCTGGGGTCCTGCTTGTGTTTGAGCCAGTCAAGCAGGGTTTCCTGAACATGGAGGCAAATCGCATCAACGTGCCAGTTCCAATCGAGCTGCGTGGTTGGTTCTAGGACTTGCCATGATTGGCGAACAAATTCAGCAAGGGTGATGGTTGACCCAATCCCGGCCCTAACAACAACCCCCGAAAGGGCCAGCCCAGCCCCTTTCTTAAGACTTACCAGCCCCATCCCCTACCAGCGCCTCCAGCTTCGCCCGCTCCATATCGCTTTCATTTAGGTCCCTGAGCTTGCGCTGCATTTCGTCAATGCTGCTCTCAACTACAGCAGCCATTGATGGGCTAGCGATGCCCTCGTTGAGTAGCACTTGCACGGCTTCAAGCACCGGCATAGATTTGCCTAGGACTCTATCAAGCGCCCACTGTGGGCAACCGCGTTTAATTTTAGTGAGACTTCGAGTTCTGCTAATCAGCACCCCGTCGCCGTCTTTAGTCTCCACGAGCTTGTCATAAACCTCTACGGCCTCTCCCCTGATGTATTCTGCAAGCCTTTTCACAGCTTCAGAACGTAGGCTCTGAGGGCGGTTTGCCCTGAATCGGTCCTTAGCTAGCGTTACAAATTGAGAAAATTCACTTTTCTCTTTCAACCACCGATAGAAAGTGTTTTGAGTAATCCCCCCGGCCTTGCAAGCCAGCGCCTCGTTGCCAGTCTCTTCTATGGCATCAAGGATGAGCTGGATCGTCTCAGGGGTGTATTTGGGCTTGCGTCCACCGGGCATCGCGGTCCTAGCGTTTCCATACGTCTCCCCTAGTGTAGCAACCCACTACAAAAGGCACACAGCAAAGCCCTGGAAACAACCACGCAACCAGGGCCTTGCCTCGTCACGCTATAGCAGACCACACCTATTGTTACAGGTTTGTTACAGTTACACTATTGCCTCTGATATGGGTTATATTAAATATATCGAGAGCAAACAA
>Ga0210003_1003641_pt1 | contig 12448 bp, 5 predicted proteins | sample LantaG_FD_182804 | JGI IMG/M metagenome (GOLD analysis project Ga0210003, IMG submission 182804) | Deep subsurface microbial communities from Baltic Sea to uncover new lineages of life (NeLLi) - Landsort_02402 metaG (SPAdes) (version 2) | ecosystem: Environmental > Aquatic > Marine > Oceanic >...
CCGCTGATATGGGCTATGAAAATATCATCTATATCAGTTGAATTTCTCCTGATATGAGCATCAAAATTTATGCCACCTGTTTTGAATCCGCCTGCCCTGAGAATAACCATCATAGCTTCAGTAATCTCGTAAATATTTGTCGGGAATTCATCAGTATCCCAGCCGTTCTGGTAATCACCTTTGTTGGCATCAATACTTCCCAGCAATCCTGCATCAGCAGCAACCTGAAGTTCATGCTGGAAGGTATGGCCGGCAAGTGTAGCATGGTTAACTTCGATATTCAGTTTAAAATCCTTATCAAGTTTATGCCGGCGAAGGAATCCGATTATTGTTGCCACATCGTAGTCATACTGGTGTTTCGAAGGTTCCATTGGTTTTGGTTCAATAAGGAATGTTCCTTTAAAGCCGTTCTTTCGGCCATAATCACGTGCCATTGAGAGCATCATGCCCATATGTTCAAGTTCTCTCTTCATATCAGTGTTATGTAGACTCATATAACCTTCTCTTCCTCCCCAGAAGACATAATTCTCTCCTCCAAGCTCTATGGTGGCATGAATAGCATTTTTCAGCTGAGCTCCTGCGCATGCAATAACAGCAAAATCGGGATTTGTTGCCGCTCCGTTCATATAACGCGGATGCGAAAATAGATTAGCTGTACCCCAGAGAAGTTTCACCCCGGTCTGCTTCTGTAGTTTTTTCATCAGGGGAATAGTCTTGTCAAGACGCTTTTCAATCTCCAGAACCGATCCGTTACCGACAACATCCACATCATGAAAACAATAGTACCCTGCCCCTATCTTTGTAAAGAATTCAAAGGCGGCATCGAGCCTCATTTTTATCTTGTCATCATTATTTTTCACATCCTGCCACGGATATATATGTGTCGCATCGCCAAACGGATCACTGCCATCACCGCAGAATGAGTGCCAGTAAGCAATGGCAAAACGAAGATGATCTTTCATCTTCCTGCCTGAAACAACCTGGTCGGGATTGTACCATCTGAATGCCAGGGAGTCCTTTGAGGTTTTACCCTCATACTTTATTTTCCCTATTCCGGGATAATACTCTTTTTTGCCTTTGTAGATCATATCAATAATTTTTATAGTTTGATTAAATAAATTCTGGTAAATATAACTTTGTGTTCCTTAGTGTGTACTTAGTTTCCTTTGTGGTTAAGAAAGAATTTAAACACGAAGGACATAAAGGATAACACAAAGGGGCACGAAGGAAATACATAAGATCAAATTGTTTTAAGGTAATTCAGCCATGTTGAATAAGCCTCTTTATACGCTTCTGTTTTTGATTTATCAGGTATTGTTACACCAACTTCCTTAAGACCTGCAAATGCCTCTTTCACAGATTTATAATAGCCGCATCCTATACCAGCGCCACGTGCCGCGCCGAGTGAACCATCAGTATTATAAAGGTGTATCTCTGTTTCAGTAATACATGACAATGCTTCCCTGAAGACACCGCTCTGGAACATATTGGCTGCTCCTGCCCTGATCACCGAGGGGATGATACCTGTTTCCTTCATAATATCAAGCCCGTATCTTATTGAAAAAACTATACCCTCCTGGGCTGCTCTGAATAAATGGGCATTTGTATGGGTGTTAAAGGTTAATCCCATTATCCGTGCACCCACATCCCTGTTTCCAAGCATCCTCTCTGCACCGTTGCCAAAAGGCAGGATACTGAGTCCGTCAGAACCCGGGGATACCTTTTCAGCCATTTTATTCATCTCTTCATAGCTTATATTGCTCCCCGTATTTCTTCTTAACCATGAATTCAGTATGCCTGTTCCGTTAATACACAATAACACACCAAGCCGGGGCCGTGATGCTGAATGATTAACATGAAGAAAACTGTTCACTCTGGAAAGAGGTTCATGTTTCTTCTGGTCAGTGACACCATAAATTACTCCCGATGTTACTGCCGTTGCTGCCACCTCACCGGGTTCCATAACATTAAGCGATAAAGCGTTGTTAGGCTGATCACCAGCCCTGTATGAAATAGTGACAGCTTCGGGCAGATCAAGCTCTTCAGCAACAGATTTTAAGAGCTTCCCCTGCATTGAAAATGAGGTAACGGCATCAGCAAGAATCTCTTCATCAAAGCCAAAGAAATCCATTAGTTCCTTTGAAACGCTGTTTTTCATAAAATCCCAGAAAATACCTTCTGAAAGCCCCGAGTATGTGGTCATAAGTTCCCCGGTAAGCCGCAGGGCAATATAATCGCCGGGAAGTATCACTTTATGGATCTTTGAGTAAATTTCAGGTTCGTTTTCCTTTACCCATGCAAGCTTTGTGGCTGTAAAATTCCCGGGAGAATTTAAAAGCTGTGAAAGACAAAAATCCTCACCAAGTCCATTGAATGCTTTTTCTCCGTATTCAACAGCCCTGCCGTCGCACCAAATGATTGAAGGACGCAGGACTTTCAATTGTTTATCCAGAGTGATTAGCCCGTGCATCTGGTATGAAATACCTATTGCACCAATCTCTTTTTTCTTAGCTCCAAGCTGATTATTACAATCTGATATTGAAGTTTTAAGGTTTGCCCACCAGGTTTCCGGATCCTGTTCGGCCCAGCCCGGTTTTCCGGCAATGATTTCCATTTCATCTTTGGGATTAAATGCTGAAGCAAGGCATTCACCTGATTCACCGTCAATTACCGAAACTTTCACCGACGAGCTTCCTAAATCAATTCCAAGTAAAAGCATATTTTTAATTTTTTAGTTTCTTTTTTAAAGCCCCCCTGCCCCCCTGAAGGGGGGTTAAAACCCAAAACAATACTAAACGCAAATGGGTTTATAGCCCCCCTTCAGGGGGGATTGGGGGGGCATCCTTATCTAATTCCGGGAATATCAGTATATCTGTGTCTTTCATAATATTCGAGATCATGCTCAGGTTTTTCGACATATTCTGGAAACGGTCTGTCTGAATAAGTCTGGAAATAGAGCATGCAGCCGTCCCTCCAGATTTTTGCATCACGTTCCTGTTTGACAAGTAATGCTTTGACCTGTTCATATCTTTCACTGTCAATAAAATCCTTTGATTTTCCCCATTCACTTTGCAGCCACCTCACTGATTTCACTCCTTCATCATACCTGAAGCATATCTCATTCCAGAGTTTTCTTCCGGATTTAAGCATGTAATCCCATGGTACATGATGAAACCATAGCAAAAGGTTCTCAGGACAAGTTTCGATATTCTCATACATGTCTCTCACATGAGGAAAATACTGACTGACAGCATTACTGCCCTTTGAGGTTCTGTCAAAGCCGATACCTGCACTGTCTGCCCTGTGATAATATACTGATGTCCAGTCCCTCCGTCCCCTGTTAACCCACGGCCCCGGGCCATAATGGTGACCGGCATACATTATATGATGTAATCCCAGTGGTGTCATATAATTAACTGTTATTTCGCGTGAGGCAAGCATCATTTTGCTTATTATCCGTACTATTTCATTATTATTTGTAAATGTCATTCTTATCCATTCATCAGCTATCTCTTCCGAGTTCATGTACGGATCCCATGCTAATCGGCCAAAGGCGTACCAGTTAGCCTGGCCAAAGGGATGGCCGGTCCAGTTAATATCACTGCCGATGTTTGATACTCCTGCCATTGCAGTCAGTGAATGGTCATAAAGAGTGCCTTTAACTATACCGGCAACAAGATATCCCTTTTCTCTGGCATATGTATCCGATTTCAGGCATTCTTCATACAAGGGTGCAAGAAACACAAGATGTACTGAACTGCCCAGGTATTCCTGGGTGATCTGAAATTCCGGCATGACTGGTGTTTCGGGCATTGCCCCAAAAAGAGGATGAAATGGTTCTCTCGGTTGAAAATCAACAGGTCCGTTCTTAACCTGTATAAGGACGTTTCCCCTGAATTTTCCATCCAGGGGGACGAATTCATTATAGGCTTGCTTCGCCCTGTCATCCGGCACATTATTATCATAAACAAAGGCTCTCCACATTACTATTCCGTCATGAGCGGCGACGGCATCGGCAAGCATATTGGCGCCATCGGCATGAGTGCGGTTATAATTCTGCGGGCCCGGCTGACCTTCAGAGTTGGCTTTTACGAGGAAGCCGCCGAAGTCGGGTATCAAATTGTAAATGTCATCTGCCTTCTTTTTCCACCAGTCAATGACCTCAGGATCAAGCGGATCAGCTGTTTTTAGTCCTCCGATCTCAACAGGAGCACTGAATCTCGCTGTCAGATATACTTTTATACCGTATGATCTGAATACATTCGCCAGGGCAGCAACTTTGACGAGATAATCATGTGTAAGAATCAGTGCGTTTGCATTTACATTGGTGAGAACAGTTCCATTGATGCCGACTGAAGCATTCGCCCTGGCATAATCTGTGTACCTCATATCCAGTGTGTCCGGGAGTGATTCCCACTTCCAGAGTGACGCGCCTGCATATCCGCGTTCCACAGTTCTGTTAAGATTATCCCAGTGATTCAGAAGTCGTATTTTTGTCCCGGGGGTAATTGAAATATTCAACCGTCTGATATCACTTTGTGTCTGAAGAAGCCTCAGAAAATGGAATGTCCCGTAGAGTATTCCTTTATCAGAATTCGCTGCGATAGCGATTATCTTCTTCCCTTTATATTTAGCATTAATAATAAGGTATCCCTCGTCGCCAAGTGCTTTTAAATCTTCATTCAAATTCAGGGAAGCGATAATTTCAGAGTTTCCAGGTGTCCCGGCAACCAGCGTACCATGTTTTTTAACCTTTTCGGTTTCAGGGACAATACGTCCGAACAACCCGTTAAGGCCCAGTTGTAATTCCCTGGCAGATGCTTTCATTATCGGGGAATCGCCTTCCACTTTCCATGAGCTGATCATTTTATTGTATTGCTTTAATACCTCGTGATCAGTTATTGAATCATATCTTAGCCATAACCTGTACCCGTCTTCTGCCTGCAATCCTGAGGGCAGCAATATAAAGAGAAAAAAGGATATAATTTTAATTAAGTATCGCATAGTATTTTATCAGAATTTTATTTATGATTATTTTTATTTGCGGACTGTTGATTCCCTGATTATCAGTTTATGCTTCAAAACGACCGAGCTTAAATTGAATGGTTCCGAGTTGTTAAGTTTATTTATCAGTGAGGTAGCTGCTATCTCTCCCATGTTAATTGCCGGATAGTCAATAGTAGTAAGATTTGGTTTCACAACCTGGCTGACGGGTTCATTGTTAAAGCCGGCGACAGCAACTTCTTCGGGTACTTTAATACCGAGTTTTTGTAATTCACAGATAGCAGCAACAGCAGTTGCGTCGTTGGCAGCAAATATCCCGTCAGGCCTTGTCTTCATTTTCATCAGCTTTTGCGCCGCGTTCAATCCTGCTTCGTTGTTCAGGTCGCTGATAATCAGCATATCCTGATCATATTTAATTCCATGATCAGCAAGCGCCTTTTTATAACCATAGAATCGTTCTGAATACACGTTCCGGAGAAGATTTCCGCCAAGATGTGCTATTCGTTTGCAACCTTGCTCAATAAGATGGGCTGTAACCTCATATCCTGCTTTGAAATTATCAATTACAACGCTCATACAACCATGGCATTCTGTGGCACGGTCAAAAAAGACCACAGGTATGTCCTTCTTAAAAAGAATATTAAAATGATCCATATTTTTAGTGTCGTAGGCCAGTGAAATAATTAATCCATCTACCCTGCTGTTAAAAAGGGTTGATATGCATGATATCTCATGCTTTACGGATTCCTGTGACTGGCTTATCAATAAGCCATATCTATGTTTGTTGGTAATTTTTTCAATCCCGGCGATAACTGTTGCCTGGAAATAACTATTCAGTTTTGGTACCACTACACCTATTGTATCGGTTCTCTGTTTTCTCAGGCTGCTGGCAAACTTGTTGCGCTGATATCCCATTTCGTGTGCACAAGCCTTTATTTTATCCCTGGTTTCCTTCCGTATGTGGGGATGATCTTTAAGGCCCCGGCTTACTGTTGAAGGAGATATCTTCAATGCTCTGGCAACATCATAGATTGTAATTTCCTTGTTACCTTTCATTTTTGACACTTTGATAAACAAAAATAAAATAAAACCCGGGATAATGTAAGGTGAAAATGAAAAAAATCTGCAATCGGTTGCAGTTAAATAAGAATTTTAGTATTTTTATAGTCGGTTATCAGATAATCGGGGAAGATTTTAAGAAATGAAGCATTCTTTGACAAGTTTAACTAAGTGAAAACCGGCAGGGAAGGTTCAATACTGCCATGGATAAATAAAATAAGTGATCCAGTCTCTAATTCTCTATGGTTCGGAATTTAATCATTCATAATAACCTATTCATTATAACCTGACTATGACAACACAAATCATCCGCAGATCTTTATCTTTAACTCTGTTCTATCTTCTGGCCTTTACCGGTTACGGTCAGAAAATTGTCACACTTGAGGTCAGCCTTTCACAACCTGCTTATGGGTTGGATATCCCTGTGAGTGTTGATCTTGATGCAATAACTTATGCTTCCGATACTCTTTTGAGTCTTTTTGAGGTGAGCGGAAAGAACAGTACCGCTATACCTTTTCAGATTGAATCGGGAAGTCCGCGACGTCTTCACTGGATTGTGACAACGGGAACAGCTATTAATGAAAAACATGTTTTCGAGCTGGTCAGGGGTAAGGCAGATAATAAATCTATTGTAACTGCCACTGAAAAAGATGGTGCTCTTATTATCCACAAAGGAGATCAGAATTTACTCCAATATTATTTCAAAACAGTATATCCACCTGAAGGTATTGACACTGCATATAAAAGGAGCGGATTTATACATCCGTTATGGTCACCAAAGGGACAGGTTCTTACCCGTATCCAGCCTCCTGATCATTATCATCATTATGGTATATGGAATCCATGGACACAGGTTGAGTATGAAGGAGATAAAATTGATTTCTGGAATTTAAATTCTAAAAAGGGGACCGTCCGCTTCGCAAATTTCACATCAGTCGAGAACGGATCTGTCTTTGCAGAATTCGGGGCACTGCATGAACATGTAGTCTTTAAGAAAAACGGCGGGGAAAAAGTCGCATTGAATGAAGTACAGAGTATCAGGGTATATCGACCTCAGGAAGACCAGGATGTCTTCATAGTTGATTTCAACATCTCACTCAACACTGCCTGTGAGTCTCCATTTAAAATACTTGAATACCGTTATGCCGGACTGGGATGGAGAACAACTGAAAAATGGGACAAGAACAACAGCATAGTCCTTACTTCAGAAGGAAAAACAAGAAAGGATGCAGATGGCAGCAAAGCCAGATGGTGCATAGTACAGGGGGAGATTGACGATGAATATGCCGGTGTAGTAATGATGTCATTCCCTACCAACTATAATTATCCGGAACCTTTGAGAATATGGCCCGAGAACCAGAATAACCGCGGGGATATGTTCGCCAATTTCTGCCCGACAAAAGATATGGACTGGTTACTTGAGCCGAGGCAGGATTATGTACTGAAATACAGGTTCCTGATCTATAACGGCAGTGTTGATAAAGAAAAAGCTGAGAGTGCATGGTACTATTTTGCTAATCCGCCTAAAGTAATCGTAAAGCCGGTGAAGTAAATTAAAATTCATATTTTCTAAAAAAAAAGTCGCAATCGGTTGCATAATTCATTTTTTTTAAAAAATTTGACATGATGATAGATATTTAATACTGATTTAAATCTCTCATCAAAGGGCGTTAAACTTTTAAAAAGAATTATTTTTTGACATTTACCAGGGGAATAATTTTTGATTTAAATATTTTCTTCAACCCTTTAAATTAACTCTATGAAAAAAAAATTGCTAATGCTGATTATGCTTGCTTGATTTTCAATCAGTCTGGCTGCGCAAAAAGTAGTTACTGGAAAAGTAACGGACGAAAATCAGGCACCTCTCACAGGGGTATCGGTGGTGGTAAAAGGCACCACTGTCGGTACACTGACTGATGCTGACGGTGCATTTAGCCTATCAGTACCTGATAACGCAAGAATTCTTTCTTTCTCGTTTATCGGTATGAAGACCTCGGAAATAGAGATCGGCACACAGACTACTTTTAATGTAACAATGGAGGTTGATGTCGGCATGCTTGAAGAGGTTGTAGTTATTGGGTACGGTACACAGCGAAGGGGAAGCATAACCGGCTCCATAGCTTCAGTTACAATGGAAGATATTCAGGAGTTACCTGTAATTGATGTTGGTTCAGCTTTGCAGGGCAGGGCTACCGGTGTGGTTGCTCTGGCTTCAGGAAACCAGCCCGGGGAAGGAGTTACAATCCGTATCCGCGGACGAAGATCTCTGACGGCAACAAATGAACCCCTTTACGTTGTAGATGGTATTCCGTACGACGGAAATATCGTCGATATTAATCCCAGGGATATCAAATCCATGGAAATACTTAAGGATGCTTCTGCTACTGCCATTTACGGATCCAGGGGCGCAAACGGAGTCATCCTTGTTACTACTAACCGCGGAGGGGACTTCCCAACTACGGTATCCTACTCGGGACAATACGGAATTACAAATGTTCTTGCTCTTCCGGATATGATGAACGGGGATGAATACTATACAATGAAGGAAGTAGGCGGACGAGCTTTTCAACCTGAAGAAATAGCTGCTCATGACAGAGGCGTTTCCGTCGACTGGCTGAATCTGGTACTGGATAAGGGATACCAACAGAACCATCAGCTGAGCATCCGCGGCGGTTCAGAGAAAACAGGATTTGCTCTTTCTGCCAACTACTTAAATGAACGGGGAGTCATAAAAACCCAGGATTTTAGCAGGTATTCATTCAGGGTAAATCTTGACCACAAGATTTCTGACAGGATCAGGGTGGGTACTTCTACACAGTTATCCAACTCGGTCCAAAACTGGGGATCAAATCCATACGGGACCGCCCTGGCTATCTCACCACTGGCTGAACCCTATGATAGTGAAGGAGAAATGGTATACCGCCCGGGAGCGGATCCATTGCTGTGGAACGCACTGGCAGATTATGAAGAAGGAAATATGGTCGATGAGCGAAATACACTCAGGGTTTTCGCTAATATTTTTGCAGAGGTGGATATACTGAAAAATCTGACATACCGGATGAACTATGGTCCTGATTATCGCGAATACAGGAGAGGCGTATTTCAGGGCACTAATTCCATATCCCGTCAGGGAGGACTCCCCAGGGCTCAAAAAGAACACAGCAGGACTTAATAACTATACCTTTGAAAATATCCTGAGTTATAATCTGACAACAGGCTTTCATGATTTGAATTTCACGGGTCTTTATAGTATTCAGAAATCAACAGGGGAGTCTACCAATATATCTGCCGAGAATGTTCCTTATGAAACTCAGTTGTTCCATAATATCGGAACGGCAGAAACGGTACTCGATTTTGGAAGCGACCTTTCTGAATGGGGAATTATGTCGTTCATGGGCCGTGTAAATTATGAGCTTATGGGCAAATATATGTTAACCCTTACAGGTCGTTATGACGGATCATCACGACTTGCGGAAGGAAACAAATGGGGCTTTTTCCCGTCTGCTGCTCTTATGTGGCGACTCAATAAAGAGGGTTTCATGTCATCTCAGAATTTGTTTACTGACCTGCGGTTAAGAGCTAGTTATGGAGTAACCGGAAATACAGGAATTGACCCCTATCAGACGAGAGGATCATTAACCAGGACTATATATTCATTTGGCGGTGACGCGGCTTTCGGTTATGCCCCAGGCACAATTGCAAATCCCGATTTACGATGGGAATCATCTGCAACACTGAATTTCGGCGTGGACTTCGGATTAATGGAAAACCGTCTTAGTGGAAGTATTGAAATATATCAAACCAATACTAAGGATCTCTTGCTTGAAAGACAAATTCCAATCACTTCAGGTTTTAATTCTGTTATGGAAAATATTGGTGAAACCAGAAACCGGGGCTGGGAAGTAAACCTTATAACCAGAAATCTTACCGGTGGTGAATTCAGCTGGGAAACAACATTTAACGTTTTCGGAAACAAGGAAGAGATCATTGATCTTTATGGCACAAAAAAGGATGATGTGGGGAATGAGTGGTTCATTGGAGAGCCGTTAACTGTCTGGTATGATTATAATAAACTCGGAATCTGGCAATTGGGTGAAGAAGATGCAGCTGCTGTCTATGCAATGGATCCCGGTGAAATAAAGGTGGAGGATGTGAATGGTGATGATATACTTAACCAGGACGACAGGGTAATCCTCGGATCAGATATGCCAACATTAACTGTTGGAATAGGATCACGGTTTGAGTACAAGGGTGTGGATTTATCATTCCTGCTCCTGGGTGTATTCGGACATACAATATATAATTCATTCGAGGTAAGCAACGCTACACTACAGGGCCGTTATAACAATATTAATATGGATTACTGGACCGAAACAAATCCAACCAATAAGCATCCCAAACCTGATGGCTCAATGGAATATCCATATTATAGCACTACAAGGGGTTATTATCCCGGAGACTTCTTCAAAGTTAAAAATATCCAGCTTGGATACAGTTTACCCAATACAATACTATCCAAAATCAAAGCTAAAAAGCTGAGAGTATTCATTAATTTTGATACGCATTTTATATTTTCACAACTGGCTGATAACCTTGACCCTGAAGTATATGGCGGTACTGTAACGAGTGATGTTCCTTCCACCAGGATGAATTCTATTGGTGTGTTGTTAGATTTTTAATTTTTAATTGATAAAATATATAGCAAAATGAAAACATTGAAATCTTTAATTATAGTTTTCGTATTGATATTTATATCATCCGTATCATGTGAAGTACTGGAAGAGGAAATCATATCAGGAGTAACAGTTGATACTCATTATGGTACACCAGAAGGATTCGAAGATGCTGTTAATGCTGCTTATGAAAGATTACGTTATTTTTACGGCGATGAGGATGCATGTGAAATAACAGTATTCGGAACGGATGAATATACCAATGGCGGACATGGAAGCGCTCACGCAATTAATAAATATGAGGCTGGATTGAATGCTGAATCTCCATCATTCTGGAATCCATGGCAATATCTTTATATTGGTATCAATACATGTAATGCAGTGATCGGACGCGCTCCGGATGCTGACATTCCGGAAGCCGAAAAGAACATAATGCTGGGGGAAGTACATTTCCTCAGAGCTTATTATTACTACCTTCTGGTAGAGTTCTTTGGCCCAGTTCACCTGACCCTCACGGAGACAACAGGTGTTGAAACTGAGGCAAACCGTACACCTGAAGATCAAATATATGATGCGATCATTGATGATCTTGAGTTTGCCATTGCCAATTTACCACTCACTCAGAGTGAGTTCGGGAGAGTAACCAAACCGGCTGCCCAGCACCACCTTGCACTTGTGTATCTGACGAGGGCATATAAATCCTATGCAGAAGCTGATGATTTCAGCAATGCTGCCAATCTGGCTGTGGATGTAATAAATAATTCAGGACATATTCTTCTGGATGACTATCAGCAGATATATAATCTTGCAGATGCTAACGGAAAGCTTTCCCATACGAATGAACAGAATAAAGAGATTATTTTCTCAGTACAGTTTGATATTAATCCGTTGTTAAATCCAAGGGGTAATGAAACTCATCTTTATTTCAGACCCTGGTATGAAGTGTATGACAAAGGAGGATTAGTTCGCGGTCTGGGTCACGGATACGGACGTCCATGGATCCGCTTCAGACCAACTTCGTATCTGCTGGAAAATTTCAGACCGGTCGATGTAGATGCCAGGTTCAATAAATCCTTCCAGATTGTATGGTATTTCAACGATTTAGGAGGTATTCCTGCAGGAGCTTCAATTGGAGATACATGCATCTGGATAACAGATGAGGACCTGGACCAGGCTAAATTTGATGCACTTCAGGCAAGGCTTCCATATGCTAATATATTCTCCTGGAATATAAGTGATATAGATGAGAGTTGGTCTTTGTGGAGGTCGGATCTTTCAGTAACGAATAATAATATCAATATATTCCCGTCACCGTGGAAGATTGATGACAATCTGCGCCCGTCTTTGAATGAACAGGAGGGTTCACGCGATTTTATTGTGTTCAGGCTCGGTGAGACCTACCTGCTTGCTGCTGAAGCAATGCTGGGAAGAGACGGTAATGCTAACAATGCTGTTGACTATATAAATACAATCAGGCGCAGGGCAGCTTATGACGGTATGGAAGCTGCCATGGAAGTAACTGCCGCAGATGTTGATCTTGACTTCATCCTGGATGAGTGGTCCAGGGAGTGTTTTGGAGAGCAGAGCCGGTGGTTAGACCTTAAACGTACCGGAAAACTGCTTGAACGGGTCAGAGCATACAATCCGGACGCATCACCTAATATTGATGATCATCATCTGCTTCGCCCTATACCTGCGAATCAGATAACCCG
>Ga0210003_1003645_pt1 | contig 12443 bp, 9 predicted proteins | sample LantaG_FD_182804 | JGI IMG/M metagenome (GOLD analysis project Ga0210003, IMG submission 182804) | Deep subsurface microbial communities from Baltic Sea to uncover new lineages of life (NeLLi) - Landsort_02402 metaG (SPAdes) (version 2) | ecosystem: Environmental > Aquatic > Marine > Oceanic >...
ACTCATCGTTCAGAAAGATATCGATCCTTCTTTTTACATCCTCAATCTCCATTGTCCTACCACCGAAGACCAGTATATTGGCATTATTATGCTTCCGGCTATATTCGGCCGCAAAATCATTGTAGAGTACTGCTTCACGAATTCTGTTTATGCGGTTTGCAGTAATTACCATGCCCATACCCGTTCCGCAGGTCAGTATACCTATTACACCTTTTACGTTAAGTATCTTCCTGCATACCTTACGTGCACATTGCACGTAAGGTATGGGATTGCGCTAGTACTCAGGCTCTGCATCTTCCACGCTTAAATATCTATTCTCAAGGCATTCCTTTATCTTTTCCTTAAGTTCAAATACTCCGTGGTCATATCCCAGAACAAAATGCGTGAACTCTTCATATCCTTTCATTACCGGTAACCACCGAATGAGATACAAAACCAATTTTATCTTCGATTTTCAAGCATTACATCCTGCATTTTACGAAGCTTATATACGAATGAGGAAGTATCAGGTGCAAAATTTTCTTCTGTCAGAATTTCTCCTTTGGAAATATCTTTAAATACTTTTCCGCCTGATGCTATTCCCATTGGTATGGCCTTCTTCTTAAGAGCTTCTTTGTAAGCGTAGATCCTGTTGAATATATCTGCACTTCCGATTCCCCCAACAGTTTCTCCAGCTTTCAGGTCACGTTTAGCCATTGATACAACTTCAGAGTACATATTTTTCGCTGTAACTGTCGTTTCTCCATATATTACCGCTTCAACAACTGCTATAGGAGCCTCTATGTTACAAAGGTGATAGGGCCTGTAGAATGTATAATATGGTCCTGGTCCCATTGAAAGAAATTTCATATCCTTAATTATTATTGAGTCGTCACTCTTTACTATTGCATATACACCTGGGGCAATTTTACCTGTAGAATAATCCACACAACCGCTCTTGCTAAATATTCCTCCATCTTCTTTCGGTATGTAAACCTTATTCAGGTCATCAAGTTCCACTTTTGGTCCATGCATACCGGGTACATCTGGAATCAAGCCAGTAGCATTGGATACTGCAGCCATTTCAACCATGGTTTTTGTTCCGTCTTTAAAGGATGCCAGCATTTTGGGATTCATACCCTTGCTTTCCGCCTCTTCGCGACACGTATCAGGATTTGCTTCATAGTCCAGAGGATTGTTTTTTCCCTTACCAACACTTACTACTTCAAACCCCATTGTTTTAGAAAAGTCATACAGCATTTTACATACAGCAGGCTCATCACCGGCAGCAACAGTGTATACGCATCCTAAATTTCTTGCCAAACGGTCAAGTATTACACCTACGGTGACATCAGTTTCAACATTGAGCATAACAATGTTTTTTCCATTTGTTATACCAGTCCAGGCTACTCTTGCACCTATCTCAGTTATACCAGTTGCTTCTATTACAGCATCAAGACTATCCATCTGTGCTAGTAGCAATGCATCTTCTGTAACCAAATACTTTCCTGAACTTACTGCGTCTTCAGCTTCTGAACGTTTATTAGTTACACAAATTTCGCTTTTCGGAATTCCCAGGCTTTTTAGTACTGCTTTGGGTCTTTCCACATCAATGTCTGAAATTGCAAAAGTTTCCAACCCCTGCATTTTACGGGTTACATGTACAAGTCCCGATCCCATCTGGCCGCATCCTACAAGTCCTATATGTATAAGCTTACCTTCCGATTCCCTCTTTAATAGATGATCATATAGTTCCATATTCATTACTTCCTTTCATTGCTTTTCTTTTTTTACTAAAGCTGTTTTCCCCTAAGTTTCGCCAGGTCTCTAAAGTCTGTTTTTACATGTTTATATATGTTTTTATATACATTGAAATATTCCATATATAGGTCATGGGTATCCTTATTGGGTTCCATCAAATCTACATATTCAACCTTTTCCTTTGCAATACCAAAGTCTTTAAAAATTCCGGTTGCTACGCCTGCAAGTACTGCGTCTCCAAACGGCGCACCCACTCTGCTTTTTACAAGAACGGTAGGAACATTAAATACATCAGTGATTATTCTCCTCCAGATTTTGCTCTTTGCACCGCCCTCATTAAGCACCATGGGGTAGTTAATTTTTCTTCCTGTATCTTTTATCAGACGAAAGGAATCATATAACGCATATGCTACAGATTCCATCATGGCCCTTACAATATGTGCTTTAGTGTGAGACAGTGAAAGTCCGAAAACTACTCCCCTTGCATAAACATCCCATATTGGAGTCCTTTCTCCCATAAGGTAAGGCAGTACTATCAAGCCATCACTTCCAGGCCTTATTGACTCTGCTTCCATATCAAGAAATTGGTATGAGCTCACATTGACCAGCTTTTCCATTTCAACTTCCACCTGGGAGAAGTTATCCCTCATATATCTCAATAGTTGTCCACCTGTAGTGGTTGTAGGAATGGTTATATATGTGCTTTTGGAATCGATTGTGTAAGCACATACAATCATACTTTTAAGAAAATTGGTGTCCTTATGTATGATTCCAAAATTGCCACAGGTACCCAGGTTCATTTGGACATCCCCCTCTTCTATAGCTCCTGCGCCTACCCATCCTGCGTTACAGTCCACCTGTCCTGCTACTACAGGTATTCCTGCAACCAGTCCTGTCTGTCTTGCTGCCTCTGAAGTAACCTCGCCTATGATCTCTTCGCAAGCAAAAGCATCCGGTATCAAATTTATGTCTATACCGATACGCTGCATTATGTCTTGGTCAAAAGTACGGTTGACAAGATTGTATGCAACACCGTAAAAAGCACCTGCAGAATAATTCATTGTTGCCTTACCTGTTAGCTTAAGCCTGATAAACCCGTCGATGGTTAAGGCTTTTGAGATGTTACTAAAGACCTCAGGCCTGTTGTTTTTTTCCCACATCAAGTTTACAATTGCTGGATGGTCATCCAGCCTGTTTCCTGAAACCTCGAATACCCTGTCTTCACCTATATTGTCCTTCAGCCACTGCACCTCTTTAGTAGCCCTGCGGTCCATTAAATTGTATGCCCTAGCTACAGGTTCAAATTTTTTGTTAACCATAACCATTGAAGGCAGTGCTGAAGATGTACCTATACCTCTTATTCCCCTTGAATTAATATTTGCTTTTACAATACACTCTTTAATTATTTCACATGTTATCTCCCAGTATAGTAACGGGTTATGTTCCGACCATCCCGGTTTTTCAGTATAAATCTGATATTCCCTGAATGCATAACTTAATACTTTTGCCTGGTCGTCAGTTATACATGCTTTGGCTCCACCTGTTCCATAGTCTATTCCCAACAAGTAGTTAGCCATGTTCTGTACCCCCTTCCTACATTTTTAATCTCAAAATCCACAGCAACTCAACTGTGCCTGTATATATCCCATCCAAGGTATTTGCCAAGCGCTTCTTCCAGTACGTCAGCGGTATTGGAACGGTTCATTGCTACGTGGTGTTCAAATCCGTTTTTACAAATGAATTTCATTAATTTCTGTAAATTCGGTACCTTACAGATAGCCACACCACCCATTGTGTCAATCGAATCATCAGTGAATTCACCTTCACCTACATACATCTTCACTTTTCCCCGCTTATCATCAGTTGTAATCTTTGCAAAAGTCATGGGACCAGCTGCTATTTGTGTTTTGCATGCTCCGAAGCATTTATCAGCACCAAGTGAATTTCCAAGAATATCAAGGTTGGATATTTCAAATTCCTTTGCTATAAAACTCTTTGGATAATTAGAACAGTGAGCTGCAACGCATTTATCTCTGTCTTCACGGTAGTTATTGTTCCAGTCAAGAAACCCGGAAGGCTTATCTGATGCCAAATAAAGGGCGTACATCGTAAGTGCTCCGGTCACATCCATCTCACAGGCACTGGGCATTCCCTTCTCTCCCATCATACTCATTGCAAGGCATGTAGCACAGCCATAGTTTTCCTGAATTGAACTCCAACACTGTATAGCACTTGCATTACATTCGTTGTCTTTGAGCCATTTCTCCATAACCAAACTGAGTTTTGCCTGCTTTACAATATTCTCTTCTTTTATGTAGGAAGGTATTTTGCCATAAGCCTTTATTTCATTAAGCCTTTCTTTAACTTCATCTGTTTCATCCATCTTCTGTGCTGCAAAAATAATCTCGGAGAGGTCTATGGGTATAACAGTAACACCAGAATCCTGGAGGAGCTTTTCAGAAAATCGGACAGTCTGGAATGGCCCGGGCCTGGTTCCAATTGCACCTATTCTTGCAGTCTTTATACCTTTAACGACTTTACATACCCTGGAAAAGAATTCAATATCCTTTGTAAACTCTTCACTGTTTATTCGGCAAGTATGTATAGTTGTGTCAGTGAATTTGATTCCGTACTGGTAAAGGTTATTGCATAGCGAAAGCTTTCCACAGAAAGAATCTCTCCTGTTCGCGATATCCATCTTGTCTAAATCGTCATCACATGCCTGTACAAGTACAGGTACATCAAGCTTTGCTATGTTAATGGCATTAACCACTCCTACTTCATTACCAAAATTAGGCAGAATAACTATTATGCCGTCAATCTTTTCAGCGCTTTCCCTGAACAGTTTTGCACACTTTTTAGCGTCATCCAGTGTTTCAACAGCTCCATATGTAGTGCCAGTTTCGGAGAGTAGTACAGCTTCATGATTCATCTCCTTAAGTTTTGCCAGTATTTCCTGTCTGCCTTTTTCCGCCAGGCTTGCCGGGAAGAAACCCCTTGTTGATACAATAATTCCAAATGTACTCATAATAATCCCCCTTATAATTATATAAAATCAGTTTCATATTTTAACAAAAAAATAAACATATAAAACTACATTATCCTAATATCTGTTTATCTGTTATCTGTTTTTTATTTTGTTGTTCAAGTTTAGTAGATTTCAAAAAGTTAAATGTTTGTGGAAACCCCACGGACAAGCCCGTGGCACCTTTTCCACTTTTCGAGCTTCGCTCGACGCCCTTCGGGTGAATTTTACATTCATCCACGGTTAAACCTGTGGTATTCTGCCCTTCTGGTTAATAAAACCGTTTTATATTGTTTAATTTTTTATCTGCAAAACTACGCTGCTTTGTCTTACAGCCAGCATAGGCTCAAATATTGATTTTTCCGAAGGATCTTTTTTTTTATTTCCCAGCCTAAATGAATCTCCCCGCAGCAGAGCTACGAGGTATCTATTACTCTCTAAAGCAAACTAATTGATCGCAGCAGAGCTGCGGGGAATTAAACCCTAAGAGATTAAAAATTAATTCTGCTGCACTTCTCCCGATTTCAGGCTGGGCAAAACGTAGCATTCATGGAGGTTTTCACTTTTTTTATTATTATTGACTGTTCAACGCCAGTCGGAATACCTTATATCTTATAGTTTTTTAAGCTTACTGTCTAGTTCGTATATAGTCTATTTTCCTTTTATTTCTATAAATATTTTAATGCTTAGTTTTTATAAATTTGCAAATCTTTTATTAAGTTTGGTATATATGACCAATTTGCTTCTTTCTTTAGGATAACTCGTTATTTTTGCTCTTCTATCCGAATATTTTTTCTCCCAAGTTTATAAATATATGAGGTTTTTAAACTATCTATAAATACTGCTAATAAAATAATCAAAGCAGAAATTATATTTTGAAAATACATATCAGTTCCCAGATAAATGAGCCCAACATTTAGCAATTTTATAATAATCGCACCCAGTAAAGTACCTGGGAAAACGCTCCCTATGCCACCTGAAAGACTTGCCCCTCCAAGCACAACTGCTGCTATAGCCTGAAATTCTGCACCTTCGCCCGCACTCGCATTTATAACGCCTCCCATCTGAAAGACGCTCATTATTCCACCCAATGCTGCAAAAATGCCACAAATAATGTATGCAAAAGCGGCTACCCTTTCAGTATTTATTCCCGCTTTTCTTGCAACTTCTATATTGTTTCCAATTGCATATATTTGTCTTCCAATCGGCGTCTTCTCTTGTATAAAAAACGCAATCGCAACCACAACGGCCAGAAAAATTATGGGTAAAGGTATACCCATAATTTTTCCAATGCTAAGGTTTGTAATTTCTCTCGGAAACTTAACCACCTGTGAATTACACAGGAAAATTGCAAGACCTCTGCTTCCAACCATAGTACACAGCGTAACAAGAAATGGAATCATCTTCATCTTCACTATGAAAAACGCGTTTATTGCTCCTATAGCCGCACCAACTAATAAACATATTATTAGTGCAATGGGAACCGAAAGAGCTGAATCTCTAATCAGTAAAGCTGGGATTAGAGAAGATAAATACACGACCGAACCAACTGACAGATCAATCCCTCCTGTTATTATTACAAATGTCATCCCCACCGCTAATATGCCCACATAAGCAACAGCAGTTAATATATCCAACAAATTACCAATTGATAAAAACTTTGGTGTAAGTATACTGAAAATTAGAAATATAGCCAAGCACAGAAAGATCGGGATATTTTCTAAAAATATCATTAAATATTTTCTCTTATGCATAATAAACTCTCCTTTAAAGCATACTTTTTTGCTTGAAAGCTGCTGTAAGAATCATCTCGTTATCAAACTCTCTATTTTTAAATTCGCTGGAAATTTCTCCTTTGCTCATTATCAAAATCCTATCACATATTCCAACAAGCTCTTCAATCTCAGAAGAAACTACAAGTATAGATGCTCCACTATCTGCAAGTTTATTTAATATACAGTAAAGTTCATATTTTACACCTACATCGATACCGCGTGTAGGCTCATCAATAAAAAAAATTGAAGGTTTGTTCATAAGCCATTTTGCAATAACAATTTTTTGCTGATTGCCCCCCGATAAACTCCTGACCAATTGCTTCTCAGTAGACCCGATTTTTATTTTTAGCCTTTCTATTATTTCATTTATAGACTCTTTTTGTTTATTAGTATTAATAAATTTTAATATTTTTGATGAATAATTTGGCAAGGATACCAAAGAGATATTTTCAGCCACATTACCTTCCAACAGCAGCCCCTCTTCATTCCTATTTTCAGTAACGAAACCAATTTTATTTTTTATGCTTTTTTCCGGGGAGAGTTTATTTTCTTTTTTTCCGTGTATATAGATGTTACCTTCCTTATATGGATCTATTCCAAATAAAACCCTAGTTAGTTCCGTACGACCTGAACCCATCAGTCCGAATAATCCTAGTATTTCGCCTTTATGTAGTTCAAAATTTATATTGCGTATAATTCCCGGCTCAGAAAGGTTTTCTACTTTCAAAACAACTTCTTCATCAGATTTATTTATCTTATCAGGATATTTTCGCCCCATGATATCTCTTCCTAACATAGATTTAATCATTCTGTTTATGCTAAAATCATCTGTTTTCCCGCTATCAGTAATTTTCCCGTCCATTAAAACAACCAGATCATCTGTAATCTTTTTTATATCCGTTAATATGTGAGATATATATATTATTGTTTTTCCTTCACTTTTTAACTTTTTTATCAGTTTAAACAATCTTTCTGTTTCTTTTGATGCCAAAGAAGTCGTTGGTTCATCAAATATAATTATATCCGGATTTATTCTCATGCATTTTACTATTTCTACTAACTGTCTCTGCCCGGGCGAAAGCTTTTCTATCAATGTGCTAGGAGAAATATCCAAATCCACCCATTTAAGCATTTCAGAAGTACGTTTTTTCATTTCACTGTGTTTTATAACCGAACCACCTGGATACTTTTCAATAAATATATTATCTGCAATACTTAAATTTGGAAAAAGATTTAGTTCCTGATGTACAAAACTAATATGTTTTTCCAACGCATCTCTAGGTGTTTTTGGAGCATAAAGTTTCCCGAAAAGTTTCATATTACCTTTATCTACCTGGTGTATACCACCAACGATGTTCACTAAAGTCGATTTCCCTGCTCCGTTCTCCCCAATAAGCCCAAGAATATTTCCTTTCTCCAATTTAAAAGATATATCCGTAATTACATAAACTCCAAAGAAACTTTTTGAAATATCATTTATTTCAAGTGCTATATTGGCCATTTTTACACGACCTCCTTATCTAATTCTATGTATTGCTATGATTCTGACCTTCTTAAGCGTATAACATCAAGTAGAGCAACTGTTAGTATGAATAAACCTTTTACCATATTAATTATAAATGGTGAAAGCCTTAATAAATTCAACACTGTACCCATTAATGCAAAAAACAAGCATCCTATAAGTACCCCGCTTACTCTCCCCCTGCCTCCAAACATACTCGTACCACCTATAACTGTAGCACCGATAATGTCCAACAGCATAGCTCTACAAAGCGTAGGGCTACCTTGTAGTAACCTTCCCGAGTAAATAATCGAGCCAACCGCACAGCAAAAACCACTAAATGCATATGCAAATATAATAACTCTATTAGTTGGGACTCCGGATACTCTTGCTGTACGCGAATTTATCCCTGTAGCGTATAACCATTTACCAAGCACTGTTCTTTTTAATATAATACTAGCAATGACGCCCATTACCGCTGCTATTATCAAAACATAGGGAATTGTCCAAATAGAACCTCTTCCTATCTCAATAAATGAATCAGGTAAACCAGTAATATTAAAAGATTGTGTAAGCCAAATTGCTATATATAAAAATAACTCTTTTGTAACAAGCGTTACCATAAATGGCGGCATTTTAAATTTAGCTATACAAAAACCGTTTATACTGCCAATTAAAACGCCGATAATTATCATTATTAATATTGCTACGGGTGTAGCAAGTGGGCTGTTTGCAAACGGTCCCCCATCTGGCCCTAAAAGAGTCCCCCACAAAACTGAAGACCCAAGTTTCAATTCATTTACAGAATTGGTTAAAAAAATTGCACCAATAACACTTGTCATACCTATTATAGATGGTTGCGACAAATCAATACCACCATCTCCAATTATCAAAACATACATTTGCCCAATAGCTATAATGAATAACGGCAATAAATTCTCTAAAATATTCATTAAAGCTCTGGGGCTGGCAATATTAGGGTTAACAGGCCACATTACCAGAAATATTAATATTGATAAAATAAGAATAAAATATTGGGATAAAAACATTCTTAAAAAGCTATCAACATGAACTAATTTTATTAATTTATTTAAAGGTTTTTCTATGCTAGCCACTTTTCCCCCCTTCAAATAGAGTACCACGCCTTTACAGGCGTGGTACTCTATTTAACAGACTATCGTCTGTCCCGACTTGCCGGGAACTTGCTCTCATCCCCACCTTAACAGATGGGGAATTCCCGCTAAATTAAATCAACGAAATCATTCGTTATATAAAACTTGTAAATAACTTATAATCTGAAGGATTTTCTTACTAAGTTCATATTTATCTTCTAGAAATAATGTTCCGAAGAAGAGATAAACCTCCTCTTCAGAACATTATTTTTCTAGTTTTTATTATTTAATTACTGTTACTTTATTTCCCCCTTTAGTTGACGGACTATATTACCCCACATATCCATTCTCCTTTCAGCCATGTTACCTTGTGTAAGAGCGAATCCTGGGTCATCCATCCATCTTTCAGGTGTTTTCTCACCGGTGTTTATTGCTTCTATTAGTGCATTTAAAAGTAGATCAGCTTCATAGTACAAATCTTGAACCGCCGTAGCATCAACATAACCTTCATCCATTAATCTTCCAGCTGTAGAGTCTCCATCAACCGCACCTAATATTATATGTCCTGCTTCATTAAATTTCTTCCATTTGCCATTCATTTCAAGAACCTGCTGGATTTGCGGATACATAAAGTCCGAGCCACAGAATATTAACCCTATTTCCGGATTTGCTTTCATAGCACTGGTAAGGTTATCTAAAGCTAATTTTGCGTCCCAGTTTGTTTGAACTACGACGGGATCATCAAACAAATTAGGATTTGCAGCAATTACCTTATCAAAGCCCCTCTTTCTGAATATAGCATTCGGATCTCCCAAATCGCCAACCATAACACAAGGTAGAACCTTCTTTCCAGTAGCTTCAACTACTTTTGCAGCTTGCTCGGCCATGTATTCCATTGCTTTCTGTGAAATAGCTTCGTTGTCCGCAACAGCAACAAGATATTTTGCATCTTTTGATGAAGGCGGTCTATTGAATATGCCTAAAGGAATACCAGCATCATTACAGTCTTTACCAATCGCTACGGCAACATCTCCATCCTGCGGAATAACTATCAATCCATCAACTTTTTCAACAATAGCGTCTTTAACCATTTGCTGCTGTTTAATGGGATCTTCACTAGCATTATACTCAATTATATCAAAACCCCCTTCTTTCAAGGTGGAAGTAATAGCTTGATAGCTAGCTACCCAGAATTCAGTTTCTAAATCAACAAAACAAAAACCTATCGTAATTCCTTCTTTACAATCACCGTCAGCAAATGAAAAACCTGCAAATACGCATACCACCATTAAAATAACCAAAATTTTCTTCATTACATTTCCTCCTTTTTATAATATAAATAACTAAAAATCTGTATGAACTTTAATCACGCTGTTTTTTACAAAATCCATCTAATTTTCATGATGAATTTGCAAAATCAAAAATTAACTTTTACATTTTCCTCACCGCCTTTCAATGAACATGATTATTCACTTCATCAATTTTTTTAAACTTTTCTTTGCTTTTTTGTATTAGATTGGAAAATTTTTTTATTCCAAAAAGTCTGGTTTCCTCAAGATTGCTATTTAGTTCCTGAATAATCTTTTTCTTCATTTTCAATCTCGAATTAATTCTTATCTTTAATAAACAACTTATACGCCAAATTTATTTCTCCTTATTTGTTCAGTTATAGACTGATCAGTTGTTACTTGATATCCTATTAAAGGGTAAAGACGTTCATGAATTGCATCAATAATCCATTCTTTTTGAGGGAAGAAGAGGGTCTCCATCTCCGCAGCAGGAGTAATCCAATTACGTGAACCGATTACTGCAACCGGAGCATCTAGATAGTCAAAGGCAAATTGAGCAATATTTGAAGCAACGGTATGTGAAAAAGATGCACGTTCACAGGCATCAGAAACAATAAGTACTTTACCAGTCTTTTTTGCAGATTCAACAAGAGGATTATAATTTAGAGGATTAATAAATCTTAAATCAATTACCTCTGTGGAAACATTATATTTTTTTTCTAATTCATTTGCCGCTTCAATAACCGGATAAAGGGTCGCCCCTATAGTAATGATAGTAATATCCTTCCCTTCTCGTCTAATTACCGGTTCACCTTCCGGTACTTCATAATAACCCTTAGGAACTCCTTTAGAGACAAAGTGCTCACCAATATCATATAATTTTTGACTCTCAAAGAATATTACCGGATCTGTTCCTCGAAGAGCAAGATTCAACATTCCTTTAGCGTCATAAGGAGTTGCTGGAAACATTACCTTAAGTCCTGGTATATGAGCAACTAAAGCACTCCAGTCCTGGGAATGTTGAGCCCCATATTTGTTTCCTACAGAAACTCTGACTACTAAAGGCATAGTAAGTTCTCCGGCAGACATGGATTGCCACTTGGGAACTTGATTGAAGAGTTCATCTCCTGCTCGCCCGATAAAATCACTATACATAAGTTCTACAACGGCACGTCCCCCACACAAAGCATACCCTACACCTAATCCCACAATAGCTCCTTCAGAAATAGACGTATTGAATAATCGATGATAAGGAAGAGCCTCGGTTAAACCACGATATACTCCAAATGCTCCACCCCAATCTCGGTTCTCTTCTCCGCATGCAACCATGGTAGGATCTTCATAAAAACGATAAAGCATCGCTTCAAAGATAGCATCACGATAAGAAAATACTTTCACTTTAGGAAGAGGCTTGCCCTTTTTATCAAGGCCAAAACGAGATTTAAAATTAATGGAGACAACTCGAGGATTTTCTTTTTTAGGAATTAGAACTTCAGATATGCGATCTTCCATTTTATCTTTTTGTTGATTGGAAAACATTACCTTTTCAATAAAATCACTTTCAACTCGAGGTGAAATTTCTAAAGAAGAAGCTAATTTTAATGCCTTAGTTATTTTTTGTTTTACTCCACTTTTAAAATTTTCCACTTTATCAGAAACCAGTATATTATTTTTCTTAAGATAGTCTTCGTATTCTTTAATACAATCAACTTTCTGCCAGGCAGCAATCTCCTCTTTAGTCCTATAAGAAGAAGCATCTGATGGTGAATGACCGGAAATCCTATAAGTAATAGTATCTAATAAAACCGGGCCTTCCCCGGCAAGAAGAATTTTCTTTTTTCTTTCAATAGCATCAGCTACTGCTAAAGGATTATAACCATCAACTCTTTCTGCATGTAAATTTTTTGGATTTACTCCTGCCCCTACCCGAGCAAGGATATCATAACCCATAGTCTCTCCTGAAGTTTGTCCCCCCATCCCATAAAAGTTATCAAAAAAATT
>Ga0210003_1003646_pt1 | contig 12442 bp, 5 predicted proteins | sample LantaG_FD_182804 | JGI IMG/M metagenome (GOLD analysis project Ga0210003, IMG submission 182804) | Deep subsurface microbial communities from Baltic Sea to uncover new lineages of life (NeLLi) - Landsort_02402 metaG (SPAdes) (version 2) | ecosystem: Environmental > Aquatic > Marine > Oceanic >...
TTGTGTACCTTAGCTGTTTTCCTGATGTGGGGACTGGCTCCGAAGCAGTTTTTTTTACGTCGTTAAGGTTGGTTTTTTTTTTAACGTCATCGCTGCTTCAACCATCAAGACCATGGAAAAAATGCAACACAGATGTGCGCCTCTCTTTTCGAATCTCGGCGGTCGACATTCGATGTTTGAGCTCGAAAGGGTTGAAGGGAGGGACGAGAAGAGTTTCTTTTTCCGCCCTTATGGTTTTTGTTTTCTTTTCTTGTAGAGAGAAAAATCAGAGGGAAGGGGAGAGAGACGGCTCTCCGTTTCGCCCCCAAACCCCCCCCGCCCCTTTGCCCAAAAAGTTGAACATCATTTCACACGAAACGTTTCGTTTTTTGTTACAGTGCTGCTCTTTGCCCGGCGGGCTCAGCCGCTTCTCAGGAACTCAAAGACGCGAGCAGCCGCGTCGGCCCTCTGGTGCGTGCTTCCGCCATGTCCGCCGCCGCCGCTGCAGTGCTCTCCCGTCCTCCTCTCGCATTCCCCCCCCGTCCCCGCCCCGCCGGCTGCCCCCGCCTCCGCGGCTTTCTCCACGTCCGCTGCGTAGCAGAGCTCGGCTGCGACCTCCGCCACCGAGTCGAGGTCGACGTCGAGGGAGGAGAACCACCGCGTGGCCGCGGCGGTGAAGGAGCGGGCCGCCCGCTCTGGCGCCGCCGCCGCCGCTCCTCCTCCCGCTCCCGCTCCCGCCGCCCCTCCTTCTGCGCCTCGCGCTCCTTCTTCCCGTTCGTCCTCCGTCGCCGCCGTCCTCTCGGCTTCTTCGAGGTCCGCCGCCGCGGCGGCCACGGCGGCTGCCGCGAACCCGATGACGTGCGGAGGTGCCCAGAGGGAGACGTCGGTCCGCGAGAAGGAGACGGAGACGGCGGCCCAGGCGCGGGCGCCGAGCCGCCGCTGCTGCTGCTGCTGCTGCTGCTGCACCGGCCGCCCCGCGCCGTCCCCCTGCTTCCTCGTCGGGCCGGAGCTCGACCCCGCCGTTTCTTCTTCCCTCGGCTTCCTCTCTCTTTCTTCCTCGATGGCCGCCGCCGCTTCCAGCGCGTCCGGGTAGGGGGACCAAATCAAGAGCCCCCTGGCCCCGAGGGAAGAGACTAGCTCGACCTCGGCCTCGAGGAGCTGCCTCGGCGTCGGCAGCGGGAGCGGGCAGGGAGGGTTCGCTGCTGCTGCCGCTGCTGCCGCTGCTGCCGCTGCTGGCTTTTTCAGGGGAGAAGGCCCCGCCGCCGCTGATGAAGAGACATGGCTGATTCGATCTCGCTGCTGGAAGGCGGAGGAAGAAGAGGCGACGAGACTAATGCGGGCGTTGTTGCCCCTGCATCCTCCGCCGCTTCTGCCGCCACCGCCGCCTCCTCCTCCTCCTCCTCCTCCTCCTCCTCCTCCTCTTCCTCCTCCTCCTCCCTTCCTCATCGCTTCCTCCGCCGCCGTCCCCTGTTGCCCCCCCGAAGAGAAGCAACCTCCCTCCGCGGCTGCCCTCTCCGCGCACCTCAGAAGGTACCGCGCCGAGACGTGCGACTCCTCGACTTTCGCGGCCAGGAAGAGGCACGCGAGCGCCAGCGGCAAGGGGGGCAAGCACGAAAGGCCCCTCCGATAAAAGTGCCTGCGGGCGAAGACGGCGGCCGAGGACACCACGCGTTGGCGGAGGGCCCCCGAGGAGTGTCGCGCGACCTCGGCCATGTCTGTAAGATGAGGAGAGAAAAGGAGAGAAAAGAGAGAAAAGGAGAGGACAGAGGTAAGAAGAGAGAGAGAGGGGGGGGTGGGTGAAAGAAGAAGAGAAAAAACCAGTAACCAAAAAACGCACACTCCACGACAAAGGCCTTGTAGGCCTCGATGTCCCCGTCGCCGAGCCCGAGAGAGCGCTCCCGCGCGTGCGCCGAGAGGACGCTCGCGCGCGGGACGAGCTCGAGGCTGTTTTTTGTTTTTTTGGAAGTGAGAGGGATAAGAGAGCGAGAGAAAAAAAGGGAGGGAAGAGAAGGTCGAAAGAAAGAAAGAAAGAAATTGAGCGTCGATCGATCTTGGACGAAGAGCCAAGACAGTGCCGCTTCAATTGCGCCGTCTTGTCCTCCTTCGATGCCGTATTTTTCGTGCTCAGCGTCACAGAGGAAGAAGAGCAACCACTCACGCGTGCGGAGACTCCCAGAAGTTTGACGCCATCTCGCGAGGGCCTCACGCGAGGTCAATCTTGTTTCATATTTCGATTTTCGATGAGGTAAAAAGCCGATTTTTGATTTTCTTCGTTCGCGCTCGTCGATCGAGAACATAAATTCGACGAGAAATAATCTCCCTCTCTCGCGCGCGTGTAGCATCTCAGAACGACTCTTTTCTCTTCTACTTCCACAAGTAGGAGAGAATCCCGACGAATGGAAAGCTCATCCCGATGTCCGATGCCACCAATTTCGACGAGTCGGTGCGCAGGGCGCTCGAGGCGGCCGTCGATGCGACGAGATCGTCTCTGACCCCGACCTCCGCCCCGACCTCGCCCCTCTCCCCTTCCTCGCTGGCCGGCTCGCCGGCCTTCTTCGAGGCCCTGTGCGGGGCCTGCCGCCACGCGACTCCCCTCGAGATGATTAGGGCGGCAGAAGGGGAGCAGGGAGAAGGAGAACCGCCCGACGCCGACGAGCGGCGGTCGCAGCGCCTCCTCCTCGCCGCCCTGGCCGCAGCCCGCGCGCTCCGCGGCGCGGCCCCTCAAGGGTACGAGGCCCGCGTCCTGCGAGAGGCCGCGAAGAGATTCAGCTCGGCCCTGAGCGACGAGCTGGCGGAGGCTCTCGCTTCGTCGCTGCTCGTCGCGGACAAAGAGGAGGGAAAAGGAGAAAGAGGGGGCTACGGCGGCGGCGACCAAACGGGACGAGAGTTTTCTCCTCCTTCGCGGCCGCCGCTGCAGCTGCAGGCCTTCTTCTTCGGCCTCGAGGAGCATCCTGAAGACGACGACGGCGACGACGACGCACCGTCATCGGGAAAGAAGAAGGAGCAGAAGCAGAAGAAGAAGCCGACGCTCTCTTCGACGCGGGCGTTCCCCGTCGCCGTCTCCTCCTCGCCCGACCTCCTCTCGGGCGGCACCGGGAGGGCGCTCTGGCCGGCGAGCAGGGCGCTCTCCGCGCTCCTGCTGTCGGGGGGGAGCGAGCTCGCGCGGGGCCGGAGGGTGACGGAGCTCGGGTGCGGGGCGGGGATGGTCGGGGCCGCGCTCTCCGTCGGCGCCGCGTGGTGGCGGAGGCAAGGGCCGCGGCGGCGGCGGCGGGGAAGCGAGGAGGACGGACGGCGCGGCGGCGGCGACGGCGGCGGCTGCGGGGGCGGCGGGGGCGGCGACGGCGACGAAGAGGGGGGCAGCGCCTCGTCTTCCTCCTTCTCCCCGCTCTCGCTGCGCCTCACCGACGGGGATGCCGACTCTGTCGCCAACGCTCGGAGGACTCTCGAGGCCAACGGGGTGCGAGAAGGGCCCGAGGAGAGGCTGAGCGTCGGCGTCCTCGACTGGCTGGAGGAGGAGCGGAGAGCCGAAGCAGAGGAGGCAAAAGGAGGAGGGAAGCGCGGTGCCGGAGATGGGGCACCAGGAAAGAGAGGAGGAGCAGAGGGTGAGACTCTTTCCAATCTCGTCGTCGGGTCGGACATAATGTACGACCCCGAGTCTGCCCTGGCCCTCTCTCGCGTGCTCGCCTCCCTGCTGTCGCCGCCGCGGCCAGCGGCGGCGAAGGATTCGGAGGGCCCGTCTTCTTCGTCGGCGTTGCTGGCGGGCGTCGTCCGCAGCGAGGAGACGGCGGCGGCGTTCGAGCGCGCCTTTGCCGGTGCCGGGCTCTCCTTCGAGCGCTCCTCCGATGGCGGCGGCGGGGGGCCTCCTCCGATGCCGGGGGCGGCGGAGGAGTGGCGCGACGGCGTCAGGAGCGCGTATTCGCCGTCGCTGCTGCTGCCGAGGGTGCGGGCGTGGCACTCGGGGGACGAGGGGGTGAAAGTGCGGTGGTGGCGGCTGAGGAGGGAAGAGAAAAACGAGAGGTGAAGAGAGGGAAAAGGGAAGGAAAAAAAAATTGCAAAAAAAAACGAAAAAACCCAAACTAACTCGAGCGCGGAAGTGAGGAGGAAAAGAAAAGAATGGAGGGGAAGAGAGAGAGGGGAGGGAGAGAGGGAGAAAGGAGGAAGAGGACTTTCAGAGCTCAAGAAACTCTAAAAGTTTTTTTTTGCTCCCTCTCGGTGCTTTTTCATTTTCTCCTTGCTGGTTGAGTTCCGATCACGATTTGTTTCGACCGAAGCGAGGTACTCCCCCCTGCCCCCTCTGCAAGCCTTGCATCAACAGCGCGTCTGCGCACCGGTACGTCACAGCCGCTCCGCCGCTGCGCGAACCCCGCGGCGAGCCGAGGGAGAGGCGTTACGGTTTGGGGAGGAAGAACGTCGACTTCTGCCGGCGTCGAGTCTCGATTGACGTCGAGCCTCTCTTGCCCTTCTCCAATCTCGTCCCCAGCGCTTTCCGCCCAGTCACTCATGTCCCCCCACCCTCATTTCTCCCCACCTTCCTCTCAACGACGCATCTCACAGACCGCGCAACGCAGGGGGAAGAGCAAGAGGCTGAACGAGGCTCTTTCGAAGCGATGAGCGGCGCGGGTCCTCCGGCGTCGGGAGGCGCGGCGAGCGTCGGCGACGGCATCAACGCCAACGCCAACGGCGAACCTCTGGACCGCCTCGCGAGCGACGGCAGCAAGTACTTCAAGTCGCAGCAGCAGAAAGAATCCCTGGAAGAGGCATACACGAGTGCGTTGGGTTTGAAGATCGAGAGGGGGAAGAAAGCGCGCGCGAGAGAGAGAGAAAGAGAAAGAGAGGAAGAATCTCTCGACGGCGCCGCCGCCGATCGCGGCGCACGAGGGCCCGAACTGCAGCAGCGCCTCCCCCGTGACGGCGTCGTAGGCCCTTAGCCCGCACGGGCACGTCCATCGTTTCGATGGGAACGATCGACCGCTGACGACAGAAAAACTCGAAAAAAACTCGAAAAAAAGCAGAGAAGCAAAACCCCACCGCCGCGGAGCGCGAGCAACTCGCCTCCGACCTGGGCATGCCCGTGTCGGCCTGCTCCGCCTGGTTCCAGCGCCGCCGACTGACTGACAAGCTGGCCAGGATCGAAGCCAGCGCGAGGGCGAAGGAGGCCGCAGGCGGCGGGAGCGGGAGGCGGCGCGGCGCCGCTGTGGCCGCTGCTCCTGCTCCCGCCGCCGCTCCTGCCGAAGGAGAAAAGGAGGCCGAGGAAGAAGAGAAGCACGAGGAGGAGGAGGAGGAGGAGGAGGAGGAGGAGGAGGAGGAGCAAGGAGGAGGAGGATGCCAGGCAGCAGGTGAGATGGCCGCGGCCCTGGCGGCGGCGCTGGCCGGCGTCGACACCGAGGCGCTTGCCGCGGCGTTCGGCTCGGCCGCGGCGAGAGCGCAGGACGTCGCCGCGGCGCAGCAGCGTCAGCGGCAGCAGCAAGAACATGGCGACGTCGCCGCTGCTGCTGCCGCCGCGGCCGCTGCTGCTGCTGCTGCTGCTGCCCCCCCTCGTCCCGCTGCAAGGGCCCCCTCTGTTTCTATCCCGGCCAACGCGCCGCCCGCGGTGAGGGCGGCGCTGCTCGCCGGGGTCGCGGCGGCGGGCCCCGTTTCCGCCGCTCCTCCTCGCGCTCGGAAGAGGAGCCGCTACGTCGGGGCCGCCTCCGCCTCCCTGGCGCCCGTCCCTTCCGACCTGGTGCCGCTGCTGAAGTCGGCCGCTGCCGCGCTGCCGCAGCCCCTGCAGGAGGGAGGGCCTCCCCTTGGCTTCGTCTTCGACGACGCCCCCGCCTCCAGCGCCGGCGGCGCGGCCGGCGGACCCTCCTCGTCTCACGCCCCGCGCAGGCGCGCCCCGCCCTCCGCCGCCGAGGCCGCCGCCGCCGAGCTGCGCCGCCAGCAGGCCGCAGTCGCCGCCCGCGCCCGCGAGCTCGAGCGCGCCGAGCAGGAGCGCGGCAGGGCCGAGGAGCGCGCCCTGCGGGCCGCCGCCTCGGAGAGCGCGCGGCTCGAGCGCGAGGCGGCCAGGGCAGCGGAGCGCGCGGAGCGCGCCGCGAGGGCCGAGGCCGAGCGCGCCGAGCGCGAGCGCGTCAGGCTGGGCGAGCTGGCCGCCAAGAGGGAGCGGGCGGTGGCCTTGAAGGCCGAGCGCGAGAGGGCCAACGCCGAGCGGGAGCGGCTCAAGGCCGAGCGCGCCGCCGCGCGGGCGGCCGACGCCGCGAGGCGGGCCGAGGAGCGGCGCGCGAGGGACGCCGCCAGCGCCGCCGCCGCCGCCGCGGGCCGCGGCAGGAGCCTGAGCGCGGAAGGCGGCGGCGGGAGGGAGGGGTCTGCCCTTCCCGGCGGCGGCGGCGGCGCGGGGCGAGGCGGCTCGCGCGGGGGCAGCCCCGGGGCGGCGGCGGCGGCAGGCGCGATCCCCTCGGCCGCCGCGCGCCGCGCGCTCCTCGACGACTCCGACCTCGAGGAGGAGACCGCGGGCGCGCCGCCCCCGTTCCCGCCCCCGGACACGGTCCCCACCGTCCCGGCCTTCCCCCCCGACCTCGGTGAGGCCGCCGGCCCGGACCTGCTCTCCTCCGCGGCGTTCCTCGCCGACTTTGGCGACGTCCTGGCGCTGCCGGCGCCGCTCGCGGCTGACGCGCTGCTCGCGGCGCTGCGCTGCGGCGAGGGCTCGGCGCTCTGCGGCGAGGTGCACGTCTCGCTGCTGCGGCTGGTCCAGGCCGACGCCGAGGAGGCCGCGGCGGCGGGCAACGGGATGTACGCCGCGACGGCGGCCGCGATCGCTGCCGGGGGGGGAAGGGACGGCGACGACGGCGGGGCTGGCGGCGGCGGGGCCGGGAGCGGCGGCGGCGGCGGCGGCGTCGCCGTGCCGTCGGCCGGCGGCGGCGGCAACTTTATCGACCGCTCACTCACGGCCGCCGCGGCGCGCGTCGCCGCCGCCGCGGCCTGGGGCTTCGACGCCGACGCGCAGCGGGCGCACCTGGGCGCGCACACCTGGCCCGAGGTGCTCAGGCAGTGGGGCGTCGTCGCGGGTTTGGGCCCGAGGAGGAGGCCGCCGCGCGCTCTGCGGGCCGGAGGCGGCGACGAGAGCGGCGGCGAGGAGGGCGAGGACGTCGTCGCGGTCGGCGGCGGACGGGTCGCCGCCGCCGCCGCCGACGCCGACGCCGCCGCTCCCGACGCCCCTCCCCCTGCCCCTGCCCCCGAAGGCGCCGACGCCGCTGCCGCCTCTTCCCCCTCCGCCCCGTCCCCCCCGCGCCCGCCGCCTTCGCGCCTCAGGCTCCGCAGGCCCCCGCGGCTCGCCCGGGGGTCGGCCAAGGCCGCGTGCTGGTCCGTGCTCGCCGCGGCCGGCGTCGGCGCCGCGGGGCTGCCGATCCCGGAGATCGTCCGGCGGGCCGCGGCGAGGGCCGCGGCGAGGGCCGCGGCGGCGGCTGCGGCAGCTGCTCCTGCTCCCGCTGCCCCCGCTTCCGGCGAGCAGCCCACGCCGTCGGAGGCAGCGCCAGCGACGGCCGGAGGAGAGAAGACCGCCGGTCGCCGCCGCCCTCCCGCGCCGCCGCTGCAGGAGGCCGCCGTCGTCGCCGCGCTCCGAAGGGACGCGCTCTTCGCCCGCGTCGCCCCCGGAGTCTTCGCCCTCACCTCACTGGTCTCCGCTGCAGCGGCATCCTCCGCAGGGTGGGGAGGAGGCGAGGAGGAAGGCGCCGGAGGCGGCGGCGCGATGCCCGAGCCCGCAGAGGAGGAGGAGGAGGAGGAGGAGGAGGAGAGGGAGGGAGCGGGGATGGAAGGGGTCGAGGCCCCCGCTGCTGCCGACCACGACGGCGACGACAGCGACGGCGACGACGACGAGCGTCGCCTCCGCCGCGGGGCCTCCACGGGAGGCGGGAGGAGCCTCGGGGGAGGCGCTGCCCATCACGCCCTCCCTCCTTCCTCTTCGTCGGCCTCTGCAGCCAGCCGCTGGGTCTCCCTGCTCGCGGGAACCGGGAGCGGAGGAGGAATCCACCACGGCGGCGGCGGCGGCGACGGCGCCTCGCCGCCCCCAGGGTACGCCTCCCTCCCCCTGCCGGACCGCGTCGCGGCCCTCTCGGCCCTCATCCACGCCGCTCTCGACACCCACACAGTGCGCCAGACGCTCGACGCGCGCACCGAGGAGCTCGCGCGCGTCCGCAGGTGGAACGCGGAGGAGGCGAGGAACGACCGCAAGCGGGCCGCGGACGCCGCGGCCGAGCGAGCAGCGGCGGCGGTCATCGGAGCCGCGGCCGAGGCCGCCGAGGCGAAGGCGAAGGAGAGGAGGGAGGAAGAAGCCGCTGCTGCTGCTGCTGCTGCTGCTCCTGGTGCGAGCGCTCCCGCTGCTGTGAGCGCGCCTGCTGCTGCGGGCGAGGGGGAGAAGGAGGGCGGAGAGGAAGCGGCAGCTGCTGCCGTCGGCGACAAGCGCGCCGCCTCTGCGGCGCCCGGCGACGAAGGCGACGAAGGCGAAGCCAAAAAGAGGGCCCGCTCTCCTTCGGCTGCTCCTGCCGCTGCTGCTGCTCCCGCTGCTGCTGCTGCTCCCGCTGCCGCTGCTGCTGCTGCTCCCGCTCCCGCTGCTGCTGCTGCTGCTGCTGCCGCCGCCGAGCGCGAAACTCCCCCGGCCGAAGAGGAGGAGAAGGAAGGGGGCGAGGGGGCCGCCGCGAGGTCCGCAACCCCAGGCGAGCGCGCGGCGTCCCGCGCCGAGGTCGTCGCTGCGGCCGACGCCGCCAACGCGACGCGCAGGGAGCCGCTCGGCTTCGACCGCAGGCACGCACGGTACTACGTGCTTGAAGTCGGAGGCGAGGGGCCGCTCGCGGACCCCGGGAGGGGCAGGCTGCTGCTGGAGCCCGCAGGGGTCGAGGGCGGGGGCGGAGGCGGCAGCAAGCGAAGCGAGCGGATGCAGTCTGACGACGACGACGGCGGCGGCAACATCGACTTCAACGACGGCGAAGACGACGCCCCCCTGCCCCCGCCGCCTATGCGCGCCCTCGTCGAGCGCGAGGCCCTTGAGGGCCTCCGCGCGGCGCTCGACGTGCGAGGCAGGCGCGAGGCGCACCTCGCAGACGTCCTTCGCCCGCGGGGCGCCGTCGCGAGGGCGCTCGAGGCCGGCATGCCCGCGCCGCCGCTCGGCGAGGCGGCGCTGCCGGCGCTGCCCGGCGCCGACGGCGAGGAGACCTCCTCCCTGGTCTCCTCGCTCGCCGCCGTGGCCGAGGCCTCGGGCGCGGACCGGCTCACCGCGGCGGCCTCGGCGGCCATCGACGCGGCGCTGGCCGACCCCGGGTGGTTTGCCGCGGCGCCGACGGTGGCTGCGCTCGCCGAGGCCGCCGCCGCCGGGAAGAAGCTCGGCTCTGTTTCTTCTTCTTTTTCTTCCTCCTCTTCTTCGCGTCTCGTGACGGCGCTGGAGGCGGCGAAGGAGACCCTGCTTGCGATCGAGAGGGCGGCGCCGTCCAGGGCGCTCGACCGATCCAAGCTGGCAGGAGGAGAGCGGGGAGGAAGCGGCGGCGGCGGGGACAACGACAAGGGGAAAGACGCTGCTGCGGCCCCTGCCGCCGCTGCCTCCTGGCGCGCCCGCGTCGCCTCCGCCGACTCCGCCCCGGCCCTCCGAGACTGTCTGTGGGCTCTCGAGGCCTCGCTCGACCCTCGTAGGCTCGCTCCCGGCTTCTCGCTCCGCCCGCCCCTCGTGCGGGGGGCCTGGGCGCCGACGGCGGCGGACGTCGGCCCCGAGAGCGTCGACGCCGACGACGCGCCCGCCGCGCCCGAGGGAGTGGGCCTGGCGTGGCTCCCCGCGACGCCCGCGGCCGTGGCGTGGCGCGTTGCCGCGCTGGACGCGGCGATCGGTTACAAGATCGGGGGCAGGGGCGCCGCCGCCGCCGCCGCCGCAGGCGCGGACGAGGGAGAGCAGCAGCAGCGGGAGGAGGGGAGGCGAGGCAGCAGGGGAAGCAAGGCTGCCGCCGCCGCCGCCGCCGCCGCCGCTGCGCCTCCTCCGCAGCCCGCTCGCACACTCTTCGGCCGCGACGCCCTGTCGCTCTACCGCCACGTCGCCCGCGTGGCGCTCCCCCCCAGGGCAGCTTTCTACCGAGGCGCGCCCCCGCTCGTCGGCATGCCGCCCGTCTCTGCCGGAGCGGCCGCCGCCGCCGCAGCCGCGACGGGCGGCGCGCTCTCTGCGCCGCGCGCGCCGGGGAGCCGCCGGGGACCCCACGTGCCGGGGACGGCCCTGGGAGCCGGCGGCGGCGGCGTCGCCGCGGTCGGTTCGCTCCCGCCCTTCACGATGCTGCTGCTGGAGCAGCCGCGGTCGGACCTGGAGCTGCCGATCGGGGAGCTGCGCGACGTCGCCGAGGGCGGCGCGAGCGGCGCGCGCAGGGCGACGAGGAGCGCGAGGGCGAGGTACGGCATCGACGACGGGGGAGGAGGGGGCGGAGGGGACGCCTACGACGAGGACGACGAGGGCGACGAGGAGGAGGAGGAGGAGGAGGAAGACGAGTCCGAAGGCGACGGTTCCTCCTCCTCGAGCGACGACGAAGGCGAGGAGGAGGAGGAGGACGAACTCGACGGCCTGACCCGCAGGCTCACCGGCCGCGCCGCCGCCGCCGCCGCCCTGGCCGCCGCCACCGCCGCCGCCTCCCGAAGGCGCGGCAGCAAGAAGCGCCCCTCCTCCGCCCCCGGGCTTTTGCTTTCTATCCCCGGCCCCGCTGCCTCAGTCGTCGCTGCAATGACCCACCGCGGGAAGTCTCCAGTCCCCGGAGGAGGAGAGGCGGCAGCCGTCGCCGCCGGAGGAGGAGCTGGCCGCGGCGGCGGCGGCGGTCGAGGCGGCGGCGGCGGCGGCCGCTGGTCCTCCTCTGGCGGCCGCGGCGCCGGCGTCTCCTCCCGCATGACCGGCCCCGCCGCGGCCGCCGCGGTCGCCGCCGGCCGCGCCCAGACGCAGGCAGCGCAGGAGGCCCTGGAGAGGCGGCGTGCGAGGGACCGCGAGGCCGCCGCGCGGCGCCGGGCGCAGCAGTACGCCGACGCCGACGAGGAAGAGGAAGAGGAAGAGGAGGAAGAGAGCGGAGGCGACGACGACGACGACGAAAACCGCCGCCGCCGCGACGAGGACGACGACGCGAGCATCCACTCTTCCGACGAAGAGGAGTCAGATGACGATGAAGCATACGGCCGCCGCAGAAGGAGCGGCGGCGGAAAGCGCGCGAGGGCGAGCAAGAAGGGAGGGCGCGGCGCGAGAAAGACCGCCAAGCGTTCCTCCGCCCCCGCTCGCGGGCGCACCTCCGCGGCAGCTACCGCGACGACCACCTCCTCCCGCCGCGGAGCGGCTGCAAAGCCCGCTCCCGCCCCCATCGTCTCTGCGCGCCTGCAGCAGCGCCAGCTCGAGCAGCAGGAGCGCGAGCGCGAGCGGAGGGAGGGCGGGCGGGCCGCGAGGGCGGCCGGGCGGCGCGGCGGCGGCGGCGGCGGAGGAAGCGGGAGCCGAGGAGGAAGCAGGGGCGGGAACCGCGGCCGCCAGGAGGAGAGCAGCGACGACGACGAAGAAGACGAAGACGCTGCGACGGGCTCGGACGTCAGCGGCTTTGACGACGACGACTTTGAGGACTAGAATCGAAATGAACGAGAACAACGAGAGGGGGGGGGAGAGAGAGATAACTTGTGTTCATGATTTTCCACGTTTTTTCTTGCAAAAACTCTCTGTTTCGTCGCACTTGCTTTCAACCTCTCTCTTTTCTCTTGATTTGGGTTCCCCTTTGGAGGGACGCGCGTAAAAGCGTGTCAAGTCTCCCTCCTCTCCATTCAGCCTCAGTTTCACACAGATGGAACGAAGAGCAAAAGGAGGAAAACGAAAACACACAAAAACACACGCGGCGCCCAAGGATGAAATCATTTTTTTGAACCCATTTCTCGGTTCCCCAAGTCTCCTCGACCTCCTAAACGTCGGCGATCGTCACCTCGACGTCCACGCCGTTCTCAATCGTCAGGCTCGTCAGGGACTTGACGACGTCGACGGGCGAGTGCAGGTCGATCAGCCTCTTGTGGATGCGCATCTCGAAGCGGTCAAACGTCTCCGTGCCGTTACCGCAGGGCGACTTGCGCGTCGTGATGCGCAGCGTCTTGGTCGGCATGCGGACCGGGCCCTTGACCTTGAGGCCCTTGTCCTTGGCGCCGCGCACGAGGTCGGCGCAGACCTTCTCGACGGCCTTGACGTCGCGCGAGTTAAGCGTGATGCGGATGCGGTGGATCGCGGCGGTCGGCGCCGAGGCGTCGGCGCCCTCCTTGCCGAGCTTGGGCACGTACTTGCCGGGGGCGGGCTCTGCGGCGGCGGACATTTCGCTAGGAAGCGGGGCGGTGGGGTGTCGGGGGGGGGGGCTGTTTTTGTTTTTTTTGGAGGTCGGGGTCGAGGGGAAAAGAGGGAGGTGAGTCGGAAAGAGCGATCGGAGAAGAGAGTCGATCGAGAGAAAACAGCATGAAGAAATCGGCGTCC
>Ga0210003_1003647_pt1 | contig 12441 bp, 10 predicted proteins | sample LantaG_FD_182804 | JGI IMG/M metagenome (GOLD analysis project Ga0210003, IMG submission 182804) | Deep subsurface microbial communities from Baltic Sea to uncover new lineages of life (NeLLi) - Landsort_02402 metaG (SPAdes) (version 2) | ecosystem: Environmental > Aquatic > Marine > Oceanic >...
TTAATAATGCAGAAAGCATATCTGCATTATCAGAAATAAAATATTGCATAGATTACCTATCAAATTTTATAGGTAAACCTAAAAAATCCGATAAACCTACAATCACCACTAAATACGTTTACGATTACAAGAAATTACCTTTATTATTTTCTCAATTTGATTATAAAAAGATTTATAGTAAGTGCAAAGAATTAGACGAAAAATTAAAAGAACTAAAAAATAGAGAAAATCATCTTGTAAAAACACAAGAAGACTTAGAAGAATGGAAAGAATTAGACATAAAAGTAGAGGATTTAGAGGGAACAAAAAATACTAAAATCATCGTAGGAACTCTCCCTTCAAAAGATTTTGTTTCATGTTTGGAAGAAATAAAAAAGATAGGAAAAGAGATTGAAATAAATAAATTTACTGAAGATAAAAAACAATGCAAGATAGTGATTATTTCAATATCTGAATATTATATTCTTATTAAAAAAGTGCTGGATAAGTATAATTTTAATTCTTTTCAAATTCACCTAGAATTCACTAAAACTCCAAAAAAAATTTTGGAGGATATCTCCAAAGAATTAAAAGGCGTTAAAGAAAAAAGAGAAACAATTTCTGATACAAGCAGAAAACTGTATAGAGAGAATTTGTCATTATATCTTGCTTTTGATTACTTATCTCTTTTAAAAAGCAGAAAAGATGTAGAAATATATTTAAAGATGACTAAAAAAGTTATAATTTTTGAAGGGTGGATTTTAGAAAAAAACATAGATATAATGAAAAAGAGGCTATTTAATAAAACAAACGAGCTGGAGATAATCTTTAGTGATCCCGACGAAAATGATGATATACCAGTTGCTTTAAATAATAATAAATTTGTAGAACCTTTTGAATCAGTAACCCAACTGTATGGAATCCCCAAATATACGGAATTTGACCCAACTCCTTTGTTTGCTCCCTTTTATTTTATTTTCTTCGGAATTTGTTTATCAGATGCCGGTTATGGTCTAATCATTGCTGCTTTGTCTTACCTGGCTTTGAAAAAATTCAAATTTGAAGGGACAATAAAGAAATTCTTTGGATTATTTTTCTTGGGTGGATTATCTACTTTTGTAATAGGGGCTCTTATGGGCAGCTGGATGGGGGATACGCTTAATTATCTTCCAAAAAATATTTTATTTATAAAAACTTTTTTAATTGATACAATATCCTTACTCGATCCGATAAAAAATCCTATGCCTCTTTTATTGATATCTCTATCTTTGGGAGTCATTCAAATTTACACCGGATTTATTATTAAATTTATTGCCAACGCAAAGGAAAATAAAATTAAAACAGGATTAATGGACCAGGGATCATGGTTGTTATTGATTTCCGGAATACTTTTATTTGTAATAGCAAGTACGATTGGTTCTTTGGCAGGATTTAAAATTATAGCGAAATATATAATATGGGCGGGATTGTTATTTTTAGTCCTTACACAGGGAAGGTCAAATAAAAACATCATACTAAAAGTTGCTGGTGGAGTAATAAGTTTATATAACCTTATAGGTTATTTTAGTGATATTCTTTCTTATTCGCGACTATTTGCTTTGGGATTATCAACTGCAGTATTAGCAGTAGTAGTAAATACTTTTGTAATGTTATTTAAGGATATTCCGATTATCGGAATTATCATAGCAGTTTTAGTTTTTATTATTGGGCATCTGTTTAATATTGTAATAAGTGGTATGGGTGCATTTATCCATTCAACTCGTTTACAGTACGTAGAATTTTTTACCAAGTTTTATGAAGGTGGAGGGGCTCCTTTTAAGCCTTTTCAAATAATAACTAAATATATAAAAGTTCAAATATAGCGCGGAGCGTATAGCGTTTAGTGTAGAAAATATTAGTTATCCAGTTACCCTGTTATCCAGTTTGCCAGTTAATAGATCAAATAATATGGCATACTTACTGAAAAACGAGAACTGTAAACTGAAAACTATTCACTAACGACTAGTTAAGGATTTTGTATTATGGTCTTTTGATTTTCCTAACGCAATACTCAATACGCAATACGCAATACGATATTTATAAAAATATTAATTAGAAATAGGAGGGAAATATGATTACACAAGGAATAGTAATTGCATTCTTAGGTTCTGCAATAGCAATAGGTTTATCCTGTTCTGGTTCTGGTATGGGAGTAGGCATAGCCGGAGCTGCGGGAGTTGGAGTAATGATTGAAGAACCGGAAAAATTTGGTTTGGTATTATTTTTACAAGCTTTCCCAGGTACACAAGGTATATATGGCTTATTGGTCGGATTTTGGGTGTTAATGAAAACAGGTATTCTTGGAGGTTCACCTATCCCCTTGAGCTTAGATCAGGGATGGCAGATATTTTTTTCCTGCATACCGGTAGGAGTGGTGGGCTTTTTTTCCGGATGGTATCAAGGGAAAACTGCTGCAGCAGCCATAGGATTAATTGCAAGAAATCCAGGAGGAGTTGGTAAAGCAATAGTAATGGTTACTATGGTAGAAACTTATGCAGTATTCTCTTTGTTAGCTTCTCTGTTACTTTTCAACGGAATAAATTTATAAAAGGAAGAATATTATATGACTATTAAAGATATAAATGAAAAAATTATATCTAATGCCAGAATTCAAGCAGATAAAATTATTGCTCAAGCGAAAGATAATGAAAATAATATTATAAAAAAAGGCAAAAAAGAAGCAGATAATATCAAAAACATAATATTATATAAATACAACCAAGAAGCTTCTTTAAGAAAAAGTAAAATATTAACTGAGGCAAATTTAGAGGCAAAAAAAATTATTTTATCTGAAAAACAGAAAATTATCGAGGATGTTTTTAATAAAGCTTTAGGAAGTATTTTAAAATTAGACGATAATGATTATCATAATATTATAAAAAAAATGATATTAGATAATATTGAATCCGGAGATGAAACTATTTTTATTGATCATTCAGACCGGGAAAAGATATCCGAAAGTTTTATAGAAGATATAAATAAAGAGCTGAAATCTAAAGGAGAGAAGGGCGAATTAAAATTATCCACTTTTTATCTTCCGATAAAAGGTGGGGTAGTTATCGGTTCTGGTAAAATAAGAAAAAATATTTCATTAGTATTTTTATTGAAAAAAATTCGGGAAGAATTAGAAATACAAATAAGCAAAGATTTATTTAACTAATATTTTTTATAATGATATTTATTATCTAGTTTAATGAGAGAAAGGTTTATTAATGTTCAAAAATTTTACCGCAGATACTAATGATCAAGAAGAATATGCTTTTGTTAATGGAAGTGTAAAGTCATTAGAAAAGGGATTATTAAATAAGGACATTCTAGACAGAATGATAAAATCCAGCGATATTGTTTCTGCATTAAAAATATTATCTGAAAGTGATTTAAATGATTATTCTTTTGATCTCAATAATCCTTCAGATTTTGAGAATTCATTAAATAAAGAACTATTACACACTTATGCTATCATAAAAAGTATTTCACAAGTTTCTACTTTTAATTTTCTTTATTTCACCTTCGCCTCCAAGTATGATTTTCACAATATTAAGATACTTATAAAATCGAAATACTTAAAAAAAGATATTTCCAATGAATTACTTTCACCCATTGGAACCATAGAGATAGAAAAACTAAATTTAGCGATTAAAGATGAAAAATATGAGAATATCCCCGATTCTTTCGAATTTCTAATCAAAAAAACCTTCTCGGAATATAATAAATTTAAAGACCCTGAGATGATAGATTTTGTTTTAGATAAGGAAAGATACGTTATGATATTTAATAAAATCAGGGAAATAGAAATAATTGAAGTAGAGGAACTTTTTTTAAAAAGGTTTATTAATATAAATATAGATCTTAACAATATCATTAACTGCATCAGGGCAAAGATAAGAGGGGAGAAAAAAACTTTTATCAAAGAATTTATAATTCCCGAAGGTGATTTTAAAATAGAAAATATAGTTGAAATATATGATTCGCCTTTGTCTTCCTGGTTTGAAAAATTAATCCATACTGATTATAAAAATATAGTAGAAATGGGAGTAAATTACTTTCAAAAGAATAACTCCTTAATGGAATTAGAGAAGCTGAGAGATAATTTTATTCTAAATTTCTTAAAAATAGGAAAGTACATTACCTTTGGAATTGAACCATTGGTAGGATTTATTACCGCAAAGGAAAATGACATAAAAAATATTAGAATAATATTATCAGGTAAGTTAAATAAACTATCTCCTGATCAAATCAAAGAAAGAGTGCGCGATACTTATGTATAAGATTGCTTTAATTGGAAATAAAGACACTATAATCGGCTTTAAGTTACTAGGTATCTCTTTATTTCCCATAACCAAAAAGGATGAGGCTGTAGAAATATTAGATAAACTAGTGAAAGAAGAATATGCAGTAATATTTGTAACTGAGGATATTGCCATCCAAATATTTGAGGAAATAGAAAGATTGCAAAAAACATCTTTTGCTAGTATAACCATAATGCCCAATAAATTAGAAAAAAAATATTTAGGGCTGAAAATATTAAGAAGAAATATAGAAAAAGCCATAGGAACAGATATTTTATTTAGAAAAGAGGTAGAATAATGGAAACAGCGAAAATAATTAAAGTTGCCGGACCTGTAGTAGTAGCTAAAGGGTTAAAAAATGCCAAGATGTACGATGTAGTAAAAGTCAGCAGTCAGAAATTAATCGGTGAAATAATTGAACTCAATAAAGATTCAGCAACCGTTCAAGTTTATGAGGAGACTTCAGGAATTGGTCCTGGAGACCCTGTTTTTTCTACTGATATGCCCCTAAGTGTGGAATTAGGCCCCGGTCTTATCTCATCCATTTACGATGGTATTCAAAGACCTTTAGATATACTAAAATCAACTAGAGGAGATTTTATTACCAGGGGTGCAGAAGCATATGCCATTGATAGAAAAAAGAAATGGGATTTTGAACCAATTTCTAAAAAAGGAGATAAAGTAATATCCGGTGATATTATAGGCACTGTCCAGGAAAGTAGTATTGTTAAAAATAAAATTATGGTTCCTTACGGAATTCAGGGTGAAATCAAAGAAATATATAAAGATAAATTTACGGTTACAGATACTATTGCCTTAATAAAAGACCGAGAAGGTTTGATTCACGAAATTAAAATGTTACAAAAATGGCCGGTAAGAGAACCAAGGCCATTTAAGAAAAAATTAGCTCCAACTGATCCGTTAATTACCGGACAAAGGGTAATAGATATGTTTTTCCCTATAACTAAAGGAGGGACAGCGTGTATACCGGGACCTTTTGGCAGTGGAAAGACTGTAGTTCAACATCAGATATCCAAATGGTGTAACGCAGAAATCATTATCTTTGTAGGCTGTGGTGAAAGAGGTAATGAAATGACAGATGTTCTAATTGAATTTCCGGAATTAATTGACCCTTCTTCCGGAAAACCATTAATGGAAAGAACTATCTTGATTGCCAATACTTCAAATATGCCAGTAGCAGCTCGTGAGGCTTCTGTATATACCGGTATAACTATCGCAGAATACTATCGAGATATGGGATATAATGTTGCACTTATTGCTGATTCAACTTCCCGTTGGGCGGAAGCAATGCGTGAAATATCAGGTCGGTTAGAAGAAATGCCGGGAGAAGAAGGATTTCCTGCCTATTTAGGTACTCGAATTTCAAGTTTTTACGAAAGAGCCGGAAGAATAAAATGTCTTGGCAGTGATGATAGGGATGCAACATTAAGTATTGTCGGTGCGGTATCACCACCAGGAGGAGATCTGTCTGAACCGGTTACCCAAAATACTTTACGTACTGTTCAAGTTTTCTGGAGTTTACAAGATAAGTTAGCTTATAAAAGGCATTTTCCCGCAATAGATTGGTTAACCAGTTATTCCCTTTACCTGTCCGGGTTATCAGAATATTATAAAAAAGAGATTGGTGAAGAATATATGGAGGTACGTGATAAATCTATGGCGTTACTTCAGGAGGAAGCAGAATTAGAAGAAATTGTAAGATTAATAGGTGTTGATGCTTTATCAACTCATGAAAAATTAGTATTAGAAACAGCAAGATCTATTAGAGAGGACTTTCTACTTCAAAATGCCTTTGATATAACTGATTCATATAGCTCTACAAAGAAGCAATTTTTTATTTTAAAACTAATTATAGTGTTTCACGAAAATGCTGAAAAAGTAATTGAAAACGGAGCCACTATAGAAAAATTAAATGCTTTACCGGTAAAAGCAAAGATAATTAGAGCAAAACATATAGAAGAAAAAAACTTAAAAGCATTTAGTGAAATTGAAAAAGAAATAATATCCCAAATTAGTTCGACAACCGATTAAAGGGAAGGAGATAATATAGTAAAAATGATTAAAGAATACTTAACTATATCAGATGTGGCTGGGCCTTTAATAGTAGTAGAAAAAACAATAGATGTAAAATATCAGGAATTAGTTGAAATAGAGCTATCTTCCGGAGAAACAAGAAGAGGACAGGTGCTTGAAATCACTGAAGACAAGGCAGTTGTCCAGGTATTTGAGGGAACAACAGGAATTGATGTTTCAAATACTAAGGTTCGTTTTTTAGGTAAGGTAATAGAATTGCCTATTTCCCTGGATGTTTTGGGAAGAATATTTGATGGCTCGGGGAGACCTATAGATGACGGTCCGCAAATTATTGCAGAAAAGAAGTTAGATATAAATGGAAATCCTATTAATCCTTATGCACGAGATTATCCTAACGATTTTATACAAACCGGTATTTCTTCCATCGATGTATTAAATACTTTGGTCAGAGGACAAAAGCTGCCCATTTTTTCTGGTTCAGGATTACCCCACGCAAAACTTGCTTCCCAAATCGCGCGGCAGTCCAAAGTATTAGGAAAGGAAGAGAAATTTGCCGTTGTATTTGCTGCTATGGGAATTACTTTTGAAGAAGCAAATTTTTTTATAAGCGATTTTAGAAGAACCGGAGCAATAGAGAAGAGTGTTATGTTTATTAATTTAGCTAATAACCCGGCTGTAGAAAGAATAATAACTCCCCGAATGGCTCTAACTTGTGCAGAGTATTTGGCATTTGAAAAAGGTATGCATGTGCTGGTAATACTTACTGATATGACTAATTATTGTGAAGCTTTAAGAGAAGTTTCTGCAGCCCGAAAAGAAGTTCCCGGCAGACGGGGTTATCCCGGTTATTTGTACACAGATTTAGCTAATCTATACGAGAGAGCCGGGAGAATAAAAGGTAAAAAAGGCTCAATAACTATGATACCGATATTAACCATGCCAGAAGATGATAAAACTCATCCCATACCAGACTTAACGGGTTATATTACAGAAGGGCAGATTATTTTATCAAGAGAATTGCACCATAAAGGGATTTATCCTCCTATTAACGTATTACCTTCCTTGTCTCGTTTAAAAGATAAAGGAATTGGCTTAAATAAAACGCGCGAAGACCATGCAAATGTTATGAATCAACTTTTTGCATCCTATGCAAGAGGTAAGGAAGCTAAAGAATTAGCAGTAATTTTAGGAGAAGCTGCACTAACAGAGATAGACAAAAAATATGTTAAACTCTCAGACGATTTTGAGGAATTTTTTGTCAAACAGGGCGAAGATGAAAATAGGACTATTGAAGAGAGTTTAAATATTGGATGGAAACTATTAACAATTATACCAAAAGAAGAGTTAAAAAGAATAAAAGATGAATTTATCGAAAAATATTTGCCAATGGATATAAACACGGAGGATAAAGATATTAATGCTGTTAAAAGTTAATCCAAATCGAATGGAGTTATTGAGATTAAAAAAGAGACTAGTTGTTGCTAAGCGGGGATATAAACTATTAAAAGATAAGAGAGATGCATTAATTCAAGTATTTGTTCGCGTAGCGAAAGAGAGTGACACTGTCAGGAAGGAATTAGAGGAAAATCTTCTAAAATGTTATGCTTTTTTTTCTAATGCCTCTTCTTTAATGAGTAAGCTGACTTTAGAAGAAACATTGATGTTCCCTAAGGCAAAAAGTGAAACCGAAGTATCTTTTAAAAATATAATGAGCGTAAATGTTCCCCAATATAAATTTAAATGTGAGGGAAAATATTATTCATATAGTCTGGTTGATACTACCGCTGAATTGGATGGTGCTTTAAAAAAATATTATGATATTTTACCTCTAATGCTAAAAGCAGCCGAATTAGATAAGGCAACAACTCTTTTAGCCAATGAAATCGAAAAAACCAGGCGAAGAGTTAATGCATTAGAATATGTAATAATTCCGGATTTAGAAGAAACAACAAAATTTATTACTATGAAATTAGACGAAATGGCAAGATCGTCCAATTCGGCAATTATGCGAATTAAGGAAATTATAAGAGCATAAAAAACGGTGTAAATTATAAATACACCGTTTTTTTTTAATTAAATTAGACAATAGTTAACACAAGAAGAAAAGGGGAGAGACGTTTTCTAATAAATTTATTTTAAAAGGATGATAATGAAGATTGGAATAATTTCTGATATTCATAGTAATTCTGAAGCAATAAATAGTGTTTTGAAAAACATTGAAAAAGTTGATGAATTTATTTGTTTGGGAGATATTGTCGGTTATGGTGCTGACCCCAATTATTGCATTGAAAAGGTAAAAGATTTAAACTGTAAATGTGTAGGCGGAAATCACGATTTCGGAGTTATAGGAAAAGTAAATATAAATTTTTTTAATTATGCTGCAAGAACTGCAATCTTATGGACTTCCCGCCAATTAAAAAATGATAATATTAATTTTTTATTAAGCCTGAGCAAAAAGATTGAACTTAAAGATAAAGTTCTTGCAGTTCATGGCAGTCCCCAAGACCCAATATTGGAATACATTTTAGATAAAAATACCGCAAGTTTAATCTTCAGTAAGTTTAATTTTAAAATATGTTTTGTAGGGCATTCTCATTTAGCAGGATGTTTTTCTCTTGATGAAAATAATAATCAAATAAAATATATAGATTATAGCAATGGTGGATGTATTGAAATTAGTAAGAATAAAAGGTATATTATTAATTGTGGAAGCGTTGGCCAACCTCGTGATGGTAATCCAAAGGCAAGCTATGGTATTTATGACCCGAAAAACGGAATTGTCAATATTTATCGTGTTTCCTACCCGATACATCTAACCCAGGATAAAATAATCAATGCCGGATTACCCAGAAGTTTAGCTGATAGGCTAAGTTATGGTATATAAATTGCATGTGTGCCCGTGGCTCAATTGGATAGAGCGGCGGCCTCCGGAGCCGTAGATTGGAGGTTCAAGTCCTCTCGGGCACACCATTCCTATGAGAATTAGTTAACTGGTTGTTGGTTACCTGGTTAATTGGTTAGAAAACGGAACCCGGAAGACAGAATCTGGTATTCAGAATTATTTTAAATAATGAGATTATATTCATGGTTTTCTACTTCACGTTTTTAATTTCTTTATTCTGACTCCTGACTTCTGGATACTGGATACCTGTTTTCTTATCTTGTTACTAACGACTAATTTAAAAGTTAGGATATATTTTATGTTCTATTCTGTAATAAGAACTGTAGGTTGGTTATTACTAAAAATATTTTGGAGAATGGAAGTAATTGGAATTGAGAATGTACCCGAAAGGGGAGGAGTGATAATTGCTTCGAACCATGTAAGCTATTTAGATCCAATCGTTTTAGGCGCATCGACAAAAAGAAAGATACATTTTATGGCTAAAAAAGAAGTTTTTAATAATATTTTTAGCAGCATTTTTTTAAAAAACCTAAATGCCTTCCCCGTAGACAGAAAAAAAATAGATATACTTGCTTTTAGAAAAACTATAAGTATTTTAGAAGAGGGAAGAGTATTAGGCATATTCCCCGAGGGGACACGTTCATTAAATGGTGAATTACAAGAATTAAAATTAGGTGTAGTAAAAATTGCTATGAAGACGGGGGTACCGATCATACCGGTAGGAATTATCGGTACTCATAAAATATATCCTCACGGAAAAATATTTCCTGTTTTATTTAAAAATAAAATATCTGTTTACTTCGGTGCTCCTCAGTATTTTGATAAACATAATATAAAAGATAAAAAATATCAAAAAGAAGCATTGAATGTAATAAGCCAGAGAATAAGAGGATTAACTATAATAGATGATCATAAATAATAATTTTTACAAACGGTATAATATCATTAAAAATTACATAAAATAAAGGGGCATTACTATGAAAAAATATTATATCTTTATTTTAATAATAATCATTACTTTGTTATCTGTGGATGTTATGGCAAATATCAATTATATTACGCTACTATCTTTTGGCGAATATGGTAATAGGCCTGGTGAATTTAATTATCCGGTTTGCCTGGCACTCGATAAAGATAATAATTTATATGTATCTGATTGGGAAAATGACCGTATACAAAAATTCAGCTCTGATGGAAGATTACTAAAAGTGATTCCGAAGGGAGAAGGGGAGGATGCCTTAAAACTTGATGGTCCGGTAGGTTTGGCTCTTGATAGTAATGGAAATATAATCGTTGTTGAACAATTTAACAATAGAATCCATAAAATATCACCGGAAGGAAAATCTTTACAGATGACCGGGAAAGAAGGTAATGGCCCGGGTGAATTTTCTAATCCAAGAGGTATTGCCATAGATAAAGATGGTAATATTTATGTTGTCGATACAGGAAATAGCAGAATACAAATATTTTCTCCTACTTTCGAGTATATTAAACAATTCGGAAAAGAAGGAATGGGAGATGGTGAATTTTATTACCCAAGAGGGATTGATTTTGATAAGGAAGGAAATATGTATGTTGCCGATACTTTCCATGACCAGGTACAGGTATTTAGCAAAGAAGGCATATTTTTAAGAAAATTTGGTGAGAGCGGAAGTGAGTTTGGGCAGTTTAATGGCACAAGATATATTGCTTTTGATTCAAAAGGTAATATTTATATTACTGATTATAAAAATGGAAAAGTCGTAAAATATGATAAAGACGATAATTTCGCATTAGAATTTGGCAATGAGTCGGATATAATTAATTTAAGTTACCCGGAAGGAATTGTTATAGATGATAGGGATTATATTTATGTTGCAGATGCCGGAAATAATAGAATTGTAAAATTTTGCGTATCCCAAATAGTTATTCATAGTAATTTAGGCGATAAATATAGCGAAGAAAAGAATTGGGAGAAAGCAATAATAGAATATGAGCAAGTTATTTCTGTAGATCCTTTAAATATCAATGCCCGCGAAGGAATTGCTACTGCTTTTTATGAAAATAAACAATGGGAAAAAGCTATCGTAGCTTATAACTATCTTCAAAAAGTCCATCCGGATGATCAAAAAATAAAATTAAAAATTATCGATTCACAATTTAATTTAGCTGTAGATTATGAAAAAAATTCGCTCTTTAAAGATGCATCCAGAAAATATAAGGAAGTATTGAATTTAAATCCCAATTATCCTTCGGCTAAAAAAAGATATTATTTATCTTATTCTAAATATTTATTTTATTCAACTTATTTTAGAGTAGCCTTTTTAATGTTAATCTTTTTAATATTTTTCATAATATTGTTACCCAAAATAAGAAAGAAGACAAAAGGCAGCCGACATTCTAAAGGAGATAGATACTAACTGAACCAGTAGAATTAATAATCATTATTAGGGCCTTGATTTATCAAACCCGGTATCCTTATAGTACAGGTGTCGCGCCTGTGAAGGATAGATTCCCGTTTTCGCGGGAATGGCAGAGAACAATATTTATATTTTTAGAATAGTAGGGGAGGGGATCTTATGAAAAAACTGGAAATAAGAAAACCCACCGTTGCCGGTAGTTTTTACAACGGTGATACAAAATCTTTGAATATACAGATTGAGAATTGTTTTTTACATAAACTTGGACCAGGTAAACTACCCTCAACAATTATTAAGGGAGAAAGGAAAATCGTTGGCTTGATTAGTCCACATGCAGGTTATATGTATTCAGGCCCTGTTGCAGCTAACGGATTTTACAAAATCGCCTTAGATGGTAAGCCCGACACTATTATTATATTAGGTCCTAATCATCGTGGTTTCGGTGAAGATATTTCTATTATGGTGGAAGGAAAGTGGAAAACACCCTTGGGAGAATTGGAAATTGATACGGAAATTGCAGAAATAATTTTAAAAAACTCTAAAATAATTAAAAATGATCCAAAGGCTCATCAGTATGAACATTCTATAGAAGTCCAATTACCTTTTATTCAGTATATTTTCGGCAAAAATATTAAATTTGTACCAATTTGCATGACTCGCCAGGATATTAATACTGATATCGAAATTGCCGAATCTATTTGTTCTTCCGTAGCCGATAAAAACATTTTAATAATTGCCAGCTCAGATTTTACCCACTATGAACCACAAGAATATGCCG
>Ga0210003_1003648_pt1 | contig 12440 bp, 11 predicted proteins | sample LantaG_FD_182804 | JGI IMG/M metagenome (GOLD analysis project Ga0210003, IMG submission 182804) | Deep subsurface microbial communities from Baltic Sea to uncover new lineages of life (NeLLi) - Landsort_02402 metaG (SPAdes) (version 2) | ecosystem: Environmental > Aquatic > Marine > Oceanic >...
TGTCAGCTCTACATCCGGAGCATTTATTTGAATATCTAAATCCCTGGCAATGTTATAACAAAATGTAGCAACGACACTATTATAGTTTGGTTTACACCACTTCCCAAAAAGATTTGCAAGTCGATATACCAGCACTTTAACACCCATTTCTTTGCCATAAGCAAATAGTAGGTCTTCAGCAGCTTTTTTGCTTATTCCATAGGGGTTATTCCTCTCTACCTGTATTGATGATGTCATCAAGACTGGCGTCTTATTATTATGCTTCTTTAGAAGTTCAAGCAGTTCATGGGTAAATCCAAAATTACCTTCCATAAATTCTTTTTCATCCTTTGGTCGGTTTACCCCTGCAAGATGAAAAACAAATTCACATTTTTTTGCATATTCATCAAGCAGTGATTTTTTGGTATCTTGATCAAATTCATAAATATTTTTATAACCTTTATTTTTTAACTCTGCAATAAGATTTTTGCCTACAAATCCCTTTGCACCCGTTACAAGTATTTTCATTATTTATTCCAGCCTTCCAATTCTTTTTTTATAAAATCAAGTTGTAGTAACTTTTCTTTGATCTCCTCAACATTTAAAATTTGAGTATTATGTGAATTATAATCCTCTTGCATCGATATTTCTGATTCACCTTCAATAAAATATTTATTATAATTCAAATCTCTCGAATCGGCTGAAATTCTAAAATAATTTCCACAATCCTCAGCTTTAGCCATCTCTTCTCGGGTCAATAGCGTTTCATATAATTTTTCTCCATGACGGGTTCCTATAATTTTAATTTCATTTTTTGCACCAAACAATGCCTTTAAAGCATGAGCTAAATCCCCAATAGTGCATGCCGGAGCTTTTTGAACAAATATATCTCCCTGTCGAGCATGTTTAAATGCATATAACACTAAATCAATGGCACTATCCATGGACATCATAAAACGGGTCATCCTGGGATCAGTTACAGTTAAAGGTTGGTTACTTTTTATTTGCTGTATAAACAGAGGAATTACCGAACCTCTTGAAGCGATAACATTCCCGTAACGTGTTCCGCATAATATAGTAGTATCTTCACCGGCAAATCTTGATTTAGCCACCATTAATTTTTCCATCATTGCTTTAGAAGTTCCCATCGCATTGATAGGATAAACCGCTTTATCGGTACTTAAAACAATAACTTTTTTTACTTTATTGTTTAGGGCAGCATTCAATACATTTTCTGCCCCCAAAATATTAGTTCTCACTGCTTCCATAGGATAAAACTCACAAGAAGGTACTTGTTTAAGAGCAGCCGCATGAAATACATAATCCACTCCTCTTGAAGCAAAATTTATACTTTCATATTCTCGAACATCTCCAATATAAAACTTAACCTTGTTATTCTTTAGTCTTATCCGCATATCTTCTTGTTTTTTTTCATCTCTACTAAAAATACGTATTTCTTTTACTCCTGTGTTTAAAAATTTCTCTAAAACTGCATTGCCAAATGAACCGGTTCCTCCGGTAATGAGTAAAGTTTTGTTCTTAAACATTAGATTACACTCTCCTTACAACTTAATTGATCAATCAATCCAAAGGCCGCTTTCGGATTAAATGCATAATATTATGTAATATCTTAGCATAATTAAAAAAAACTGCCTCTTTTTTTTATCTGTTTTATTACTGGTAATAACTTAACTAATTTCTTTCTGATAAAACCAGGCAGTATATATAACAATTTATGGAAGATTGTTTTTTTGGGGATTAGGTATTTCTTTATAAAATTATCAAATGGTATGTTATTAAGATCTTTAAACATTGCTTCTCTTACTTTTGGTAAAGGGGTAGAATTTGAAAGGCATTGATTACACTCTATGGCAGTTTGAATATTGGAGTCATAAAAGATAATCTTTTCTTTTACTTTTTCAAATAGTTCGTTACCCTTTTGACTATTAATAATAACCATTGAAACACCTTTGTAGAAATCCACGTTTTTTATATATTTTTCAACTCCCCAAAAATCCGCAAGGGTTATATCTGAACATCTATCCGGTGTGCTATATGGGCACGAATAACAACTTGGTCTAAAAAAAATATATTTTTTAAACCCGAAATAATACGGAAACTCATAATAAAGCCCTTTTTTTCTAATTACCTTACCTTTCGTTTTGATACTGTAAGCATAACCGTGAACCTCTTTTACATTCCCGTGTTTCACTCTGAAGGTGAAACTGTTAATTTTACCACCACGTTTTTTTTCCTCGTATTTAATACATTTATCAAACATATCCTGACTGGGTACGCCATGGCAAATAAAATCAAAAACAATAAGGTTTTCATATTCTTTACCCAAATAACCCCTGAGGCCAGCTGCCTGGCACGGTGTACCGACAAATAGAACTTTTCTTCCATTAAATAAATATTCTTTAATTTTGATAAACACATCATCCGTATTGGATTGAATGTACTTTGATTTGCATAATTTCTTTAGGTTTTCAAGATTATCTACGCAAAAGTGTTTAAGCTTTAAATGTTCATCAAACGCCGCTCCACATACAATACCGCCCCCATCTATTACAAGGTGTGCCATTGTTTCAAATAAGCCTCCTGATGATGCATCTAATCTTGTTTTGTAGTCTCTTGCCCAAGCGGCATACACCTTTTGCTCAAAATCGCTATTTTTAATGACGTTTAACATCGGGCATACCGCTATACATTTATTGCAATGAATACACTGTAAAGATGATTTTTTCGGATATAAAAAGCCTTCATCATCAAGTTCCATAGTGATAGACTTTGTAGGGCAGATAGCTTGACACGCTCCGCAACCGCAACAATTTTGCTTTTCTTTTTCGTAATATTCCCCTGGTAAACTCATAAATATTCCTCTATTCAAAAAATTTCTTTGCTAAATCGGTTGAAGATGTACCAACGGTATGTGGTATAAATACCAAATCAATGCCAATTAACTCAAATTGCTCTTTGTATTTCTGGTATAGTGGAGTATCTTTCCAGTCATCTCCATGAAACATTACGTCAAATTTTAATTCTTTCCAGGCTATCATTTTATCCATTGTGGTCTGTGATACCACCTTATCCACATAGCGAATAGCCTCTACGATAGCGACACGCTCATAGTAGGGAATGATAGGCTTCTTGTTTTTATACTCCCACGCTAACTGATCGGTACTGACCCCCACAATAAGATAGTCACACATTTTTTTTGCACGTCTTAATATATTAAGGTGTCCAATATGAAATAAATCAAAGACACCAGTTGTATAGCCAATTTTATACTTTTTCATTACTATCCCTCTCTTCTCCAAAATCAATTTTAACTACATTATGCCGTTTACCTCTTTTTTCAACAGGGGGAAGTTTCATATAATCCCCATAAATCTGCTTTAAAATAAATTCCCAATTTTTGGGTGCATAAAATTGTTTTTTTTCAAACATAACCAAGACAGGTTCATCGTATATATCTTTTTCAAAAGTTTGTTTTTTAAAGTTATAATTACTTCCTAGATTTACATAGTATTTTGTTTGCTTTTTGTTATATAAAGTCATTATTTTTTCTTCAATTATGCTAAGCTTACGCATACTCATCTTACTAGTAAAAAATGCAGCAATTTTTAATTTATTAGATGGCTTTTTAGTAATCCCTATCTTATATAATTTTAACGCACCAATAAACTTCATTATTTTTGCCTGAATAAACTGTATTATACTATATTTATGTGGTGCATTATCAATTGGGAAAATATCTATAAATATTCCTTTATGACATTGAAGATTTTTTAACGCAGGTTCAGAATACAATGTACCATTTTTTCTTACCTTTACAAAAGGTAAATAATAATTGAAATCTGCGGTATAATAATGTAAAAAGTAACAGCTATTAAGTTCCGAGGGACATATACTTATAAATTTTACGAAATCTTTTCTGGGCATAGCAATATCTAAATCATCGTCCCAAGGTATAAAACCCTTATGCCTTATTGCACCCAAAAGAGTTCCTCCAATTAGATAATATCTTAATTTATTCGAATGACATATTCTTACTACTTCTGTTAATATTTCAAGTTGCGTTAATTGCAATTTTCTTAATACTTTATTAGAATAAGCTGTCATGCTTTATTCTCCTTTTCTTTTTTAAAGGCACCAGTAAAAGTGATATTATTAAATTTTTTTCATATTTATTTAATCCAAAAAACCACATAATCAAACCATGCCCTACAGAAAAAAGTATTACATTGGTTACAAACAAAGTAGGGGAATCAATTTCAATATTGGTTTTTAATAATATACCTATTATAAATGATATACCTGTAGGTATAGATAATCTAATAATATTTTTCCAAAACAAAATAATATTTATCTTTATAACTTTATAATAATAAATATCAATTATAAAACCATTACCAATAACCATTACAATTGCAGTAGCAATAGCGCAACCAATTCCACCCCATAGTTTTGCCAAAGGTATTGTAAGAACTACATTCATTAAAGCTAATACAAGATAAAGTATTGAACGAAATTTATTCATATTTTTCGCTAATAAAATATTTGGACCAATAAATTTTATTAATGTAATAGTTAATGAAAACATTAAAATTATTATGATGTAATAAGCTATATCGTACTCTGGACCTACCCACCACTTTATAAAATATTTTCCAAATAGAGTAAATCCTATATATATATAAGTTAACCAAATAAATTGCAATCTCCCCATTCTAATAAAAATCTCAGATAATTCTTTTGGACTTGATTCCGCTGTAACCATTGTTGTAATTTTCGGTAGAAAGACACTATTTATTGCAAGGCCAAATAAATTGTAATATGAAGATATTTGGCTGGCTATAGCATATACTGCTACAGTTTCGGCTCCCATAAATATTCCTAATATCACTTGATCAGTACTCCAATAAATTCTAGCTGTAATTACATTCAAAAACACCCAAAACGAAAAGGATAAAATACTTTTTAACAATTTGTAATCAAAGTTATTAAAAATTAGCTTTATTTTTAATTTTCTAAAGCAATAAACCATATTTATTAGCATTTTAATAATACTAAGTATTGAAAGTACTATGGCTATAGCTACTGACTTATAACCCATATATAAAAGTGGAATCATGATACACGGAAAAATAATATACCTTATAATCCCAATAATTCTTGCAAAAACAAATCGTTCGTAGGCTATCATAACAAAAGTGAAAACGCTTAATGGAAAGGTTATTACAAGAGATGTAACCATTATAGCAAATAATATTTTGGCTCTTTCAATTTCGAAAACATTCATACTATTTGCAAATATTTGAGGTAATTGTAAATATATAACGGTCCCTATGAAAATCACTAAAACACTTATGCAAAAGTATAGAATAAAAAACATTGTAATAAGTCTATACTCTTTCTCTTTATCCCCTATAGTTATAAATTTGGCTGTATATCTTACTACAGCATTTCCAAATCCAAGATCCAAAATATTCATTAATCCAATTAAGGATATAATTAAAGCGTAAACTCCATACTCTGATTTTCCAAGGTGTCTTATCATTATTGGAATATAGATAAGTGAAATAGAAATATTTATTACAAGAGAAATTAAATGTAATACAACCCCTGCTTTTTTTTGATTTATCATATAATGTATCGCTTTCTAAAAAATAATAAAATATCAGTTTAGAATGTTTAAATAGATTTCAACTAATTTATTTGTATTTCTTTCTATATCATGAGTCTTTATAGCATGTTCTCTGGCTTTCTCAGAAAATTCCAACGCAAGGTCTTTACTTGAAAAAATTTCACATACATAATGTGCCAACATATAAGGAGCATCAGCCTGATACACGAAACCTTCTTCTCTATGTCTTAGCAAATCTGTAACACCTCCCACATCAGAAGCAACACATGGTAAACCAAGAATCATTGCTTCACCAAGCGAATTGGGTGAGTTTTCAATACTTGAAGGGCAAACAAATACATGTGACTGTAGATACCGCTTACACATCTGTTTTTCATCTAAAAAGCCAGTAAATACCACTCTATTTTTTAAGTCATATTTATCTATTAATTCTTTAATATATTTGCCATACGAAGATATTTTGAGCTTTTCTTTTATAGTATCTGATTTAGTGATATTGTCACCACCGATATAGAGTTTTACATCAGAAAAACGCTTTATTATCAAGGGCATTGCCTCAAGCATAAAATGCAAGCCCTTTATGGGATATGAGCCCTGGCTAATAAAAATAGAATGTTTTTCACATTTTTTTATATCCCAGGTATGTTTATAAAATTCATCCCTTAAAGTTTCATTACAAAAATGATATTCTGCATCAGGATTAATCTGGGAAGTACAAGCTCTGTCCCAGCTGGTTCGCCCTATAATATGTTTGACTTTCCGTAGTGCCTCAATTTCAAATACCCCTCGTTTTATAAATTTATCTTTTTGCTGTTTCAGATTATCCTGCCTGATAATATCTCTAATAGTAAATCTATTTTGAATTTTTACAGGTATACCTGCCATGCAATGCGTAGAAATGAAGGACATAAGGCCTTGTATAGATATGACTATCTTTTCTTCCTGGCAGGTATTCACCATGGCAAGGGTATGAGGATACTCGGTACCAAAAATATGTACAATGTCAGTTTTAACCTCACCCAATATCTTTTTAAGATATATATTTTTTTTATCAAATTTTACTTCTTTTTCACTTATTGGTGGAAAGGCATAAAATGTTATTTTTTTGCCTTTCAATCTCACCACATCGCTTGAACCGTTTTTAGGAAAAGCAATGGAAAGTTTTACACTATCTTCATTTGCCAGGGCACTAGAAGCGCTTGCAAACCATCCTCCAAAAGGAACAGGTTTCTCATTCATCAACAAGCTTGCTTCCGGCAGAGCTACATTGGTAACCCATAACACATTCATCGCAAGTCTCCTTTACAAGTAACTTTCTTTCTTAGAATCTCAAACAGCATTCTTTTCGCTTATTTTGAAAAAAGAACTTATAAATAAGGGTAAAAACAAAAACCATATATTACAAATATTTGCAAATAACAAGGTATTTACAAAACCCAAACAGACATAATATAGCCAATATACTTTTACAAATGGCCTAAAAAATAAAGAAACTCTATTTATGCAATATTTATACGCCCTAAACAAAAAAATAAAAAAAGGAATTGAAAATATACCAAAATTTGCCAGTAAATCAAGCCAAGCTGAATGGCCTCCTGAGCTATACAGATTAGTATCATTCAATATAGTGCCAGTCAGTATATTATTTAAAAATGCATTCATGGACCGTAAATATAAGCTAAACCTGGCGTTTACGTCTGTACCTGAGATATTATTTCCGGAGAAAAAAAGAGCCAGCTCCTTAAATCTGACAGATACGACATGGGGAATACTCTCAATATCTGAAAGTTGTTCGAATATCAACACAAAAGTACCTTGAAATGTCAATAGTAGTATTATTCCCAGCAAAGCTGCCGCAACAGCAATAAAAGTATATTTATCTGTATAGCGAAGGATAACCAGTAAGACAAAAAAACCAAACATGAAAAGAATGGCTATGGTAAAAGCTGCTTGAACTAACAGACCAACAGAAGAAATAATCAATAAAAGTACCAAGAATTTTTTTTTAGGGTAATTCAAAAACAAGAAACCTAATAAAAGAATAATTGATACTAATGAATAGAAATATCCATAACTCCCTATTCCACGAAAGGTCCCTGTACCCAGGGTTTCTATCCCTGTAGCCAAGCTCCTTGCAATCATGGGATTTGATTGTAAATGAATAAATGTATTTATTCCTACAACTACAAGGTCTAAAAATAGAAATGCCACTAATATTTTCTGAAATTTTCTGTATCTTTCATCAAAATAGTATAGAAAAATGGAGTAAACCATTATCAGATACGAAATACTTTTTATATATACCTCCAGGTTCTTTTCAACCACCAGGGATAACAAAAATAAATAACAATAAAAAGATAATAACGGCCAGCATTGATCGAAAAAATTTTTAACAAACTTTTCGTTTCTAGTTAAGGCCAGACCAAACCAGGCAAAAAAGAATCCCCATCTTATATAGTTAGTCATGTAGGGCATAACATAAGTAAAGGTACCCAAATTCAACCAGCTAATAACAATAAATGCAAAAGCCATATGTATAAGCCCTAAAATATTCAGCTCTACACTATGAGATGGTGCTTCTTCATATTCATCTTTTAAAATAGTTGCCTTGCAAATCATTTTATTTGTCCTTTTTGCTCTTCGATTCATTTATCATATCTATTATTTTTTTTGCCTGTACCATACAATTTTTTTCTCCCAGTACAAATTGTCTGGCCATCTCTCCAAAATCATCAAGCTCATTTTGGGGCTTCTCGCAAATTTCCATTATCCTATTTGCAAAGTTTTTTGGCTGATTATCGTTAATATAATACAGATACGGGTCATATTCATCGGGAATACCGTCAAGTTTGTACATCAGAACAGGCCTGCCCGAAAGCATATATTCCATAGTTTTTGATGGGAAAGAATATTTGGTGTATTCTCCGTAATTAGTTCTTGGATTTATTAATACGGTAGCTTTTTGTTGTAAATCATAGATCTCTTTTTTTGCAACATAACCTAAATATTTAATTTTACTGTTAGATTTAGCTCTATTGATAATTTCTTTTTCGGCTTCTCCTGAACCACAAATCCATAGTTCATATTGAGTTTTATCAATGACGCTAAATCCATTTATTAAATCCATTATTCCAAATTTAAAATTCAAGGTTCCTGTATATAAAATAATTTTTTTATTAACCTTAGTAGGCTCATTATTATAAGTAACGATATTGTCACTGTCCACAAGCCCTTCAATTACGATATACGGCCTCTGGCCAATGCTTAAAGGCTCTTTCATTTGTTCGGTTAATATTACAAAGTTATCAATTCTCTTTAATGATTGATAAATAAAACGATTGTTAATTAATCTTAATAATTTTTTTATCCGACTATTGGAAGTAGCTAAATCGTAATATTCCGGAATATCGGTAACGATTAAAGTAATATTTACCTCATCGGATATTTTTGTTATCACTTGCAAAAACGGCAAATATGTTGAATAAATAATGATGTTTTTATCATGGTCATGGTTATCTTTTAGCCATTTTTTTATAGCCATTTTACATGATATAGTCCTTTTAATCTGTTTTAAAAATACCACATTCATTGAACCTATTTCCAGATCATGAGCATTCGGTGAATGAGACCATTTTTTTGTTTTTAACCTAAGGTCATTAAAATATTTAGGGAAAGTACCAACAGGAAGGACATTTAAGATATCTACCGGCCTATCAAGTATTTTATCAAGACCTTTTATTATATTCCATTGATAGGTATTGGTTGCCCCTTGTAATCCTATCTTGCTTTTCTGCATTAAATATTTTTCTTCTTTTTGATTAAACAAGCATCCCAAAAACAAAACTTTCATATTATATATCCTTTGCAATTTATGTAGCAGCTAATATATTCAATGACTCTTTCTCCCGCTTTTATCCAACTGCCTATATAATTCTATATACTCATCAAAACGGTCATTCTTATTGAAATTATCTTTTACCCTCTTGACGCATTTTTCAGAGTAAAAAGATTTCCCATTACTTCTTACTGTGTCAACATACTTTTTAATATCATATATATTATCTTTCTCAGCAACATAGCCGCATCCGTCTATTAAAATTTCTTCTCCCGGGGTTGAGCTAAATACTATGGCAGGCGTTCCACAAGCTAAAGCTTCAGCAGTTACTAAGCCAAAAACTTCTTCTATGGAAGGATTAACAAAAACATCTGCTGCAGAATAAATCTGCACAAGTTCCTGGAGGTTTGAAGTTCTTTTTATTCCAATCATGTTAGGCAGAAGTTCTTTTATCTGTTTTTTATTTAATCCTACTAAAACAATGACACAATCATTGTCATACATTTCGGATAACTTTTTAAAATATTTTAATCCTTTTATCTTTCCCCAAATATTAGCTACACCCAATATGGTAAATTTAGGCCCTATTTTATATTTTCCGAGAATACTTTCACCGGCAACCGGCTTAAATATATCTGTATCAATGCCATGATTTATAACTTTAATGGGATATTTTGATAAAAATGACTTTTTCACCAAATCTGCCAACCACTGTGAGGGCGTAACGATAGTCAAGTTTTCAAGGCTGTTGAATATTTCTCTTTTCATATCATAATTTCTTTTTGAGTTATCCCTAAAAAAACTCGCCGGATAATATTTTTTTTGAGGACATTGATAACAGCCTTCTATCCATTTATCGCACTGAGCATAAGTAAAATGTGCACAATGTCCGGTAAAGCTCCAGCAATCATGAAGCGTCCAGACAACTGGCTTACGTGCCTTCTTCAAGTAATCAAAAAGAATTTTTATATTAATATAATAGTCATGAATATTATGTAAGTGTATAATATCCGGGTCTATATTTTTAACTTGGTTAATAAAATTATGTGTTGCTTTTTCTGAACCTAATAGACCATGCGCATCAAAAAGTCTGGTAAGAACACCCTGTAGATAGTAATCCAATTTTGTTCCAATTTTCACAGTATTAGCGGATTCGGTTAATGCCTCCCGGCCATGGCCATAAGCAATATAGTTTTCTATCTTATGCTCTCTAAGCTTGGAAGAAATATCAGTCACTATTCTACCAGTACTGCCAAATCCACAAACAGAGTTTATTTGTAATACTTTCACTTATTTTTTTACCTCACATTACTCTATCTATTGCACTATCTTTAATTTTTCCCTTTTTGCCAGGATTCAATAAAGAATGCGGCAATGATTCCTATAAAGAGTCCGAGAAATCCGGCAATTAAGATATTGGATTTTTTATTTGGTTTGAAGGGACTTTTAGGTTCATAAGCCAAATTAGCAACCTTTAATAAATCTGTTTCTGCTGCTGAGCTAAGCCGCATTTCTTCAGATTGTGTATAAAAATAATTATATAACTTTTCTTTTGCGATATATTCTCTAATTAGTCGGGCGAGGGTTATTTCCTTTTCAGTTAACTCTTCTTTTAATTTTATTAATTCCAAATCTAAAAGGGTGAGATTTTTTTCTAACTGGTTTTTTTCTGTTAGTAAAGTAGTCATGGCGATATTTGAAGAAATTAACTGCTGGGTTAAATTATAGTAAATTGGATTTCTTTCTTCACTAATATAGGTAAAATTAGCAATATTAAAATTGTTATCTGTGATTTTAGATATTAATTGCTTAAAAAATTGGTCATCGATAATTGATTTATTTAAATTTAATAATTTTTCCTGTTTACTTAATTCCAGAGCAATTTGTCCTGTTTTTGCCTTTTCTATCTCAAAAGATATGTCAATATCGATTAATCTTGATTTAGATCCAATTACTTTTGCTATTTTGCTTCTAATTTCAGATCCTATCATTTCAATATTACTGGTATTAGTAAATTTTTTTGTGTTCTCTTCTATTTCAAAATATTCCTGTTCGGCAAGTTTTAATTTCTCTTTGATGTCTGTGTTGGCGTTTTTCACTTCATTAAAATAAAGTGTTTTATTTTTTTCTACAAATAAAGTAGTCCATGTATCAACTATATCTTTGCATAATTTGGGCTCGGAAGCTTGTAAATTCATTTTTATGATATTATGAGCTTCTTGCAGTTCTATGGTAAGCATTTTTTCTAAATCATAAGGAGTTATTTCAAAGGGTGGTTTGTTCAAATTCAATTTTTGTATTATTTCTTCTTCTATTTCAATGTCTTTAATCAAGTTTCCATAATCCTCCAAAGAAAGCTCGGATATAATTGTATTTTCAATTTTAGGTTTCAAAACGGTAATAACTGTACTTGCCTGATAGACAGGTTCCATTATAAAATAACTTACAATGGCGGTAGCAATAACCGCGATTAAGAAAATCAAGATAATTAGACTTTTTCTTTTTATTAAGACTTTAATGTACTCACGAAGACCAATTTCTTCTTCTTGCATTGATAAATACCTCCCTGATTATTTATATTTTTAACAAAAGCTATATCTTTCCCCAATTTTGCTTTATTACTTATAAAATTTGACATAGAAAATTCCTTTCATTAATTAACTAACTTAAAAATGTTCACGGTATGAACTTGAAATATTATAGCATATTGTAATTGAAAGTATCAAAGGAAATAAATAGAATAAAAAAAGACAGGCGAGACGCCTGTCCTATGAGAAAGTCGGGGAATAACCCGCATCTTTCTTGGCATTTTATTTCTTTACTCGTAACTCGTAACTTGTCTTTGTATTTTATTTCTTTACTCGTAACCTTGCAACTTATCTTTTTCTCTTGCATCTTCCTTTGTATTTTGTTTTTTACTCGCACCTTGTCTTTTTATCTTGCACCTTGCACCTTGCACCTTGCAACTTATCTTTT
>Ga0210003_1003649_pt1 | contig 12438 bp, 10 predicted proteins | sample LantaG_FD_182804 | JGI IMG/M metagenome (GOLD analysis project Ga0210003, IMG submission 182804) | Deep subsurface microbial communities from Baltic Sea to uncover new lineages of life (NeLLi) - Landsort_02402 metaG (SPAdes) (version 2) | ecosystem: Environmental > Aquatic > Marine > Oceanic >...
TGCCACAGAAAGTAATAATATTTCTATGGCTAAGCCGTTCGATTTCTCTTAAACGAATGATATCTCCAGTAGATTCTTTAATATATTTAATACTTTCTTTCTCTGCTAATTTAAGAACTGTTTCTAGCTGTATATCCACTCCAGATGCCCCTGGATTATTATAAATCATAATAGGAATACTGACAGCATCTGATATGGTCTCATAGTGATAAATAATTTCTTCTTGTATAGGGTTATAATAATAAGGCGGTAGAATAAGAACAGCATCAGCTCCAATCTTTTCAGCATGCTGAGTATATTCTATCGTTTTAGCTGTTGTTTCTGCAGTAGTACCTATACATACTGGAAGTCTATTGTTTACAAGCTTAACCACGAATTCAGCTATCTCATATCGCTCCTTTTCGGTTAAACTAGCCATTTCACCCGTACTTCCCAGAGGAATCAATCCATGCACACCTTTTTCAATATACCATTCAATATTTTCTTCCATTGCCTTAAAATTAATATTTTGATTTTCGTCAAAAGGCGTAACCATTACGACGAAAGTCCCTTTTAATTCTTTTATTTCTTTCTTCACAAAAAACCTCCCTGAGTTTAATTTAATTTTTATTTTCACCCTTTTTTAAATTTATTCTATAACATAAATAATGATTTTATGATAATTATTAATTATTAGATTAGGTAATATCAAGATCGTGCAGTTTTTCAGGTAATGGTTCCCCGGTTTGTTTATCCCATCCTCTAGCCTCGTAATATTCATCCAGCATCTCTTCAAAATTCTTTATCTCACAGCCTTTCTCATCTTTGTAGTCACCAAATTGGGGTAAATTTTTCATTCTTTCCGGCAATAAATCGTCCTTTCGAGAGAAGCCTTCCCTAATATTAAATAATCTCTGTAAATTATATACTCTTTCTCCAATTTTTAACAAATCTCTATCAGATATATCCCAGCCAGTAATGGCAGACAATAGCATTGCTAGATGTTCCAATGTACAACCTACGTACATCATAAATTTACAAATATTTAAAACATCCGGTATAATTAAACCATCTTGTAATAATTTTACTATCTTGCCTTTTCCTTTTTCTTCCCATCTATCCACTGTCTCCGGATCTGGAACACCATACTTTATCATACCGAAATCCATTTTACCCGAATCATACGCCATGGCCTCCAGTGGATGAATATGACACATTCCCCGGTTTGCAGTTCCGTAGGTAACAGCTAAAGCCTTCCCCGATCTAGGATCATGAGCAGGGGCTTCCAAGCCTTTCCCATGAATGGCAAATTCTTCTGAACCATTTCCCAGTTTTTGGGCAGCTTGTTTGACTCCATCAGCAAGAAGTGATCCAATTCCATCTCTCAAGGCGATCTTTTTAACCAAAAACGGTAAAACTTCTGCATTACCCCAGGTTAAATCTAAACCATCAACATCATTTTGATTAAGTATATCTTTTTCATAACATTCCATGGCAAAAGCTATCGATGCACCAGCTGAAATGGTATCAATCCCATATTCATTACACAAATAAGTGCAATTAACCGCTGCATCTACATTTTCATTTAACACAAAAGCAGTAAATGCTGCAATTGATTCATACTCTGCCCCTTCATGTACAGGGGTTTTATATTGTCCATTTTTAACCTGTACAATTCTTCCGCATGCTATAGGACAACCCTGATAACACATATTATTTTTAATTAGATTATTATGGGAAAAATAATTATATATCTCCTCTCCTTTCCCCCATGAATTAGACTGCCAGTTTTTGGTAGGAAAATCTCCTTCAACATCAATCCCCGGCATATCCCTTATAGTTCCGCGTTCTTTAAAAGCGGTAGTATTAGGATTTTCTTTTACCACCTTCATTACCATCCGGACAGCTTTTTTAAACTCTTCAGGTTGAGCGGGAGTTATTTTATTTGTACCTTTAACTGCTATCGCCAGTAGATTTTTAGAGCCCATCACTGCACCAGCACCACATCGACCTGCAGCACGGCCTCCAAACATCACAGTAGCATACTTTATTAAATTTTCTCCGCCTGGGCCAATACACATAACTTTAAAATCTGAATCACTCAAGTCGTTCTTTATTTTCTCTATTTTTTCAGTTACTGTTTTGCCTTTCAGATGATCAGCCAGTTTAATGCTCACCTTCCTATCATTAATAACCAGGTACACTGGTTGATCCGCTTTTCCTTCAATAATTAAAAAATCATAACCAGCTTTCCTTACTTCTGGTCCAAAATCTCCGCCACACCTGGATTCTCCCCACCCATTGGTTAGTGGTGATTTAAAACATAACTCTATACTTCCTCCACCAGGTACAGTATTCATTGTTAATGGACTAGTAGTAAAAATTAGCTTGTTTTTAGGGCTTAGAGGGTCAATTCCTTCTTTAAGTTCATCATATAAAAGTTTAGCCCCATATCCTACTCCACCTATATACTTTTTTAAATCATCAAAATTTAAATCTTCTTTTTTACCCTTCTTTTCATTAAGAGAAATTCTTAATAGCTTTCCTGCATAACCATTAACCATTGATAAAACATCCCTTCGTTTATACTTTTAAATATAATTCCCAATTTCTCCAATACATCAAGGAAACCCGGTTTTAAATAAGTAATAGAATTTTTGCAAAAATCTCTCTCTTAAAATTTACTCCACCAATTCTATAGCTAATACTGACAATTGCAGTATTCGTATCAAGTTCTCTATAATAATTATATACTTGGTCACATTGCTTTAAAAATATTAGATTAAGTTCGCCTAATGTTTGAGAGGATGGTTGCACATTTGGTATTCCAAACTTTGTAAGCTCACACAAATCTTGCGCTTCTTGTACCTTACCGTCTGATAAAAGACTTCTAACTTCCGGAAAATATTTATAAGCATCAGGATTATTCCTATTCTACTGGCCCACGTTCCCAAACAGTATCTTCATTTAATTGAATTGTTTCATTTTTAATCTCTTAGGGTTCAATTCCCCGCAGCTCTGCTGCGATTAATAAATGTGAAAAAAGATCGAAAAAGAATATAAAAAATTACACAATAAGCAAATTAGCTTGCTTTAGAGGTAAATAGATACCTCGTAGCTCTGCTGCGAGGAGTTTCATCTCTTCTATATATCATCGCACCTAGACGACCATTTCCTACGGAAAGTGCATGTAACCAGCTCCTATAAGAAGCAGGGTGTTTATACCATAACTTCATATTATTATTCATAATTATTTTCTACCTTTTATACAATATTTCATATTTTACAATTGTAATGATTCAAGAAATATAGGCAGCTGTAAGCAAACTAAATCCCTAGTAATATTAAAAAAATAGAATATATTTCCTTATTTTATCTGTATTTTTATCACAACTTTCATGTGCTTATGCGCTTATATTTATTATTTATATTTTTAACATTACTATAAGCTTTTAGGAAATGCATTATATCAAAATAAAAATAATATTCTAATTGTAATTTCTTCAAAAAATCTGGATTAACTTATTACCATTGTTGCTAACTTTTTTTCATCAAGTTCTACACCTAATCCAGGGCCTTTTGGAAGTATTGCTCGGCCGTTCATTATCTTTATTCCGCCTTTAAAAGGTGTTGTCTCAAACCATAAATGACCTTCTGCATCTACGGGATAGGGATCTCTTACCGTTGCAGCCACATGGCATAAAGCAGTATCACCAAGCATGGTGAAAGGCATTGTATCAAAACTAATACCTATCGATTTTGCTTCACAAATATTTATTATTTTACGGGAATTCCAAAGTCCCCCCACACGATTTATTTTCAACACAATTCTATCTGCAGCATCATTTTTAGCAATCTGAAACATCGCTTCAGGAGAGACTACCGATTCATCCAAAATAATTGGCACCTTGAGAATATTACGTAAGTAACTATGACCAGAAATATTAAGATGATGAAGAGGCTGTTCTATGGCAAGATTAGGATAAAAATTTTTACGTAATATATCTTCAACAATATTAATAACGATTTTTGCATTACCCCAACTCTGATTCGCATCAGCGTCAATATATATATCAGAAGGGACAGCTTCTAAAGCAGCAATCAATTCGTTCTTTCCTTTTTTAATATTTTCTGCACTTAAGCCACCCCTAATGGTGCTATGACCTACCTTGACCTTTAAACCGCGATACCCTTTCTGAACATATTCGCGGGCAGATTGAGCTTTTTCTTCTGCATTATCTTCATATAAATTTGTTAGCATTTCAAATTCTGTACGGTATGAACCACCTAAAATTTCATAGACAGGACAATTATATATTTTACCAATAATATCGTATATAGCCATATCTATAGCTGCACGAGTTGGATGACAACCTGGCGCCCTTTCTCCTGAAACCAAATCCATTTTATGATGAATTTTAATTATATCACGGGGATCTTCACCTATTAATACCTGCTCATATGCTACCAGCCAATCCTGCATTGTTCCTATGGTTTGATTAAAATAAGAGCGTGTTGTGGCAGCTTCACCAAGTCCTGAAGTATCTTTATCTGTATTTACACGAATAATAATCGTGCTAACCATTGCATTTAGATCATCCTTTCTCCTATATCCCGTCTTAACGATCTTTAAATTCAAAGGGAATTTTTCTATTCTGGTTATTTTCATTTCTTTATACTTCCTTTTATTGAAATCTTATTGTTTTTTTAAATTTTTTTCTTTTATCTTTCCTCATTAAAATAAAAACCGGTTAAGCATCTAACTCCATAAAATCTCTAGGTAAATTCGAAAGAATTTTACAACCATCTTTTTCTATAACAACAGTGTCCTCGATTCTCACTCCTCCCCATCCAGATATATAAATCCCAGGGTCAACTGTAACAACCTGTCCTTCTTCAAATACTAGTTCATCATAAGACCTAATATAGGGGTTTTCATGTACCTCTAAGCCTACACCATGACCTAAAGTATAACCGGCATAATCACCATAACCAGCATCTTCAATAATTTTTCTTACATCTGCACAGACATCTTTTCCTCTAACTCCAGCCTTTACTAAATCTAAGCCTTTTTGTTGTGCTTTCTTTACTGTATAATAAATGTCTTTTTGTTTTGCAGTAGCTTGTCCTACTACAAAAGCTCTTGATATATCACAACGATAACCTTTATATAAAGCCCCGAAATCGATTATCACAGAATCACCATTATTTATTTTTTTTTCAGAAGGTACACCATGTCCCAAGATAGTTCTTTCACCTGATACGAGGATAGTATCAAAAGCAAGGCCATCCGCGCCACTTTTTCTCATAAAGTATTCAAACTCTAAGGCAATATCCTTCTCTCTTACCCCAACTTTGAAAAAATCTAGAATATGTTCATATGCCTTTCCAGCAATCCGGGAAGCATGTTCTATCAATTTGATTTCTTCTCTATCTTTTACTGCCCGCAAAGATTCTATTATTCCATTAGAATCTACTAATTCTATTTCAGATAAGGCATCTTTTATGGTTTTAAACATATCCATAGTTAACCCATTAAATTCGATTCCTAATTTTCTAATATTTAATTCTTCAACAACTTCTCTTAATTTTTTTGTAAATGGCCGATCATATCTAATTATTTCGAATTCAGGACATTGCTCTTTTACCTGATCAATACGTCCACCTAACATAAGAATTCTTCTTTGTGGTGTAATAACCACGTAAGCAGTATTACCAGTAAAACCAGTAATATACCGCACATTCTCCTTGATGATTTTTTCATTTTTAACTAAAAGTAATCCATCTAATTCTTTTTCGCTAATTTTCTCTACTACCTTTTTTATTCTTTCCAACATTTTCTCTTCTCCTTTCATATTAAATAATATATCTATTTCAGAAAAGTATTTATCTCGTGGACTTTTTCCAGAAACACTTTTAAGAGCTCTATTGTATTTTCAATATCGCCTAAATGGCATAACTGTACCGTTGAATGCATATTTTCAGTAGGTGCTCCAATGGTACAGACTAAAGCCCCTGTTTTATTTCTTTGCATAGCAGATGCATCAGTTCCTCCTCCAATATTTAACTGATATTTTATATTATTTTCTTCAGCAAGATATTTCAGAAAATTTACAATCTTCTTATCACAAAGAGTTCTATTATCTACAACATATATACCCGTTCCAGCACCCAAAAAACAATGCTTATCTTCCTCTTTAAGATCAGGAAAGCTATAAGCTTTACTGCCATCAATAGCAATACCAATATCTGGTTCTACACTGAATGAGGCAACCGTGGCTCCCCTTACTCCTAATTCTTCTTGAACGGTCCCGACAGCATAGATATCTGCATAACAATCTTCTAATCTCTTTAAAGCCTCAATCATAACAAAAACACCCATTCTATCATCAAAATTTCTCGAAGTTACAACCTGTTCATTTAGCTTTATAAAATTCTGATCCAGACTCACTACATCTCCAACTTTTACATATTTTGCTACTTCCTTCTTACTCATTCCAACATTAATGTAAAGCTCTTCAATGTCTATATGTTTAGATAAGGACACTTGTTTAGGTTTAGGGAGAGGAATTATCCCCTTAATATCTCTTTCACCATGCACAATAACTCTCTGGGAAATCAAAGTTCTTGAATCAAACCCTCCCAGTGGTGTCATCTTTAAAAAACCATTTTTATCTATAAACCTTACTAAAAAACCAACTTCATCCATATGGGCAGCTACCATTACCTTAATCGGTTTACCTTGTCCCTCTTTTCTGGCTTTTTTATAGCTTATAACATTTCCCAATTTATCTATTTTTACTTTATCAGTTATTTTTTCTAACTCATCTCTAACAATCTTTTGTATCGGTTCTTCATATCCCGATACCCCAGGGGTTTCACATAATTTTTTGAGTAATTCTATTTGCATTATAATTTTTCTCCATTAAAATTTTTAAAACATACTATTCCTAAAAATCTTACCTACAAAGTAAATTATTCCTTCTAATCACCTCCTAATCACTTCTTCATACTTTTATGAAAAAGATACCATTTTAGTTTAAACACATTCTATTTTAAAAAACCATCTTTATCTATATACCTTACTAAAAAACCAATTTCATCCATATGGGCAGCTACCATTACCTTAATCGGTTTACCTTGTCCCTCTTTTCTGGCTTTTTTAAAGCCTATAATATTCCCCAATTTATCTACTTTTACCTCATCCATCATTTCTTCTAATTCATCACTAACAATTTTTCGCACTGGTTCCTCATAACCCGATACTCCAGGGGTTTCACATAATTTTTTGAGTAATTCTATTTGCAGATCCACATTTTCCTACTTTAATACCATACTTATATTTTATATTTTTATTTGTATATAAAAAATCAATTTTAGAAAAAATTTAACAAAATTATTTAATAATAGAATATTCGTTATCCCATTCTTGGATCCAAGGCATCACGCAGACCATCGCCTAAAAAGTTAAATGATAACATAGTGAGTGCTAAAGCTATACCTGGATATAATGCAAGGTGAGGGTAAGATTGCATAGCTTTATAACCATCAGAAATCATCATTCCCCAACTGGGAGTCGGTGGGTTAGCTCCCAACCCTATAAAACTTAAAAAAGCTTCAGTACCAATGAAACGTGGAATTCTTAAAGTTACATTAACAATACAAGGCCCCATAATATTTGGCAATATATGCCGAAAAATAATTCTAAAAGTATTATTTCCAGTTGCAATGGCTGCTTGAATATATTCTTTCTCCTTTGTAGAAAGAGTTAAACCCCTCGCCATCCTTGCCATACCAACCCAGGATGTAAAACTTATACCAATCATAATAAAAAATAATCCGCCCAATGCATCATCAATTTTAATTATTGTTTGAATAAAAATATTATTTATTGTAACTTGAAAAATACCAGATCTAAATACAACCATTAACAAAATTATCAATAATAAAGCTGGAAATGCATAGAAAATATCTACGATACGCATCATAATCTCGTCAACCTGGCCTCCATAAAATCCAGAAATTATTCCATATGTTACACCTATTATAAATGCAATAAATGCTCCTAAAAAGCCAATACTTAAAGAAATACGACTACCATAAATAAGTCTGCTCAATACATCTCTCCCCATAAAATCTGCACCTAATAAATAATCATCTCCAGGTCTTGCATAATTATCTATAAAATTACCTTCAGAATAATCTTTTGGAGCAATATAAGGTGCAAAAATAGTAATTATTACTAAAAATACAATAAAAATTGCACCCACTACCGCCATTTTATTTTTGGTCAACCTTATAAATACATTCATCCAGAGATTTTTTGATTTTACTTTATTATCAGTTTCTTTTTGTGTTATTAACTTTCCCCTAAAAATCAAAGTTAACTCAACCTCCTAATATAAAATCTTTTTTTTAGTCCAAGCTCTATTGGATTATAATAGAATCTTTTCTATCGTAAATAATAAAGTTGTAGTCAAATTATTTCAATGCTATAAATCATTTCTCTGAAAGATAGAACTTTAGACCTAGCGATTTAAAAGCAAAAAATATATTTTGTATATTTCTACTTTTAGATATACAACTTGTATTAACTATACTTTATTCGAGGGTCAATCCAAAAATAAATAATATCTACAATTAAATTTCCAATTACTAAAATAACTGCATAAAGTAACACTGTTCCCATTATTACTGGATAATTTCGGTTATTAACACTTTGTACAAAAAATTTCCCCATTCCAGGAATTGCAAATATTTGTTCTATTACTAATGTTCCTGTAATTAAAGCTGCAAAAAGTGGTCCTAAAATAGTTATAACTGGTATTAATGAATTTTTCAGGGCATGGTGGATTATTACATTCTTTTCAGAAACTCCCTTTGAACGAGCAGTTCTTATATAATCTTCACGAATTGTTTCTAACATACTAGCTCTAGTTAGCCTTGCTATTATAGCAGCACTGCCAATTCCTAAAGCAAAAGCAGGTAAAATAGCTTGCTGCCATGTCCCCCAACGAGCCACAGGTAATATATTCCACTTTATTGCAAATATCCATATTAAAAGAGGACCTAAAGTCATGTGGGGAATTGAAACTCCTGATATAGCAAAAAACATACAAGTATAATCTATTAATGTATTTTGCTTAAGAGCAGATATTATTCCTAAAGGAATTCCAATACCAATAGTAATTAAAAAAGCTAGGACTCCAAGTTGAAATGAAACAGGAAAGTGTTCTTTGATAATATCATTTACTGTTCTTCCCTTTTCTAAATAAGAGGGACCTAAATCACCGTGAAGAACATTCCAGATATAAGTTTTATATTGAACTAAAAAGGGATCGTTTAAGTGATAATATTTCTCCAGATTTAAAATAACCTCTTTAGCTAAAGGTTTTTCTGATGTATCAAATGGACTACCGGGTACTATTTTCATAAGTCCAAATGTTATAAAAGAAATTATTAATAAAACGAATATAAGCCACATAAACCTTCGAATAATATAATTAATACCCAATCTTCATCCCAACCTTTCATACCATAATAAAACTATTTCATAATAATTTCTCAAACTTAGTAATTTCCATTTTTAATAATTGTTAAAGTATAGAACTTAAGGAAATATAAACCTTAAGTTCTATACTTTCTTAATCATTTTCTAATATGCGTCTATGCGTCCTCTCAAAATAAAATAATTTTTTTTAATTTTATTTCTCTATTTTCCAATTCTCTATCAGAAAGACGCTATCCGAAGGATAAGTAAAACTAAGGTAAGGTTTAGCTAAAATATTGTATGCATAGTAATACATTGGAATCAAGGCACAATCTTCTTCAACTATAATTTTTTCTACTCGTCTATAGAGAGCTTTCCTTTTTTCTGGGTCTGCCACGGCTGCTGCTTCTTCAACTAACTTATCCCATTCATTATTTTTCCATCGAAGCCTTCCTTCACCATATTCGGAATGGAATGCCAAAAAGAAGTTATGTGCATCAGGATAATCTGCGCCCCACCCCATCCTCCACATCTGGTGTGCTCCTTCATCTATTGATGACGTGTATGTTCTATCTTCCATGCTCTTCAATTTTACATTTACACCTAGGTTATCTTTCCACATCTTTTGTAAGGCCTGAGCTACATTTCGGTTAACATCACTTGGAACAAACGTATATGAAACCTCTGGAAGTCCTTTCCCTCCTGGATAACCGGCATCAGCCAGGTATTTTTTAGCAGCTTCGGGATCAAATGGAATCCCTATACCTTCCTCTACATGACCAAAACATCCGGGAGGCACAACAGTATATGCTGGTATTTGTCCACCTTTAAGTACGTATTTTACAAGGGTTTCTTTATCAATTGCGGCAGCAAAAGCCTTCCTTACTAACGGATTATCAAAAGGTGGATACTCAGAATTAATTTGAGTTTCAGCCAGAACTGCGCGAGGACCATTATGGTATTCTTTGCTTAATATGGGATCACTTTTTATCCTTTCTATATCAACGGGTGGAAGTGAACAAAAGTCCAAATCACCTGTTTCATACATAGACAAGGTAGTAGATTCATCCACTATATAAATGAATCGAACTTCTTCAATCTGCACTTTATCAGCATCAAAATAATCCTCATTTTTTACCATAACTATTTCGTTATAATGAGCCAAACTCTTTAATTTATAAGCGCCATTCGTAACAATATTCTCGGGAAGGGCCCATTTATCACCATATTTCTCTATAACCCAACTAGGGACAGCAGTATTAACACATGCAATTAGAGAAAGAAAGTATGCGGCAGGGTGTTCCAAGGTATATTGGATTGTATAATCATCAACTGCTTTAATTCCAACAGAAGAAAGATCGTTAGATTTACCAGTATTAACCTCTTTTGCATTTTTAATTATGGTAAGAAAAGAAGCTGCTCGTGCAGCAGTAGCCGGATCAATAATTCGTTTAGCTCCATATTCTATATCATGTGCAGTAACAGGCTTACCATCGGTCCATTTTGCATCTTTTCTAAGATGAAAAGTCCAGACAAGATTATCATCCGATACCTCCCAGGAAGTCGCCAGACAAGGTACAGCCTCCAATGTATTAAAATCGAACCTGATAAGAGGTAAAAACAATGTATCAACTATAGTTGAGTCTGCAGTACCCCAAACTAAAGTTGGATCAAGTGTTTTTGGATCGACACTATGAGGCATCCTTAAAACATTATTACTTGCAAAAACACTTAATGAAAAAACAACACACATAACTATTACAAGACTAAACAAAAAAAACTTACTTTTCATAATGAATCTCCTTTTTTTTTAAATTGTTTTCTCAATTTTTTGCGCTTCACTTTGTAAAAAATCATATCTTGCTTATTCATTCACATAATTATCACCTCCCTCCCCAAAATTTATATCTTTATCTTATCTAAAAATAGACAGACCCAGATTTAATAAAGTATATTTAAAATATTTACTTCTATTTTGAAATAACCGTAATTTATTTGGACAATTACTTCTAAAGTAGATTTCCTTTTTATTGTTTTAAAACTCATTTTAACACTACTCCGCAGGATAATAATTTTTGCATATGATATGTTATCCAGTGGTATGACCTCTTACCTGTTTGATATTTTATCATGTTATTTTAAATTTGTAAACTATTTTTTATTATTAATCTGGGAAAATGTCATTATGGAAAAGTTGAGATATCTAATGACCGAAAAAGAATTAGTAATAATGTATATCATCAAATCCATAATTGAGAGTAGGGTGAGCACTAAGAATGCTGCGGAGGTTTTAGGCCTTAACGAATACCAGATAAAACATCTAAAGGCAAGTGTTAAAAAAGATGGTGAAGTTTTCATTGTTCGCAAAAATAGAAGCCGTAAACCTAAACATACTATCCCTGCTAAGATAAGAGACAAAATTGTTTTTCTTGCTCTGGCTAAATATAAAAGCACAAACTACACCCATCTTTCAGAACTTTTAAGAGAATTTATAAGGTATTACTATTAGTCAATTTTCTGTATCCCGAATCCTTAAAGCTAAAGGTATTAAAAGTCGAAAGAAACACAGGCCACCTAAACCTCACCGCACTAGAGAACGTAAGCCTCAAGAAGGACTTTTATTACAAATGGATGCCTTCCCTATGAATGGATACCCGGTATAAAGAGATAAATAATACCAAGGGGAATTATAACTGACCTCTATTTCTGTGATAATGAATGCCTAAATGGTTATTTCAAGGCTAAAAGGTAAATCCTTTTAGAATATATAGTTAGTATTTATGTGAACTGCTACACTATATTTAATGCACCCAGTAATGCTAATAGAAACCTGCGGTCATACTCATAGATGCCTACTATTTTCTCAAATGACAGGCTACATAATGTCCGCCATTTATGTCAATTAATTCAGGCTCTTCCTGACTGCAAATTGGTATAGCGTATTTACATCTCGGATGAAAACGACAACC